>QWCZ01003107.1_pt1 | contig 13584 bp, 16 predicted proteins | sample 1972651 | NCBI WGS metagenome assembly QWCZ01 (sample SAMN09866695, study PRJNA288562) | Human oral metagenome isolate pre1_saliva, whole genome shotgun sequencing... | isolation source: mouth | host: Homo sapiens | place: USA: California
GGATGAATTGCATTTAACGGCTTCAGCAGGTGTCGCTCCGCTTAAATTTTTGGCGAAGATTGCTTCCGATCAGAATAAACCGAACGGACAATTTGTGATCCCTCCTGAAGAAGTACAAAACTTTGTTAAAAATCTACCGCTTAAAAAGATCCCGGGTGTGGGCAAAGTTACGGAAGAAAAGCTAGCACAAATGGGCTTGCTTACTTGTCAAGATGTTCAACAAAACTCGCAAGCGATGATTTATCAAGAATTTGGCAAGTTTGGACAACGCTTGTGGGATTTCTGCCACGGTATTGATATTCGTGAAGTAGAAGTAGATCGCCCACGTAAATCCCTTGCGGTTGAAAACACGCTTTTGCAAGACATCAATACGCTCGAACAGGCAGAACAGATTATTGATGAGCTTTATCACAAACTGCTTTTTCGCATTCAACGCAATTGGGCGGATACGCCTTTGCAGGAATTTAAGAAACTGGGTATCAAATTGAAATTTGAAGATTTCAACCAAACGACGATTGAACGAACCACTGATGGGCTAGAATTTGATAGATTTAAAGAATTACTACATCAAGTTTGGGGACGTAGAAATGAACGAAATATTCGTTTAATTGGCTTAAACGTACATTTTCCCAGCAAAAAAGTAACGAATCAGTTAAATTTATGGGAATAAATGTTGTCTGACAGCTTGAATTTTCACACATTTCCCTCATTATAGAGGGAGTTTTTTCACCTTTGTTTGGAGTTTATTCAATGGCAAAACGTGTCATTCTCTTTTTATTAACCAACCTTGCGATTACCTTCGTATTAGGGATTGTGTTAAACATTATTTTTAAAGTAACGGGAATTCAAAGCCAAAGTACCGCAGGTATTTTGGTGTTATCGCTTGTGTTTGGTTTTTCAGGCTCTTTAATCTCCCTGTTTTTATCAAAAACAATGGCGTTACGTTCAGTAGGAGCAGAAGTTATTAAACAGCCACGTAACCACGCAGAAGAATGGTTATTTAACACAGTGCAACGCCAGTCACAACAAGCGGCCATTCCAATGCCAGATATTGCAATTTACCATTCAGCAGATGTGAATGCTTTTGCAACAGGGGCAACCAAAAATAACTCGCTTGTCGCAGTAAGTACAGGCTTGTTAGACAATATGACTGAAGATGAAGCTGAAGCGGTTGTAGCTCATGAAATTGCTCATATTGCAAATGGCGATATGGTGACTATGACTTTATTACAAGGCGTGTTAAATACCTTTGTGATCTTCCTTTCTCGTATGATTTCAACTGCAGTGGCAAGCACCAAAGATGAAAATGGCAACTCAAGCACAAACACGATGGTGTTCTGGATTGCAGATATTGTTTTACAAATGGTATTTGGTGTGATTGCAACCATGATTGCAATGTGGTTTTCTCGTTACCGTGAATACCGTGCGGATGCAGGATCAGCGAAATTAGTGGGCAAAGAGAAAATGATTATGGCATTGCAACGTTTACAACGCGTTCATGAACCGCAAGAAATGGAAGGTTCACTGGCTGCATTTATGATTAACGGTGCACGTTCAAAAGAGCTCTTTATGAGTCACCCTCCGCTTGAAAAACGCATTGAAGCGTTGAGAAATTTATAAACTAAAAGGGCAATTCTAATCAAAATTGCCCTTTTTTATCCACGCCTCTCCCCTACAAAGAGACGTTTTTTTACCTTACGCTCAGTAAATTTGCATCTCATAAAATTTGACTCACGTCACAAATCAGGATGATTTTTATTGCTAGCCAAGACAAAAACCAATAGAATTTGGCGCGAATAAATCTCATTTAGGCTTTATTCAATCCTCTATTTATCCATCTTGATTTTTTAAGGAGCATCTAATGCGTTTAAAATCTGTGGCACTTGCCATCTCTGGTCTTTTCGTTGCAACTTCTAGCTTCGCAGTTGATCTATCAAAAGAAACCTCTGATTACAAAAAATTCGTGGTTGAATAAATTGATATGTTAGTGACTGATACCACTAAATTCGTTGATGCACTAAAATCAGGCGATGTAGCAAAAGCAAAAGCACTTTATCCAATCGCACGTATGTACTACGAACGTTCTGAGCCAATCGCAGAAAGTTTTGGTGATTTAGACCCGCGTATTGATGCTCGTTTAGCTGATTTACAAGAAGAAGCAAAAGACAAAAAAGAAGCTGACATCGAAAAAGAATGGACTGGTTTCCACAAAATTGAAAAAGTAATTTGGGAACAAAACACCACTAAAGGTACTGAAGAAACTGCAGATCAATTATTAAAAGACGTGAAAGAACTTCGCGCAAAAATCCCAACAGCTGAAGTAACTGCGGAATTAATGGTTACTGGTGCGGTGGATTTGTTAAACGAAGTTTCAACTTCTAAAGTTACTGGCGAAGAAGACATTTTCTCAAAAACTGACTTATTCGACTTCAAGGCAAACGTTGAAGGCGCAGAAAAAATCTTTGATTTATTCAAAGCAAAATTAGTGAAGAAAAACGCCAAATTAGCTAAACAAATCGAAACTGAATTTGCTGCGGTAAACAAATTATTAGCGAAACACAACAAAGCGAAAGATGGTTACGATTACAAAGCCTACAATGAATTGAGCCAAGCTGATGTGAAAGAATTAGCAGAAGCGATCAACAAATTAGGCGAACCGCTTGCGCAAATGGGCGAATTATTAGAAAAATAAGGAAAAACTATGAGCGGATCATCTCGTAATTGTCGCCGTGATTTTCTGAAACAAGCTACAATCCTCAGTGCCAGCCTCGCAGTTGGCACTGCTTATGCTGAGCAGTCAAAATCGGCAACCCAAACAAAACTTTCCACCTCAACCAAAAATCAATATCCATTCTACGGTCAACACCAAGAAGGTATTACCACTCCAGCACAAAAACATATTTATTTTATGGTGGTAGATCTACACACAACCGATCTTGAAACTATCAAAGATATGTTCAAAACTTGGACAGAATACAGTGCCAACTTAACGGAAGGAAAACCAGTTCAACCTTACGGCAAAAACGGTTATGTGCCACCAAAAGATACAGGCGAAGCAGCTAGCCTCAACGCGAGCAATTTAACTCTCACTTTCGGCGTGAGCCCAAGTTTCTTTGAGAAACTGAATATTGTGCATCTCAAGCCAAAAGAATTACAAGATCTACCGCACTTCCCGCGTGATCAAATACGCCCTGAATATACTGGCGGCGATATTTGTATCCAATCTTGTGCGGACGATCCGCAAGTGGCATTCCACGCAGTACATAATCTCGTGCGCGTTGCCCGTACCAACATCACAATGAAATGGAGCCAATCTGGTTTCAATTCCTTTGAACACAACGACACACCGCGTAACCTTATGGGCTTCAAAGACGGTACAGCCAATGCACAAGGCAAAAAACTTGATGAGCAAGTATGGTATGAAGGCGATGGTTGGTTGAAAGGCGGTAGTTATTTAGTGGCACGCCGTATCCAAATTCATTTGGAAACTTGGGATCGTACTAGCCTTAATGAACAACAAAACACCTTTGGTCGCTATCGCCCATCTGGCGCAGCTTACGGAGAAAAACACGAACACGATCCTGTGGATATCAATAAGAAAGACGAAAAAGGCAATCCTGTTATGCCAGAAAGCTCACACGTTTTCTTAGCGAAAAAAGCTATCGTGCCAATTTTGCGTCGTTCGTTCTCTTATGCCAGCGGTGTTGATCCAAAAACAGGACAATTTGATACGGGATTATTATTTATCTCGTTCCAAAAAGATCCTGAAAATTTCATCAAAATTCAAAAAATGTTCGGCAATGATGACAAATTGAACGAATACATTACCCACATCGGCAGCGGTTTATTCGCTTGCTTCGCAGGAGTAAAAGACCAAAATGACTATCTTGGCAAAGCGTTATTTGACGCCATTTAAGTCTATTTTAGCCGCACTCACGCTCAGCTTTACGCTGAGCGTTTGCGCTTATGCTAAAGTTAATGTAAGCCCATTGTTTATCCAAGTTTCGGATGCAATGGAACAAGTTAAACAGGGAGAGTTGGAAAAAACTCTGCCAATTTTGACCGCACTTCAACAAGAATTTAATGCTTTTGAAAATCACGATTCGCCAATGGGCAAAGAAGTTGCAGCGACTCTTGCACGCTCACAACAGCAACCTAATTTGGATAATCTTGAACAGCTTTCCAAAGCCTTAATCGCCTTTGAGAAAGAACAAAATCCTGTTGATTACACCGCCAAACGCGCTCAATTTGCGAAACGCGTAATGCCCGTTTATGCACAACTCGACAAAGCGGTGAAAGCACACGATTTAGAGGCGGTGCAAAATGAATACAAACGTTTCAATACCACTTGGTCAATCAATGAAATGCCTGTACGTGAAAGCAGCCTCGGACATTATGGTCAAATCGAAAACGCAATGACCTATTTACGTATCGCGATGCTTTCTGATCCTGTCAATTACGCAGAAATGGAAAAACAATCCACCGCACTTGGCGTCGCATTAGAGGACTTCAAAGCGGGCAATGTTCTGCAACCGCAAACCTCCACCGCAGCAGATGCGCCAACCACCTTAGCGCAAGGCATTAATTTGCTCAACCACGCTTATTCCGCCTTTGAAAGCAATCAGCTCGATCAAGGAAAAAATGACCTTGCGTTGTTTATTCAACAATGGCCGATTTTTGAAGGTGAAGTAAGCACCCGCGACGGCTCTCTTTACACGCGCGTAGAAAGCGATTTGCCACTGATTATGGTGAAAGGCAATGATGCGGCGAATATGCAACAGTTCTCACAACTGATTAACAATCTTAGCCAAATCAGCAGCGGCAATTACACTTACATTGACGCGATGTTGATTTTGCTACGTGAAGGTGTGGAAGCCTTACTAATCATTATGGCGTTGCTCACCACGCTCAAAGCGGCAAATCAACCGCGTGCCAAACGCTGGGTTTACGCGGGTGCAGGCTTAGGCATTGTGGCAAGTTTATTGGGCGCTGTTGCTTTACAACAATTTTTCCCAATGGTCTCTGCTAGCTCAAACCGTGAGATTATCGAAGGCGGTGTCGGTATCATTGCCGTTGCAATGATGTTGATTGTCGGCGCGTGGCTACACAGCAAATCTTCCATCACGGGTTGGAAAAAATTTATGGATAAACAAGTGGCGCAAGCATTGGCTACGGGTAGCCTACTGTCAATGATGTCGCTCAGTTTCCTTTCTGTATTCCGTGAAGGGGCAGAAACCGTGCTGTTCTATGTGGGAATGTTACCGCTGATTGAACTGAAAGATTTGATCTTAGGTATCGGCTTGGCGTTCGTAGCATTGGCGGTCATTGCGTTAGTGATGACCAAATCCACCAAACGCTTACCAATTCATCATTTATTCAAAGTGATGACCCTGTTGATTTATTTCCTCGCGTTCAAAATCCTTGGCGTCAGCGTTCACGCATTACAGCTCACTAACACCTTGCCAAGCACCATCGTAGAACACTTACCAAATATCCCAGATATTGGTTTCTACGCCACCACACAAGGTCTTGGCGCGCAAATTGTGTACCTAATCCTAATCCCAGTGGTCGCCAAATTTTTCAAAAAATAGACCGCACTTAAACGCTCAAAACCGCACAAAAGTGCGGTTTATTTTTCTCTTAATTTTATAATCATAATAGATTATGATAGCAGTTTAGCCAATGCCTGCGATTTTCGCTCAATTTCTTGCCACTCAGAAACAGATTCTGATTCTGCCACAATGCCTGCCCCCGCATAAAGTGTGATCTGGTTATGTTCAATTTTGGCTGAACGAAGGGTTACGCAAAATTCTGCTTCTTGTAGATTAAAAATGCCTAATGTGCCCGCATACCAACCTCGTTTAAAAGGTTCATTTTTAGCAATAAATTGCGTTGCTTTAGCACGCGGTAATCCTGCAATGGCTGCGGTTGGGTGAATTTGGCGTAAGCAATCTTGATCGAGTACATCAGCTTTTAAGATTGCCTCAATCCGTCTTCTTAAATGTTGCACATTGTGTAAGCGTTTGATTTCTGGTGAATGTACCTCAAATGCTTCCACATAAGTATTCAAATGTGCCTCAATATCTTCCACTACAAGCTGGTTTTCATAGATATTCTTGGTATCTTTTAACAACCATTGGGCATTTTTCTCCGTTTCGATTGGATTATCAGAAACAGCAACCGTTCCTGCCAATGCTTCAGTAAAAAGTTGATTTCCCTTGCGATAATATAAACGCTCAGGCGTTGAGCCCACAAAAGCATTCTGTGCATTTTCTGCCCATAAAAAATGGTAGCAACCAAGGTTGATTTCTCGGCTCTGTTCGACTAAATCATAAGCAGAAATGTGGTTTTCAAAGGTAAGTTGAGTGGCGTTTGCTAACACTACCTTACGTAAATCTCCCGATTTGATTTGGATAATCGCCTGCTCAATATTAGCTTTCCATTGCTCAAATGTACAAGCAGGTTGAGGAGGAAGTATTTGATGATTTTGAATGAAGAAATCTGTACCTAGATTTGAAAAAATATCAGTAAAATCAACAGCTTGCTCACTTATATTTAATGTCAGGTAAGCGGTCAATTTTTGCGAATTTTTTACTAACATTAAGCGGGGTAAGACAAATTGGCAAAGCCCTTCAAATTGAATACCACCGACGAGAGAAAGTGAGTTAGATTGCACAAAAGCTTGTGCCTCTTCTAGCGAAGAAAAAGTTTCTACCGCCCCGATAGTAGCAATCGTTTGATTTTCATCTCGCTTTTCAAAGAAAAAGTGCGGAAAATGCTGATTTTGCGATTTTAGCCAGCCTAATAACGAAGATTCTTCTGCCAGCAAATCGACATCTGCTTAATTGAGTAAAAACTGACATACGCAAAATTTTCAGAAAATCAAACCGCTATTTGTAAAAAAGGTGTTTATTTTAGCTCAAATCCTCTTTTTTTTCCTTAAAAAATTGAAATGTAGCAATACCAACGGTTTAGAGCCGTTTTCCGTTCCGAAACTATTGCGTATTTTAGCGGTTTTTGTAGTAAAAAAATCAATAAGTTACAAAATAGTTTCGGAACACTTTTTCTAGTTTAAAATGCATAATTATTCTATTTTTATGGATATTATTTCATCTAATGGTCTGAGTGTTTTCTCTTTTCGTATGTAGTGCTGTGTCATTTTTGGAGTAGTGTGGCCCAGTGTTTTTTGAGCTTGTTCATCGCTGGCAAGTAGGGATAAATCGGTAGCGGATTTAGCTCTGAGATCTCGCAATTGAAGAGGTAATAATTCATCTTCAAGGGCAGGATAATTTGCGATAGTTTTTCGTTTCAATTGGTCAAAAAAATCACTCAAACGCTCTCTCTTTAATTGCCGTCCTCTTTTGTTGGTAAATAGCCATTCATTTCCATTCTGTAATCTCCTTTCAATAATTTCTTTAAGTTTTCCTACCAAAGCAAACTGGATTTTCTTTTTGGTCTTTTTCTGCATGATATGTAATACACCATTATAAATATGGGAACGGTGTATCTTGCAGATGTCGATAGGACGTTGTCCGATGAGGTACATAATCTGCAAAATATCTTGCATTTGTCCATCAGCACACTCTATCAATTTCTCCAGTAGGTAATCTTCGATGTAAACATCTCTGAATTTAACTGGATATTTTTTTACGCCTTGTGATGGGCTGGGTAACTTGGTATATCCCCATTCACGGGCTTTGTTCCAAATGTGGCTCAATAATCCTACTTCGTTGTTGGCTGAAGGTGGGTTGTTTTTTCTCCATTGTAGATACTGACTGATGTGTTTTGGCTCGATTTTTTCTAAAGCAACAGGTGGATTACCGAAAAATCGGCAAAGCCATTTAATAGCGGTGTGATTAGCAAGTTGTGTGCTTTTGCTTTTTGTGGGCACGACTTCCAATTCATACCGTTTAGCGACATCAATAAATAGCACGATTTCAGAAACTTGGTGGGATGCCATGTTGAGCTTGGCTGCTTCAAGGACGGCGTGATATTTATCTGAACCGAGTGATTTTTCTTTGCCATTAGCAAGGACGTAGTAAAAGTATTCGACAATTTGACCGCTTGCCCGTTTGCGTCTGCGACAGAGTAGGTTTGGGGGCAAGCCTTGGTTTTGTCTTTTGCGTGGGCGTACCATAAATCCTCCTAGCTTGCTTTTATTTCGTTAGAGATCCAGTCATCATCATTGGCAGGCATATTTTTTCTTGGTCTGGGTGCTGCATAATCACGGCGAACAATAGGCGTGCCATGTGCATTGGTCACAAAGGGGATGCCCATTTCGTTGAGTTGTTCAATCATTTTGGCTTGTTGTTTTCTCCCTGTGAGGAAGAGCAGTTCTTCACGGGAGAGAAAATCGGTGTAGATGTTCATTTGTTTCTCCAATAAAAAACCCTCCGAGTGGAGGGTTATCATTTAATTAGTCTTTATTTCGTTCAATCAGTTTGTACTGACGGAAAAACGCTTGTACTGCAAAAGCACAAGCTACACCTGCGATCATACCTAAAATAAACATTATAATTTCTCCATTCGTAATTTAATTTCTTGCATTCGTAATTCACTCTCTTCAAGTTGGCGTTTTAAGAGTTTTCTGGAATAAATCAACATATTGCCAGTAATACCCATCACACCAATAAGCATTAAGTAAAGAAGCACTTCTAAAATCTCTACTATTATTGCCCGCCTAACTTAACGAAAGGTACAGCACTGTTTGGGGTCATTGTGCTAGGAAGTACACCATTCCATTTTTCTGCTGCGGTTAAATCCACTAATTGGCGATTTTCTTTTAAGGCTTCGCCTTTCGCACGAATTGCAGCCGCTTCAGCTTCGCCCGCAAGACGGACTTTTTCAGCGTCCGCTTTAGCTTGGATAACTTCGGCATCCGCTTTCGCTTGAGCATTCACTTTCACAATTTCCGCTTGTTTTTGTTGGATAAGAAGCTCACGCTCTGCGGTTTGAATAGCTACGTTTTTCTGTACACTTTCTTCCACGCGTTTTTCATACTCTTTATTGAATTGAATAACAGACTGCACAGCGGTAATTTCAATCGGATAGCCTTTTACCGCTTCTCGAATTTGATTGGTAATGTCAGTAGTCAGTTTAGCCCGATTTTCTAACGCACGTTGAGCGGTGTAATCGCTGAAAACCACTTCCAGAGCTTGACGGCTACGAGGTTCTAAAAGCTGGTTGATCATGTTCTGAGTAGTACGATAATTTCGATACACAGCAACTGGATCGGTAAGTTTATAGGTAATTGTTAATGCCGTTGTGACCGTTTGTGTGTCTCGAGTATAGGCGGAAATGCCGCTGGTTAAATCGCCTTTCTCATCGAACGCACCAAGCACGATTTTTTGCTCACGGGTAGAGAAGGTAATATCATCTTCCAGCCAAGAACGCCAATGCAGTCCAGCTGTTTTCGTTTCGATAATTTCGCCATACTTGGTAACTAAACCAATTTCACCTTCATCAACAGAAAAAGGCATACAAGCGGAAAGTGTTGCAACAGTCGTTGCAATGGCGGTCAGTTTGACAAGTTTTGTCATTGAGGTTTCTCCTGTGTTTATTAAAAAATAACGCCCTTAAAATTAAGGGCGTTGGGTTAGTTTGATACAGGGCAGGGGAAAGTGAAGCGTAATAATGTGTCAGAGCTTTGGGCAACTACTTTTATTTCTAACCTTACGCCATCTTCAGCAATGCCTGCGTAAACTAAATCATCTTTGTTGTATCCGATTTTTCGGCTAACGAAATAGCGGACTTTAAGTATTCACAAAATAATGTTGCTTCAATTTTCATTTTCCTCTTCAACCCGCTTAATCTCCGGCAAAGGTTCTTCGCCGAATTTCATTGGCTCGTGGAAATTTACGGTTTTGCCTCCTTCAGGACATCTATCCCACGAAATACGGTGGCGGATAACGTGGTAAATATCGCCCGCGTTGCGTTCGAACCGCATTTCTCTGAGGTCTAAGTAGGGTTCAACAAAGCGTTTAAAGTTGTCTTCTACCATCCAGAAATAGCAATCCTTTCTGAATTTCAAGCAAGGCTCAAGGGCGAACCATTGCCCTGCGTGAAGGCGTTCATAAAGCTCGCATGCGTCTTGCACGATTTGAGCTTGTTTTTCGGTAAGAGTGAGTTGATATTTGAGCATTGAGTTTCCTTATAGATTGCAATAGATATGCATAGATATTGATAAAAATGCATATCTAACGGTGATATGTCGATAAAATTGATTTCGTCGAGATGATGTGACCAACATTGATGTCAGAGACTACTTATGATTAGGTAATTTCATGAATAAAAGCCAATGAGTTTGTGCAGCTCGCCCTGATTTATGTCCAAGCAGTGGTTGCTGACCAAGCATCTCAATGATTTTGCTTACAGGTATTTGCGTTTCGTTCCACTTAAAAACGAGCGTACCAAAGTTATCTAGCACCCGCATACATTCATCAAATCCTTTTCTAAGCTGAGTTGACCAATCAGGATTTAGTAGTCCATATTTTTTAACCAGCCAACTGTTATCTCCGCCTTTTATTAAATGCGGTGGATCAAATATCACAAGCTTAAAGGTATTATCTGGGTAGCTCATCTGAGTAAAATCATGAATGACCTGTGGTTCAATAGATAACGAGCGAATTTTATTACCATCTTTAAATAAAACATTCTCTCGGCGAATATCTGCAAAAGTAACATTCGGGTTATTTTTATCAAACCAAAACATACGGCCACCACAACAAGCATCAAGTATTGGCGTGAACGGTTCTTCAAGGCGTGAACGGTTCTTCAAACATAGACTAATCCTTTGGTGGGTCTGGGAGTGGTTGCCAGTGGGTGATGTCTTTCACATCTACTGTATAAAGAGAATTATGTTTAACAAGGCATTCATATTCAGATGTTCGAAATAAAATCTTTATGTCCTTTTTATTAGTACAAGCTAAAAAATAGCCGTCAGAAGGGACTGGTTGGGTTTTCGTACTAATCCAACCGTTATTTTCTGTAAGAACTTCATAAACAGCTTCAATACATTCTTTTGTTTTTGTGCTTTTTAAAAGTTCAATCGACTCACGATGCTTACGATTTAATGCAATTTCTTTTAAATATTCGTTCTCGCTTTGGTACATCTGTGCAACTAAAGATCCTGTAACTTTACTCCGCTCATGACCAGTAGTTATTTCTATCATTCGATTTTTATTTGTAGTAATATACTTCCTTCCAATTTTAGAGATTGTTTCTGTAGAATTTTTAGCATATTTGGAATGCATTCTATATTCCTGTATAAATATCGTGTCTCCAACTTTCAGATTATTAATCCAATCATTTTCTTTCGCCATTTTCTTAACCTCTTTAAAAACAACTAAACCGCTTGTTCGTGAGTTCAAGCGGTCCGTTTTCAGTAATCTTTGCGATTACGCTAAATTGCCTTCGTAGAAATCTACATCAGGAATGTTTGATTTCAGATTTTCAATCGTAGTATTGAACGCATCTTCAATCACTTTTTCAGGATTGATGAGTTCATACCATAAGGTTAATAAACCATCTTTAATACGGTAACGAATGCGAGCTTTGATTTGATAATAATCGCCATTGTGGAATGGTTGTAAACCTAAGATGATTTCTTCTGGTAAGCGTGTTTTACCACCACCGCTCTTTTCATCTGTGAAAGCAAACGACATTGTGCCGTCTTGTAAACGTTGTACCGATTTAAACTCGGATTTACGAGTTTCTTCAAATGCGAGCACCATTGCTAATAATTCAGCACCGCTTACAGTATTACCTTCGCTTGCTACGCAATGAATGTTATTTTCAATGAATTGAGCAAATTCAATTTGGCTCATTGCACTTTTATTTTTACCAGCCCAAGCCTTCCAGTCTTTTGAGTGAGGGCAAGTATAGCTAGCAGTATGATCGCCCCAACGAGCTTCATTTGGATTAGCGTGATAGTCAAAAATTGCTTTTACTTTTAATGTTTCCAAATCACAGAAAATTGATGTGCCTGCAATTTTGAATTTATTGACATAGTCAATAAGTGATTTGGCAGTAGAAACTGTAACTGCTTGGCGAATGCGATTTGGTGCTTTTTGTAAGTGTTCTAATGATTGAACGTTAAAATCATCATGGGCAAGAATTGCTGGTGTATCTGCTAATGCCCCCACGTTTAGCCCATTTGATGCTAAACTTGCGATTTGTTTAATAATTTGTTCCATATAAAAAATCCTATATAAAGTTAATGATTAAGCGGCAGCTGGTGTTAATACTTTGAGCGTGCCTTTTGGTTTTTCTTCAACGGCTTTTAAGTCCATTTTTAATTGATTTGGATCATCAAATAGCACGTCACCACCAGCAGTTGAAAATACAATGCTTTCTTCACGGTCAAGTTCAGGAATTTTGCGACTAACTTTCGGTGTAATTTTGATTGAATCTTCGGTGCGAGTATTCAACATTGCTACATTCAACGTTAGTGTAATTGAACCTTGTTTGCGTGTTTGGCGAACGGCTTTGACGACTTCTGCGAGTACATCGGTTAATTCATCGTTAAGTTCTCCACGGTTGAGTTTAGATAAAGTTTGGCTAAATGGGGTTAAGTTGCTCATTTGAGTTCTCCTGTTGGGTTTGATTTTTGGGTAATAAAAAACCGCCTTATTAGCGGTTATTGTGTTTAACAATTAAAAAGGTTGTTTATATCATCATCAAAATTACCACCTTGTTGGCGTTCGTGATCGGTGTAGCCGTCCCATTCTTTTTGTTGCGGTTGTGACTGTGGTTTTGGTTTGCCCTGTGGCTCTTGAGCCCAGTTGTTACCGTTGCCACCTTGTGAGTTACCCAGCATTTGCAACTGGTCGGCAATAATTTCAGTGGTGTAGCGGTCTTGTCCGTTTTGGTCTTGCCATTTGCGAGTACGGATTTTACCTTCAACGTACACTTGCGAGCCTTTTTTCAAATATTGCCCGATGATGTCGGCTAATTTGCGAAAAGCGATAATAGTGTGCCATTCCGTATTTTGCTTTTTCTCGCCTGTATTCTTATCCGTCCATTCCTCCGATGTTGCAACGCTAATCTTAGCGACTGGATCGCCATTTTGCATTGTTCGCATTTCGGGGGCGTTACCTAAACGTCCGACAATGATGATTTTGTTAATTCCACTCATCGTTATTCTCCTTGGTGGTTAAACTCTCTTTTCGGTTTTCATAAGCCGTTTTGGCTTTAGCTTGTAATTCAGGCTCACTTTTTAAGGCGATGTAGGCTTGTTTGAATAAGGTTTGTAAGGCTTCAAGCGTTTCTGCTTTTTCGCAGTGAGTGATAAATTCCGCCAAAATATCTTGCGGTGTCGGTGGTGCTTTGCCGCTTTCTAGCCATTTGGCAAGGTTTTGCCCAATGTTTTCGGATAACTTAAATGGATCGCTATTTGGTGGAAATAAGCCTGTACGGTCTTTGCTTGGTAAGGCAAAATTGCCATCATGAACTAAATCTAGCACCGTCGTAAATTCATATTCAATACCGTCATTTTGCTCTGATTTCATACCGAGCTTTTGCACTTGTTTGCGACCATTGACCTCAACTTGAGCCGTTTCGGTTTTACTTCGCATCGTAACAATA
>QWCZ01001463.1_pt1 | contig 13582 bp, 10 predicted proteins | sample 1972651 | NCBI WGS metagenome assembly QWCZ01 (sample SAMN09866695, study PRJNA288562) | Human oral metagenome isolate pre1_saliva, whole genome shotgun sequencing... | isolation source: mouth | host: Homo sapiens | place: USA: California
AGAACTAGCCGATGATTATTTCACTTGGCTATTTCCAATTTTAGATAGTATGTATGAATGTATGGATTTATCAGATTTAACTCCTTTTGAAGCCCGTCTCTTTGGAAGAGTAAGTGAGTTGTTATTTAATGTATGGTTAGATAAAAACAATCTAAATATTAAGGAAGTTCCTTTTATGTACATGGAAAATATTGACTTGTTTAAAAAAGGGAAGTCATTTTTAATGGCGAAATTTTTTGGAAAGAAATATGGACAGAGTTTTTAAATTATGATTTTATTATTACTTACTTTTTTAATTTTTTAGTTTTCCCAGTTTTATGGATTTCTATAATAGCTTTGCGTTATATCCCTCATCCATTAGATGATGGAGCATTTCATTTTAGAGCAACACAAGTACTAACTAATTTTGATAGCATTATTTCAATGTTTCAAGCTTTTGAATCAGGATTTAGAGTTGGTAGATATGATTATGGTTCTGTTCCGGTATTTACTTCATTGATGTATTTGGTCAGAAATACTCATCATTATAGTTTGCTTAGTTTTATTTCAGCGTTTGTGATATATTTTAGCTTTGGTTATGTTGTTGATTTGTTTAAGTCCTATAAAAACTACTCTAACTTAACCTATATTCTGATTCTAATTACTTAAATAACTATAGATACACCACTAGTGGCATGAGATTTTGTATGACAATTTCTCTGATAATGTTAATTATGTATTTGGAGTCGAAATATAATTATACAAAGTATTGGGTGATGCTATGGTACTTAGTTCCAATAAGTATTCATTCGGCTGTTGTTTATTGTGCTGCTCTGAGATTCATTTTTTCTACCTAAAAAAGATTACGGTAGGTAAAAGTTTACTTGTTTTATTAGGCTTTCCAATTATAATAAAATTAGCACCAAAGTTTTCATAGTGGACGGGTATTAGTTTCCTTCAATCTTTTATTAGAAAAATTGATATTTACTCTGATAACGCATCGTATTCAGAGCTCTTTAATACTACTCTAACAATGAGGTTGTATATTGGTGTGGTTCTAATGGTTTTATTTTTAATTCAATATTTTATTTTGAGTAGAACTATTAAAGGGATTGATGATTGGAAATTATCTTTTGTCAAGATGACTTATTATGTAACATTATTATCAATGGAATCTGTACCGTTTAGAAATATATATGATAGGAATCTTTTTTACTCTTGCAAATGATTGTAATTTCTTCATTTATATTGTTTAAGTATCGAGCACAGTTGATAATCTTATCAAATCGTAGTATTACTTATGGATTAGAGATTAGTATTGTTGTAATAGTATTTATTACAGTTTTTTTCTATAATAAGAATTTTCCTTTTGAAGTTATTGACTGTTATTGACTATAGTAAAACGGATATCCTATTAAAGAACATTTATCAGTTCTTTTCAGATTTACCAGTTACATAGTTATATTTTTTACTATTTATTATTATTTGGAGGATTGTATGGGATTATCTACGGTGACATTGTTTAAAAATTTAAAATTTTCAGACAGTAAATTTATTAAATTAGAGGGAGAGATATTACTTAAATATCAAGAGTATTTGATAAAAATCATGGAGGATATTGTAACAGTTTGTGAAGAAGAAGGACTGTATTATTCTCTTTCTGGAGGGAGTGCTTTAGGAGCATATCGACACAAAGGGTTTATTCCGTGGGATGATGATATGGATATATTTATGTTAGGAAGTGAGCGGGAGATCTTTTTTCAAAAATTCAACCAGAAATTTTCTGATAAATATTGGATACATAATTCACATACGCCAAACTATGGTATGCCAATTGGTCGTATAAGACAAAAAGGAACCGTTTTTCGTGGTCGAGAGGATGTCGGAGTTGAGGAATGTGGATTTTTTATTGATATCTTTTGGTTGGAAAATGTCCCTAATTCGAAAATTTTGAGACAAATTCACGGTTTTCTATGTATGGGAATTGGATTGTTACTATCGTGTAGAAATTTTTATAAAAACCGTGAGTTGATGTTGGAGATTATGAAGAAACAAAAAGAAGTGAGGCTTGTTTTTGGAATAAAACTTGTTTTAGGTTTTCTAACTAGTTTTATATCATTGAAACAATTTACACGACTTACGGAACGTATCTATTCATTGTGCAAGAATAATGAATCAAAATACCTTAGTGTTCCTTCAGGAAGGAAGCACTATTTTGGTGAAATGTTTTTAAGAGATGATATGCAGTTAACTAGAAAATTAAATTTTCAAGGACATGAGTGGAATGTTCCAAATAATGTTGAGAACTATTTAACTGTAATGTATGGTGATTATATGAAAATACCCGCAGTTGAAGATAGGGAATCACATATCATTTTAGAAATTTCCTTCCCTAGTGAGTAAATAGTGCTTTTATTTTCAATATGAAAGGAATTAACTTAATGAAAAAGATAGCAATCGTTAGATACAATCTAAGTAAAATTGGTGGAGCTGAAAAAGTAGCTATTAATATGGCTAATGAATTGTCACAATACTATGATGTAAAACTGTTATCAATTTTATTAGATGAAGACGAATTTATAAATTATGATATTGAACCAAAAGTAACATTAGTAAATTTTCACAAGGGTAATCTCAGAATCAGAACTGCTACCTTAAAATTAACAGGTAAACTAAGGGACTATATTAAAAGAGAAAAAATTGAGGTAATTTTCTCTATAAGTCCGTTAACAAATGCTATGGTTAGGTTAGCTACTCTAGGTTTAAATGTAAAAATAGTTTTTTGTGATCATCATAGCTTAGAATTTCGTGATTTTAAAAGTAGGGAAGTGCAGAGATTTGTTGGAGCTAAATTTTTTGATAAAGTTGTCACTTTGACAGAAGAAGATAGAATAAAATATTCAAATAAATATAATATACCTATAGATAGAGTGAATTTTGTTTATAATTGGGTAGATGAAGTAAAATCAAGCGATATTGAATATGATAAACTTGCGAAAAAAATAGTTACAGTTGGTAGATTTCATAGCCAAAAAGGTTATGATTATCTCGCTGAAGTAGCTATAAAGGTATTATCCAAACATCCAGAGTGGCAGTGGGATATCTATGGATCAGGAGATAAGATTATTGAAAATGCCCTGAATAGGAAACTGGTAGAAGGTGGTGTGTTGTCGCAGGTAAATTTTAAAGGTAATGTAAAGGGAACTGAAAATATTTATCCTAATCATATTGAACAATATATTACTAAGTGTATAGAATCATTTAAACAAGTAGATAAAAAATATTATGCGGATTTTGAAGTGATTGTTGTTAATGACGGTAGTACGGATAACTCACTTCAAGTTGTCGAAGATTTAATTACTAATAGTAGTTGCCTAAATATTAGAGTTGTTAATAAAGAAAATGGTGGACATGGGTCAACGATTAATGTTGGTATAAAAGAATCTAAAGGAAAATTTTTTAAAGTTATCGATGGGGATGATTGGATTGATGTGCCAAGTTTTGAAAAATTATTAGAAGAACTTAAAGGTATTGATGTAGATATGGTTATTACAAATTATACTGAACAACATATCTATAATCAGACTGAAAAAGAGATTGGCTTTTCTGAGATATTAGATTGTAATAAAATATATGAGGGAATACCTTTCAAACGGATTCCCATGCATGCTCTGACATACAAAACATCTATATTGAAAGAATCTAGAATTAATATAAGTGAAAAGACCTTTTATGTAGATATGGAATATACTTTGTTACCTTTGCAATATGTAAAAAGTTATGTTTATATTGATTTAAATGTTTACCAGTATTTCTTAGGTAGAAAAGATCAGAGTATGAATTTAAATGTGATGAAACAAAAAGCAGATCATCACAATAGAGTAACAAAAAAAATTCTCGATTATTATGAAGTAATTCGATTTGATAAGAACTTAGAACCAGTAGTCAGAGACGTATTGACATACTTAATCAACAAGCAATGTCAGTTGTTTATAATGAATAAGAATATCGAGGAAGCGAGCCGATTATTTAGTTACGCTCATAAATGTCATTATAGATGGAAATATGATCATTCGAAAAAAATAGTCTCATTAATTTATATAAATTCTAGATTTAAAAATATATTTAATCTCATCTTAAAACCGTTAATAAATAAGCAACAAAAAGAATGGAGCGAGATGGATGAATATTAGTGTAGTTATTCCTGTATATAATGTTGAGGATTACCTTCATTATGCTATAGACAGTTTAGTAAATCAAACTCATAAAAATTTTGAGGTTTTACTAATCAATGATGGTTCTACTGATAATTCAGGAAAATTATGTGATAAATATGCTCAAGAATATGATTGGATTAGGGTATTTCATAAAGAGAATGGTGGCTTATCAGATGCGCGTAATTATGGTGTATTAAAAGCAACTAATGAGTGGATATTCTTTTTGGATCCGGATGATTATATAGAGCCTTTTACATTTGAATTATTGACTCTTATTCAAGAGAAATATCAAGCTGATTTAATCTCGACAAAAGTTCAAACTACAAATGAATATGAAAAATTTAGCAAGGAACAATTTAATTTAGAATCTAGTAAAATAGTTACAAAAGAAGAAGCACTAGAATTAATGTTGGAAGATAAAGTTGCTACGGTATCTGCATGTGCAAAACTTTATAAAAAACAAATTTTAGAAATGAGACCATTTCCTGTAGGAAAAATCTACGAAGACTTTTTTGTTGTAGCTGAACATTTAAGATTAGCTGAACAAATAGTTATTTCACCTGTTATTACATATCATTACTATCGTCGTCCTGGTAGTATCGTACAATCTCAGTTTACAGATAAGCGATTTGATTTTTTTGATGCAGGTGAGTATAACAGAAGTCAAATAAAACAATTTTATGATGGTAATAGCGTAGAAAAGGCGTTAAATTTAAAAATTGTTCAAGGTTCTTTTTCTATATCTGAAGCTGCAGCTCTTACGGACACAAAGGCTTTAAGAAATATTGTTAAAAAAATAAGTTCATTATACTGGAGTATAATCTTTAATTCTAAAGTTTCTATAAAATTTAAATTTAAATATAATTGGTTTTTACTTACTCCCAATTTATACTGCCGTATAAAAAAATTGTTAAAAAGGAGTATATAATGTTTTTAGTTTTTTTACTGTTTTTTGGTGTATTTCTATTATTTCCAATTATAACTACACCATTCTTATTAATTCCAATAGTTTATAGATTTAGATATAGCAGATATTATTTAATGTTATTTGTTATAGGTATTTCCTTAATTGCACTAAGGTATATTCCGTATTTTACTGATGATGGAGCCTATCATTATAAAGCAGCTTATTTATTTCAGTTTTATGATAATGTTTTTGATTGGTTTGGGAACTTGATGTCTAAAAATATTCCGACGGAAGAGTATGGTTATTATAATTATCCCTTATTTGCCTTATTGCTATATATATTCAGTAAGACAGGTACCTATTCACTAGTTAGTTTTACAGTCATTCTGATTGTTTATTTCTTATATACTAAAATAATATATGAAATCTATCAGGAATATAATATCTCAAAATTTTTATTTTTATTAGCTTTATTAACAATGGTTGCAATCGTAAATGTTCGTTTTACAACTAGTGGTATGAGGTATCATTTAGCAGGGGCCATTATTGTTTTCTTATTCTATAAAGAAATAAAGAATGGATTTGAACTAAATAAAACTTTATTTTATTATTTTATTCCAATATTAATCCATTCTAGTGCAGTAATATTTGTAGCGACTAGATTAATATTTCCATGGTTTAAAGATGCGAGTTTTTTTAAGAAAATAATTATTCTATTTTCTTTACCAATTTTCACGCTCTTATCTCCATTGTTGCAAACTCTCAATGTTGAATATTTATCATTTTTATTAGAGAAGTTTAATGCTTATCAAAAAACAGAAATATTTATAAAATTATATAGTACATCTGATTTAATAAATGTATATTTAGGTGTTCTTATTTCTTTATTATATATTTTTTTATACCATACAACATTTCGTTTTCAGAAGAATCTTAATATGAAACTTTTTTTATCTTTTGTTTTGTACATTTGTTTATTAACTTTATCAGTACTTCCATTTTTAACAATATTAGATCGTTTTGTTTGGTTTGTTTATCCTTTAGTTGCCATTTCGATGATTTTACATATTGGCTACAATAAAACCCATATTGAAAGAGTACAATACATTAGAAATAATTATTTACCATTTTTCATTGTATTAACCCTATGCTTTATTGGTGGAGTTATCGGAAATAGGAGATTTTTAGATTTTTTAAGATTGGTAGATTTCAATACAATGGAGATACTCACTAAAAATGTATTTGATTATTTTTCTGATTTGCACCATTTCTCTTTGAGTGAAGTTTTAAGACGATAAATATATTTTATAAACATAATAGGAGTTTTATGAAGCAAGCATATTTAATTATTGCACATAACAAAGTGGAGCAATTAAAATTTTTACTTTCATTATTAGATTATGAAAAACATGATATTTTTATTTTATTTGATAAAAAAGCAAAGATTACTGAAAAACAAAAAAATGATTTAAGACAAATAGTAACGAAATCAAGCCTATTTTTCACAAAGGAAATCCCAATTTATTGGGGAGATTATTCTTTAGTAGAAGCAGAGATGGAACTCTTTGAAACCGCAAATAAACAAGAACAGTATAGTATGTATCATTTGTTATCAGGTGTAGATTTACCATTAGATACTGCCGAAAATATTTATAATTTCTTTGATAACAGAAAAGAATACAACTTTTTAACAATGGTTTCAGATGAATTGTATATTCGAAACAAAGTCTATGAGCGTGTAGCGTTTAAAACAATGTTTCCTCGTTTAACAGTAAGAACTGTAAATAATAATTTTTTACGGTCGGTTTTAAAAATTTATAGAAAGTTTGAAGTTGAACTGCAAAGAATAGTTAAAGTTGATTGTTTTAAAAAGTTTAATTTAGAATTAAAATATGCTTCTAATTGGTGTTCTCTTAATAAGAAAGCGGTAGATATACTACTAGAAGAAAAGAAATTGATTGCCAGCATTTTTAAGAATACCAGAGTAAATGACGAATTATTTATTCCTACAATTTTACAGAAAGATCAGTTATTGAATACAGTGTATTCGATAGAACCTACAAATGATAAGCCTACTGATTTTCAAGGTAACGTACGCTATATTAATTGGTGGGATGGAAGTCCATATATTTGGACAGATTCTTCTGATGATATTGAACAATTGAAGCGTGGTAAAGCTTTAGGTCACAAGTTTTCTAGAAAATTTGATTTAGAGAGATATCCGAATCTAAAAGAAGAAATTCTAACAATCATAAATAGGACAGATTGATATGAAAGTACTAAAAAATTACGCTTATAACCTCTCTTATCAATTATTACTCATTATACTTCCCATCATTACAACACCTTATGTGACACGTGTGTTTTCTGCAAAGGATCTAGGAACATATGGATACTTTAATTCTATTGTTACCTATTTTATTTTGTTAGCTACTTTGGGGGTTGCTAGCTATGGAACTAAAGAGATTTCGAGTAATAGAAAAAATATCCCGAAGAATTTCTGGGGGATATATACTCTTCAATTTGGTGCAACATTATTATCAATTCTCTTATACACTTTATTATGTTTAGGAATTGACATAATGAGAAATCCTGTTGCATATATTTTAGGAATGAGTTTGATTTCTAAAGGATTAGATATATCCTGGCTTTTTCAGGGGTTGGAAGATTTTCGTAAGATTACAGTCAGAAACATATTAGTGAAGCTCGTTGGTGTAATTTCAATATTTTTATTGATAAAATCAGCGAATGATCTTTATCTTTATGTCTTTCTCTTAACGATATTTGAGTTATTGGGACAATTAAGTATGTGGTTACCTGCTCGAAAGTTTATTGGAAAACCACATTTTGATATAGATTATACTAAATATCATTTAAAGCCAATTCTTTTATTATTTCTCCCTCAAATTGCTATATCACTATATGTAACTTTAGACCGTACGATGTTAGGAATGATATCATCTACAAATGATGTCGGGATCTATGATCAAGCATTAAAATTGATCAATATTTTATTAACTGTAGTAACTTCGTTAGGAAGTGTCATGTTGCCGAGAGTATCTAATCTCTTGGCGACAGGAAATCATAAGGCAGTTAATAAAATGCATGAGATGTCATTTCTGATCTATAATTTGATTATTTTTCCTATTATGGCAGGAATGCTGATTGTAAATGATGATTTTGTTAACTTTTTCCTCGGGAAAGATTTTCAAGACGCACGTTATGCGATAGCAATTATGATTTTTAGAATGTTCTTTATTGGTTGGACCAATATTATGGGATTTCAAATGCTAATCGTACATAATAAGAATAAAGAATATATGATCTCAACAACTGTGCCTGCAATTCTTAGTGTTGCCTTGAATTTGTTATTTCTTCCTAAACTCGGATATATAGGAGCGGCAATTGTATCTGTTTTAACAGAGGCGGTAGTTTGGGGGATACAGTTATTCTATACTCGTTCTTATTTGAGAGAAGTTCCTATTCTAGGTTCATTGTTTAAAATTATAGTTTCATCGGGATTTATGTATGTCATTTTATTATTTGTAAAACATCTCCTGAACGTATCACCTATGATAAATGTAGGGATTTATGCTGTTCTGGGAGCAATGATTTATGCTAGTATGATTTTGATTTTTAAAGTAATAAATCTAAGTGAGTTAAAGCAACAACTATTAAAAAAATAAAGGAGCTTAATATGTACGATTATCTAATCGTTGGTGCTGGTTTGTCTGGAGCAATTTTTGCTTATGAAGCAACCAAGCGTGGAAAAAAAGTAAAAGTTATTGATAAACGTGACCACATTGGTGGGAATATCTATTGTGAGAATGTAGAAGGGATCAATGTTCATAAGTATGGTGCCCATATCTTCCATACTTCTAACAAGAAAGTCTGGGATTATGTTAATCAATTTGCTGAATTTAACAACTATATCAACTCGCCTGTAGCTAATTACAAGGGTAGTCTTTATAATCTACCTTTCAATATGAACACTTTCTATGCTATGTGGGGGACAAAAACTCCTCAAGAGGTCAAAGATAAGATTGCTGAGCAAACGGCTCACATGAAGGACGTTGAACCTAAAAACTTGGAAGAACAGGCTATCAAGTTGATCGGTCCAGATATTTATGAAAAGTTGATCAAAGGCTACACTGAAAAGCAATGGGGACGTTCTGCGACTGACCTTCCACCGTTTATCATCAAACGTCTACCAGTTCGTTTGACTTTTGATAATAACTACTTCAATGATCGTTACCAAGGAATTCCAATCGGTGGCTATAATGTCATCATCGAAAATATGCTGAAGGATGTAGAAGTAGAACTTGGAGTTGACTTTTTTGCCAATCGTCAGGAATTAGAAGCTTCTGCTGAAAAAGTTGTCTTTACAGGGATGATTGATCAATACTTCGATTATAAACATGGTGAGTTAGAATACCGTAGTCTTCGTTTTGAGCATGAAGTGTTAGATGAGGAAAACTATCAAGGAAATGCAGTTGTAAACTATACAGAACATGAAATTCCATATACACGCATTATTGAGCATAAACATTTTGAGTATGGTACGCAAGCTAAAACGGTCATTACTCGTGAATACCCAGCAGATTGGAAACGTGGAGATGAGCCTTATTATCCAATCAATGATGAGAGAAACAATGCTATGTTTGCTAAATATCAAGAAGAAGCAGCACAGAATGATAAGGTGATTTTCTGCGGACGTTTGGCCGATTATAAATACTACGACATGCATGTGGTCATTGAACGTGCCTTAGAAATCGTATTAAGTGAGTTAGGAAAGTAGTCAATTACATTAAGGTTAAGTTTAATGACCTTATATCTTTTCTATAAATAAAAACTACAATTAGAAGAGCGAGATCTAATGTGAAAAAGATAAAAGAATATGATATTTTAAAAATTATGGCTATTATTTTAGTTGTGTTAAGTCATAGTGCGTATTATAAAATATCGAGCAATTATGGTGGGATGGATTATCAACAATATTTAAATAGTCATTCAGCATTTACTCTATATAAGATACTTGGTAAATTTATGGAAATTATCTATTATTTTCATATGCCATTATTTATGGCTATATCGGGTGTATTTTTCTCTATTCAAATAAAAAAAGATCGATGGAATAAGATTGAGAAATTATTAACTAGTAAGTTTAAAAGATTAATGTTGCCATTTTTTGTTTTTACTTTATTATATAGTTTGCCATTAAAATATATATCAAACTACTACAATGGTGTTTCATTTTGGAGAGCTATAACTGGTCAATTCTTTTTATTAGGAAACTCTCACTTATGGTATTTGTATGCATTATTTATTATCTTTATAATTAGTTTTTATTGTTTAAGAAGAGATGCTTCTATATTTGTATACTTGTCCTTATATATTTTACATGTACTGAGTTTCTTGATTCATATAACGTTAGTAAGTGCACCATTGCAGTTTCTTTTTTGGTTTTCCATGGGATTTTTGTTCGAATCTAAAAGAAGGAAGTATAATATTTTTTTAGAAAATCACAAATGGATTAGCCTTTTATTCTTTGTGTTATTTATATTTTTGGTGGTTTTAAATTTTCTATTTAAAAGCGATTTTAAAGTATTGAGTCGATTTTTTGTTGACTTATTAGCTATTTTAGGATCACTTATTTGTTACAATATTTCGTACTTTTTAAGTAATAAAACTAAAATTTTAGATAGTAAACTACTTAATCTCATTTTGATTAATGGTTTAGGGATATATATTTTTTCTGATACTTTAAACTATTTTATATTAAGTATTTCTTATTTTGTAAGTGATAGATTTATGTTTACTTCATTTGGTATAATTATTATATTTTTAATTAGATTTTTTTTCACTTTATTTTTGGGATTAGTCTTTACATTGCTATTTAAAAAAGTATTTCCAAAATATTCTTGGTTAGTTAACTAGAAAATACAATATCAGTGATTATGCACTATAAGCTATCCTGTAATTCTTACAGTTAAATATTTTATCCTATATACTGAGGAGACAAATAAAATAACTTATAGTATTTTGTACCTTATCTAGTTTAATTGTAATATAAAAGAAAATATCCAGGAAGTGGTATAGTACTCTCTCATTGTTTAACTTCGCTAAATATATAGGTTAATTCCTTGACTACTTAATGTAGTTGAGGGATTTTTTGACATTATTCATATTTTTGCAAACTTAATGTTTAAAAAATAATTTTCAAAAATTCTGAAAATTGTATTGACAGGACTTGAAAAAGGGTCTATAATGAATAAAAAAACAAAGGAGAATACTATGAAAACAAGAAAAGTATTGGCTCTTGCGGGAGTAACCTTATTAGCAGCTGGTGTTTTAGCTGCTTGTTCTGGGGGCTCAGGCGCTAAAGGCGAGCAGACCTTTGCATTTACCTACGAGACCCATCCAGACAATCTCAACTACTTAACAACTGGTAAGGCAGCAACTTCTGAGATTACTAGTAATGTGATTGATGGATTGCTTGAAAATGATAAATACGGGAACCTTGTTCCTTCATTGGCAGAAGACTGGTCAGTCTCTAAGGATGGCTTGACTTATACTTATAAGATTCGTCAGGATGCCAAGTGGTATACATCTGAGGGAGAAGAGTACGCTCCTGTTAAGGCTCAGGACTTTGTAACAGGACTTAAATATGCAACAGATAAGAAAGCAGAAGCCCTTTACTTGGTACAGGATTCAATCAAAGGTCTGGATGCCTATGCCAAAGGTGAAATCACAGACTTCGCTCAAGTCGGGATTAAAGCGCTTGATGACCAAACAATCCAATACACCTTGAACAAACCTGAAACTTTTTGGAACTCAAAAACAACCATGGGTGTGCTTGCGCCAGTCAATGAAGAGTTTTTGAACTCAAAAGGGGATGATTTTGCTAAAGCAACGGACCCAAGTAGTCTCTTGTATAATGGCCCTTATTTGTTGAAATCCATTGTAACCAAATCCTCTGTTGAATTTGCGAAAAATCCGAACTACTGGGATAAGGACAATGTGCATATTGACAAAGTTAAATTGTCATTCTGGGATGGGCAAGATACCAGCAAACCAGCAGAAAACTTTAAAGATGGTAGCCTTACAGCAGCTCGTCTCTATCCAACAAGTGCAAGTTTCGCAGAGCTTGAGAAGAGTATGAAAGACAATATCGTCTATACTCAACAAGACTCTACGACTTATCTAGTAGGGACAAATATTGACCGTCAATCTTATAAATACACATCTAAGACTAGCGAAGAACAAAAGACATCTACTAAAAAGGCTCTCTTAAACAAGGATTTCCGTCAGGCTATTGCTTTTGGTTTTGACCGTACAGCTTATGCCTCTCAGTTGAATGGAGAAACTGGAGCAAGCAAAATCTTGCGCAATCTCTTTGTGCCACCAACATTTGTTCAAGCAGATGGTAAGAACTTTGGTGATATAGTCAAAGAAAAATTGGTTACTTATGGAGATGAATGGAAGGATGTCAATCTTGCAGATTCACAAGATGGTCTTTACAATCCAGAAAAAGCTAAAGCAGAATTTGCCAAAGCCAAATCAGCCCTACAAGCTGAGGGAGTACAATTCCCAATTCACCTAGATATGCCTGTTGACCAGACAGCAACTACAAAAGTTCAACGTGTCCAATCTATGAAACAATCCTTGGAAGCAACTTTAGGAACTGATAATGTCGTTATTGATATCCAACAATTGCAAAAAGATGAATTGCTTAATGTAACTCTATTTGCCGAAAATGCTGCTGGCGAAGACTGGGATTTATCAGATAATGTCGGTTGGGGTCCAGACTTTGCCGATCCATCAACTTATCTCGATATTATCAAACCTTCTGTAGGAGAAAGTACTAAAACATATTTAGGATTTGACTCAGGGGAAGATAATGTAGCTGCTAAAAAAGTAGGTCTATATGACTACGAAAAATTGGTTACTGAGGCTGGTGATGAGGCTATAGACGTTGCTAAACGCTATGAAAAATATGCTGCTGCCCAAGCTTGGTTGACCGACAGTGCTTTGATCATCCCAACAACTTCTAAAACTGGTCGTCCAATCTTGTCTAAGATGGTACCATTTACAATACCATTTGCATTGTCAGGAAATAAAGGTACAAGTGACCCAGTCTTGTATAAATACCTTGAAATTCAAGACAAGGCAGTTACTGCAGATGAATACCAAAAAGCTCAAGAAAAATGGATGAAAGAAAAAGCAGAATCCAATAAAAAAGCGCAAGAAGAACTCGCAAAACATGTGAAATAAGATAAAAAGAAGTTAGTTGTAAGCTAACTTCTTTTGGTTTATTGAAAATGAGTTGAAACCTCTCTTCACTTTCAAAGATTATGAAGCTAATTTTTTTGTAGAAAAAATCCTGAGTTTTTATTCTCAGGATTTTCTTTCATCTCACTGTTGTGGTTGTTGAACTTGTGGATTTTGTGGCGTTGGTTGTACTGGTTGTGTCGGTTGA
>QWCZ01000913.1_pt1 | contig 13566 bp, 10 predicted proteins | sample 1972651 | NCBI WGS metagenome assembly QWCZ01 (sample SAMN09866695, study PRJNA288562) | Human oral metagenome isolate pre1_saliva, whole genome shotgun sequencing... | isolation source: mouth | host: Homo sapiens | place: USA: California
ATTTTCTAACAATTTCTTTACAAAAACATCTAGTTTTTCTCCAAATACAGCAACATCATAAGCTAATAGTACCTCTAAACTTAAAAGTTTTCCAAGTTCTCTAAAGAAATCTTCTCTATCTTTTCTTCCTATTTTTTCATAGTAACTAGCAACTGTTTCATATTCAACTCTATCTAAAGAGTTATTAATCTCTATCAAAAGTTGTCTATTTTCTGCTAAAGCTTCTTTGATTAATTCCAATGTTGTAGAAAAAGTTACTCTATTACTTTTTTTTATTTTGAAGTTTCCATTTTCTTCTTCATATATTGGTAAAAATATTTCTTTCCAATTCACAACTTTTATACCATTATCAACTGATAATCTATACATTGGAATAGCTGTTAACTTCATTCCTAAAGTTATGTCCATTATAATTTCTTCTCTATCATAAGACTTAGTTATATTTTTTAATAAATTAACTAAGTATCTATTAGTTTTAATGATACTTTCTTCTACTAAACTTCCTATAATTTGAACATTATCTTTATATTTTTCATTGATTCTTTTCTTTAAATTTTCAAAGTGCTCTTTTGAACCTTCAGTATGAAAAATATAGATTTTTTCTATCTTTGTAAAAACTCTTAAATTTTTTTCTACTGTACTTTCATCTAATATAGTTTTTAAATTTTCATTTACTACTCCTATTGTAGAGATTAATACTTTTATTTGGTTAGTATCTATATTAAGCTTTTCACTTTCTTTTTTAAGTCTATTTATATAAATTTCTTCTACTTTATCTGAAATAATTTTTTCATTTACTTCAACACCTATACTTTTATGTTCTAAATAAAGTTTCTTTAATATTTCACCTTCTGGACTTAATTTTTCTCCTTCTTTGTATCCTATATTTTTTATACTTTTTTCTATTTCTTTTTCAAAATTTTTTATATCCATACTTACCTCCTCTAATAATCTAAAAATAAATTCTCTCCCATATATATCTTTTATTATTCAAAAATTGCTAACTCAGTGAATATTATATTTAAATATGATATATTATATCATATATTAACACATTTAAAAAAATAAAATAGAGACATTAGAATAACTTCCTATTAGGAAGTATTTTTTGTCTCTATTTTTTATCATTTTACTTACTTATATATTTTATAACTAATTCTTCTAGCTCAACAAGTCCTAATTTTTCAATGATTTCTTTATCTTCAATTTTTTGTTTACTCATAAAAATAATTTTTTTCTTATTATTTCCATTTAAGTTAACAGAACCTAGACTTATTGAAGCTGAATCTTTTATATATTCAATTGTATCCCATTCAAGTTCTAAAAACACTTCTAGATTAAAAGCCTTCAAATAGTTAAGATAGTCCTCTATCTTTTCTTTGGAGATTTTCTTATCTTCATATCCAATTTTTTTATTTAAAAATTTAATTAGAAATTTTTTATCTTCTTCTATGTATTTGATTTCTTGTAAAGTTTCTACAAAGCCTTTTTCTTCACTATTTTCATAGAATTTATATATTTTTCCTTCTTTAAAATAATCTTCTTTATCCATAGAAATACTTTTCAAATATTTTTCTTTAAAATTTCTCTTAGGTCCTATTTTATATGAAGACTCCTCTAATATATTTTCAATTTCTTTTTCTGTAAAATCTTTTTTAGAAATATAATAATACTCTTCTTTCTCTTCCACACGTTTTTTATTTCTTACAAGAATAGGAGAGCCATTTCCATATTCTCTTCCTAATTCTTTTACATATTCTGTCCCTTCTGCTATTTTAGAAATTAATTCATTTGAGTCTACATTTAAAACTTTCTCAGGTTTTAAAAAACAAGGGAAATATTTTGATTCAGAAGTTAAAAATACACTGGTATTAATTAAACACTTAGCACAACCTTCCATGCAGATACATTGTTGCAGTTCAACCTTTGTTTCACCTTTATATAGATATTCATCTCTTCTGGTAGTTCTCTTATAGAAAACTAATTCATTTTTCCATTCATCAAGAAGAGTATCCAATGTCAGATAAAATTTATACATATCTTTTTTTATTAAATCTTCTGTTACTAAAAGTTCCAAAAATTTAACATAGTCTACTTTATTTTCATAGGCAAAATCTAATATTTCTTCAATATCTTTTTTATCAGTATTCTTATTTTTTAATAAAACAAAGTTTAACTTTACTATTAAATTTCTTGCTTTAATTTTCTTTATATTCTCTTTAACTAGTTCTAAAAGATTATTTTTATCTGTAGGAATAGCCTTTATAACAGGTCTAACTATATCTAAATATACTTCATTCTTTAAAGAATGCATAGAGAAATTAAACTTAAAAATTTCTCTATTCTCTCCAACATAATTTTCTATAGCATCTAGTAATCTTTCTTCAATTAAAGAGCCATTTGTCACTATAGTTATATATGGCTTTAAATTATCTTCACTAAGTTTATTTAAATACCAAATAATATCATTTAGTTTAAGAAGAGGTTCTCCTCCAGTGAATGTTATGTCAGTGTAATTATTTTTTATAGCTTCTTTAATAAGAGAATACATTTCTTCTTTTGAATTTTCTTCTCTTTTATCCCCCATTTTTGAACCTTCTCCATGGCAAAAGAAACACTGATAATTGCATTCAGCTGTTAAAGAAATTCTTAAACTTTTTATATTTTGGCATTTTTTCTCAAATATATAGAAATTTCCTTCTCTACTTTTAATAGTAAAAGAATTCTCCATTAAGAAGAATATAGTTTTTTTATCACTGATTGAAACCTTTATATTGATAAACTCTACATTCTTCTCAATAGATTCTCTTTCAATTCGTGTAATTTCATAATAATTTGTATCATCTATCCTTGTTATTTCAGATAATAATACTATATTATCTTTGTAATCTTTTTTTATATTTTCCATTATTATTTTTTACCTTTTCTTTTTTCATCTTCTTTTATATAATTAGATATGGTTGGTAAATTATATGTTTTTCCTTTTTTTGAACTAAACCAATTTAGAGTATTTGAGATATTTCTTTTTTCTTCAGAATTATATTTTTCTTCTTCTGGAAATGGACTTTTCTTTAGAGGAAATTTTAAAATATTTTCTCTATTTAAAATATACTTTAATTCTATAATTTCTTCTCTTTCATCAGAATCTAAAGAATATTTATCTTTGGCTTTTTTTACAAATTCTGTTGTATACTCTTCCTTTGAATATTCTTTAAAACTATTATTTTTATCAAAGGATAAATATTTATTTTCAGTTTCAATTAAGCACTTATCTATCTTAATTTCACAGCTTCCAAAGCCATATGCTTTAGCCTTTCCTATTTTATGAAGTGATTTTCCTTCTTCAACTTCTATAGAATATAGTAAAATTCCCAACTCTTCTTCAGTTAAATCTTTGAAATTAATTTCAAATTCAAATTCTTGTAAAGGTTTTAAGAATTTTATTTCAGAATTAGTTGGGCTTATTTTTTCATCTTTAAAACTCTCTATATACTGAGAATAGTTTTTCTCAGCTTTTATTTTATTAGTATGATGCCAATAGAATTTTCTTCCTCTTATCTCATATTTTCCCTCTTCATATTTCTTATCATAATCTCCGTATTTTAGATAAAATCTAAGTAGGGTTGGATGTGGCTCTCCTAAAGATTTTAATATAATATTTTCTTCTTTTACATCATTTTGAGAATAAATAGAAAAAGCATCTGTTATAAAAATTCTTCCTGCAACAGAGAAAGACTCATTTTTAATATTTTCTTCTTTATCCTTTTTAGAATTATCTCCTATTGTTCCAAATAACCTACATGCAAAACATAGTTCTTTAATATTATTACAAGGTCTAAATCTTTTTGGAACTAGATCAATTGGTTTACATTTGTATTTCAATCTAGGAATTTCTGAAAAAGCTAACTTTTTAACATTTTTATTCTCCACTTCCACATTTATAACATCATTTTTTTTAAGATTAAATGAAGAATCTGATATTTTAGCATCTTCTTCTTTTTCAAAGATTACTGCATCATTTTCTTTAATTTTATCAATATAAAAGATTTTTTTATCTTTTTTCTCATTGTCTACTCTTTCGTCTATAAGAAATTGTAAATCCTCATACTCTGCCTTCGAAAAAGAATAATAATCATCTCTCTTATCTTCATTAAAAATTAAAATCTTTTCATATTTTTTATTATCTGTTTGAGAACCTACCCATAGTATTGCATTGTTTTTAATTCCATTTCTTTGAAGTTTTTCAAAATTGTCAACATCATTTATTGCATTAGGATCATCCTTTTTTCTTTCATAATTGCTTTTTTGTTTAGCTCTCCTTATACACTCTTTTACAAATGGGCTATCTATAACTACCTTTAATGGATAAAAGCCAGATTTTTGATATTTACTAGGTAAAATACTCTTTTTAATTTTAATTTTATCTGCTCTTATAATTTTTCCAGGATCATTATTGGTAGGAAGTTTATGAATAACTCCAAAAATATTGGCTCTTCCATTTTTTTTCATTTGATACCTGTATGTAAGTCTTTCATCTTCAACATTTTTTATACAACTTCTTGTTAAAACCTCAATAATATTTCTAAGTTCTCCTTTTATAGTACTTGCAGGAATTATATATTTTGTAACTTTATAATATTCTTCTCCATCTTTTGTTTTATGACATTCTTCCACTTCTTCTACTAAAGTACGTTCTTTATCTTCATTTCCACCAATAAATAAAGGCGTTAGATTTTTTAAAGAACATTTTATTTTTCCAGAAAAATTGCCTTTTTCTATACTATGCCTTTCAGCTTTATTCTCATCACCAAGTGATACAAAATTATATGGATAATAATCTTTATCTAAATCTATTTCTCTATTATCATCAATATATATTTTTTCAACTGTTTCATTATTTTCATATTTTTTCTCAAAATTTTTACTATAAGATAAATCTTTTTTAGAATCTTCATTTTTGAGATTACTAGAACTTGAGTTATCTATCTCTAATATTTCTATATATGAACCATTCATTTTATATTTAATATTACTTCCAATGTGTATATCATTTTTAAATTTTTTTATAATTTTCCTATATTCATTTTCATTTTTGAATTTAAATGTTCCATCTTTTTCATTAACATCTTCTACAATACCCCTCTTTTGACCCTTATCTATTTTTTTCTCCATTTATTTCACACCTCCTCAATATAACCAATATACTGAATAGCCTCTCTTTTTTCTTCATTATTTAGTATACCTACTCTTACTTTTAACCTATTAGATTTTTGAGTATTTTTAGGATCTTTTGAATAGATATACTTTATAAAACTTTCTTTGAAATCATTTTCTAAAATTTCATTATATTTGTAATCATTATTTCCAAAATTAAAAATAATTTTCATAAACTCTTCATTAAAAATATAAATCCTATACATATCTTTTATTTTATCCTTTAAATTTTTTGTTTCTAAAAAAGCTGCTATATCTTTTTCTAAATAATCTTTAGTATCCTCTTCTGTAAAAATATTTATTCCCTTTTCTTCATCATAATTTATACAAACTATATTATATGCTTTTGAAAATCTTAATTTTTTTATTTCCTCTAATGTTATAATTTCAAATTCTTGCATTAATTTTCCCCTCCTTTGAAAAGAGAAACAATAAATTTATTTGGATTGTCATTTTCATATAATCCTTTAAATTCTTTTTTTAAATAAAGCTTTTTAGAAAAATTAAACTTAATAAGTTTTTTCTCTTCTTCACTAGTTTTTTCTTCAAAAAAATCCTCAAAAGTTTTTAAAGCATCATTTTCACTTTTAAATTGCTCATAAATTAACTCTTCAATCTCAAACTTTATTAATCCAAAACCTCTAGTTTTAGAATTCCCTATTCTAATTTCTTGATTCCAACTATCTCTAATCACAAAAAAAATCCCTTGTAAATCTTGTAATTTAGCATTATTTATGATTAATTCAGTTGAAAAAGTCTCCATTGTATACTCATATTGTAAAGGAACTTTTGCTTTTGAACTAAAGTGATCTACTGGAGTAATAGATCTTATTTTTATTAATTTTTCTTTAAGACTTCCATCGAATATATTATTCTTTTCATCTTCATAAAATAATTCTCTATATGATTTCGCTTCTCCATTTTCTTTAAAAAAATTTTTACTCTTCTCTTCTAAAAAAGAGTCCTGAATAAAAACTTTTGATTTTTTAGCTAATTTATTCTCATTATTTTTGTCCTCTGTATCTCCAAAAAGAGTCTTTATATAATCAGTTTCAAATCTTTTTTGTTTTTCTCCTAATTTTCCATACATTAATGTAAATCTATCTCTAAATAATCCTTTTAATGTTGAACCTGGTATGTAAATTTCCCCTTCTCTTTTATACAATTCTGTTGCTTTTTTATTATTGCTTTCTTTGCCTTTATTATTTGATTTTATTTTTTTCCCACCTTCTGTTGTTAATAAAGCATTAAGAGAATCTGAATCATCGTCACAAGATAACTTTATACAAAGAGGGGAAAGAGGTTTTATTCTTAATTTTAATGTTAATCTATTTTCAAGTTTTAAAAATTCTTCTATTTGCTTCTCTTCTTTCATTGTCCCCTCCTATTATTTTCCTAATTTTAATTTTTTTATTTCAAAAAAATTCTTAAATTCTTCATTTTTTTCAATTTCTTTGTCATCTTTTTTTGAAATAATTTTTTTCATTTCTTTTTTTAAAATATAATTTTCTAAGTCTTGTTTATTTTTAGCATCTATAAATTCAACTTCATTTAGTATAAGTTGACATTTCCCAATTCCTCTTGATATTTTTCCTCCAAATAAATCTCCTTCCAAAATATCAATTAAACTTATTTTTATTAAATCTAGTTGATAGTCTTCTATATTATCTAATTCCATTGTAAATTCAAATTCTGTTCCAGGAGGTAATATATCATAATCAAATTTCCCTCCTCTTTCTGTTGCACCTGTATTTCTATCTATTTTTATTCCATCTCTTTTTATACTATCTACTTCTGAAGCTATAAACATATCAGATATATGAATTTTTCCAGCCATGCTATAATAATTTTCTTCTTTATCATCTTTATTATTTTCATCATAACCTAAATTTTTTAAAATTCTATCTTTTATATCTTTACTTTCTTTTTGTAAATTAGTATAACCAAAAATCAGTTTTACATCAGCTTCATTTAATTCAACATTATCTGTTACAAATCTATAATTATTTTCTTTTGCTAAAAGTCTTTCAAGCTTTGTACTTAGATATCCTCTAAAAGATGAACCAGGAATATAGAAAATTTTGTTTTTAGGATCTTTATCAACAGTTATAAAAGGTGCATCATGTCCATCTTCTTCAACACCACTACCTATATGTAAAGCTGTTAATACTTTTAATCTCCCTTTAATTATATATTTGTTATTAAATATAGAAAAATCCATATTAATTCTCCTCCTCTTCTTTTATTTTATCAATTTTTCTTACTCCTTCATAATATCTAACAAAATTCAACATAATATCAAAAATAATTTTTCTTTCTTTTTTTTCTAAATTCAAAAAATTTTTCTCATAGTATTTATAAAATTTTTCAGATGTTTTTAAGTCTTCTCCTTCTTTAGAAGCTAATGCTCTTTCAAGTTGTTTTTCTACAAATTCTTTTATTTTATCATTCTCCAATAAAAAATTTGAATTTTCTAGTAACGAATAGAACCTATTCATTTGACTTAAACTTATTTTTTCTAATGCTTCGTTTAAATCTTTATTATTTTCAAAATATTCTCTTTTTAATCTCTCATTTAATTCTTTTTTTTCTTGTTCTGTTATATTAAGAGTGTCTTTAGTATTAAGACATACACAAAAATCAATTTTTCTTTTAGTTCTTTTTGGAGTCCACATTAAAATCCCTCCCTTATACTACATATCTTAACTTTTCCAAAGCCTTCACTTTTTCTTAAACCTAATCCATCTGTTTCTATTTTAACAAGCTCATTTAATAACTCATCTGTACATTTATCTATATTATACGTAAATACACTACCTTTAGAAAAGATTAATTCATCTATTTTTCTTGTATTATTTATTATATTATACCCCTCTAATTTTCCTACATTAACAAAACTTCTTATTGTATTAAAATCAAGCTCCATCTCATTTAATCCTGCAATCATTAAAAACTGCTTTCCAGCATCATATATATCTGTATAAGGAAGTATTATATCTGACTGTAAATCAAAACAAATTACGATTTTATTGTAATTTTTTTCAATTTCCTCTTCTATTCCTTTTGTTTTACCCAGGTTTATCTTAATATCTAAATTTTCTTTAATTTTATTTGTTAGTAAGTCTATTCTATCTCTGATTTCTTCTTTAGTTGATATATCTTCATTGTATTTTTCTATTGTTATGGTTGCTTTTCCAAAACCTTTTGATCTATATTTGCCAAGATATACAGTAAATTTATCTCCTACTTTTAATAGATTTTTAGGACTTTTTAAATCTCCTTTAAATTTTTGAGGCATGTCTTTATTAATATTACTTATGTATTCAAAATTAAATAACATTCCATTTTCAACAGATTTTAATCTTTCATCTATTTTAATACTAATATCATTTCCAGAAATCTCAAGATTTGATAAAGAAACTCTTTCTAATTTTATTTCATTTTTATTATCATCTTCATCTTCTATTTCAGAAGCTATTTCAATTACTTTATCAACTCTAGCTTCATTTTTCTTTTTACTTTTCAAGTCATATTTAGGTTCAAATAAACTAGCTAATTTGATTTTTTCTTTTATCCACTTCTCACTATCAGGATCTTTTATTAATTTTATAGCATCTGAACTTTCAATAGTTTTTAGTTTTTTTAAATTTTCTGAAGAATCACTTCTTTTGTTAAAGTATTCTATTAAAGCTCCTCTTATTGTAGAACCTTGAATAGAATTTCTACTTTTAATATAATTTCCTAATTTCTTTTCTTGTAACACAATAGCTTCTTCTAATTCAAGAATATATGAAAAATTTTCTAAATTATTTTCTAAAGTTTTATTATTAATATCTGTAGAGTTATTTTTCTTTATTAATTTTTCTACTATAGAATTTATATCATTTTTTTCTAATTCTAATTCATCATTATCAAGTTTTATTTTTACCTTAACTTTACCAATACCTCTAGATTTCATTCCTCCAATTCTATCTAAATGAAATAAACAAGCTAAAATAAATTTTAATTCTTTTTTAAAATTTTTCTCTTCCTGTTTATAAAAATTATTATCTAATTCAAGGTTTCCTTCAAATTTATTATTTGCTACTAAAAATTCATAACTAAATAACGACTGAGGTAAAACTGTTTTAGTTTTTCTATTAACTCTTATTCCATACCTATTTCCTGTTTGGATTTTCTCTGAACCATCTAAAATTAATTTTAAATTTGAAAATCTAATCTGAGTAAATTTATTACTTTCTTTTGACTCTTCCTTTTCTTTCAAATAACTTTTTTCTTCTAAGTAATTACCTTCTTCTCCAAAATATTTTCTTATGAAATCATTTGTAGTTATATGATTTAACTCTTCACTTCCTAATTCTTCTAATTTTAACTTAAATTCTTTAATTCTAGATCTTAAAATTCCCTTTATATGTTTAGCACTAAAAAAAGGAAGTCCTTCACTGTCTCTTTTTAAAGTTATGTCTACATCTTTTCCGATTGTTCCTAAAGATGCCGTCATAGCTGGAAGAATTAATTCTACTATATAATTAATTTTCATTAGTTCCATCCTCCTTTTCTTCAATAAAATCATAGATTTCTAAAATATCAAAGATATTTTTAAAATTATTATTAAATGTATCTTGTTTTTTATAATCTAATTTTAAGTCATCAATAATAAATTCTATATGTTCTTTTGACATCTTTGATATAATATTAATAAACTCCATCTTTTTTTGATATTCTTCTAACTTATCTGTTCTTTTTAAATCATAGATATATCTAAGTTTATTTTTAGGAAATTTAACTTTTTTCATTTTATATATAATTTCAAGTAAACTATCCATAGTCTTTACTTCTTCATTTGAAATTTTATTTATAGAATATGGTCTTTCCATTAAATTATTTTCCTTATATGAAATACCCTCTCTAAAGCTATTTATATCTACACAACCTTCTGAACCAATAACTTGAAAATCAATAAAACCTGTCGTTGCTAGTTTTCCTTCCTCTTTAGTTTCATTTCTTTTAGCTTTGGCTTTTTTTTGTAATTTAGTTCCTTGCTTAAACAATTGAAACATTGGAGTTTTAGTTTTTGCTATTATAACTCCTGATGAAGAAGTTATTTTTGTATTTTCAATTGCACTTTTTAAACTATCAGGAAGTTTTTTTTCAGGGGTATCTTCTTTATTTTTATTACCTGAAGCAATCTGTTTCATAAGTTCTAACATTTTTGTTTCAAATAATTTTTGAAATTCATTTGAAATCTTTAGTACCAATGTTGGATCAAATACGGCACAGACATCGTCCCCTCCAACTATTAAAAATTCTCCCCACTTTTTAGTTTCACTTTTTTCAACAGAGAATATTTTATCTAAAACTTCTGTCAAACTTTCTTTAGTTACTGTGTCTAATCCCTTACTAAATTCACTTAAAAAATCTAAATAAGCTTTTTCAGGATTAATATTATATTTCTGCTTTGTTTCTTTATCTTTATCTAACTCTATAAATATTTTTTTTATATTTTTTAAAAAATCTCCTAATCCATCTCCATCACTATACATAAAACCTATAAAACTATCTTCATTTTCAAAATCATCAATAGTACTTTTTGTCTCAATATTCTTTTTACCATCTTTATTTTTAACCGCTCTAATATACTTATAGAAACCTATTGCTTTATTATCGAATTTTCCACTATCTGATTTCGCGAAATTAGAGTAAACCATTTTCCAGAAAGTTCCCTCTGAAATTTTTCCAGTTTTTTTTGCTAGATTAGTTACTTGGTACTCTAATTCATCTAAACTTATTTTCCTTTTCATAACATTTTCATATACTAAACTATCTTCTTCTATCTTAAAATAAAATGACTTGCTTCTTTTTTCTTTTATAATTTTTTTTAAATCTTCTTTTAATGTTTTAACAGAAATTTCTGCTATTTCATCTCCATTTGCTTCACATTTTTCAACAAAAGGTAAATCAATATTTAAAATAGGAAAACCTTTACTTTTAACTTTTGCTGTTTCTAGAGCTAAATCATCAAAAATATCCCATACTTTTTTATCAGAATTTTCTTCATATATTTTAGATATTCCAACAACTTTTACTCCTGGGGCATTTTTTTCATAAGTTTCTTTAACTTCTTTTATAATTTTTTCAGCTTTTTCTTTTGTATCTGTGAAAAACTTAGCATTTCCTGCACCTACATAGATAATATTTTCTTTTGTGATCCCATTTTTCTTTAAAATTTTTGGTACTTCCACCTGATTTAGATAATCCAATAGATAACTTGCCCCTCTAATTACTTTCAACTTATTTGTTGAAAATAAAAATTCTTTAATCTTTACTGTCTCAATAGCTACAATAAATTTTGTCATTTTATCCCTCCTCGTTTATGAATAATTAAATTAAATTAAATTGATTTTTCCATAATGTTTTTTGTGTTTATAAGCCACTCCATTTTTTAAAATGAAATTTAATATACGTTCATATTTCTCTTTTTCTTCATCTGAAATATTTGAAAAGTCTAATTTTACTTCTCCCATAAAAGAATTAAATTCAGCTTTTTCTAAATTTTCTTCAACTATATTTATCTTTTTTAATTCTTCTTTATCTAAAATTATCTTATTATCCTTAAAATACTTATTATATTTTTTTACACTAAGTAAAAATAGTAAGGATACTGAAAAATCTAAAAAATTGTATCCAACTTTAAAAATAGTTGGACTTTTAAATACTATAGTCAAACTATTATTTTTTATCTTGAATCTTTTTTCTTCTGCTTTTTGTTTGTATTCTGTTAATTTTATTTCTTTGATTATTACTTTTTCATCGTCTATGTAAAAATTATCATTTAATTTGTATTCTAAAATTTTATTGATTAGTAAATTTATTTCTTCTTCTGGAACGGATAACTCAATACTTTCTGAATCTATACTTGAAAAAATGGTTTTATCTGTGAATTTAATTTTACTTTCTAAATCAGAAATATCAAGATAATTTTTTCTTCTTGCTGTTTTTATTAATATACTTTTCATAGCTCTACCCTCTTAATTAATCCATAACCTATACTTTTTCTTTTTCCAAGTGCTATTAATTCAGGTAATTTTACATTAGTTTTAAAAGCTCCTGTAAAACCCAAAATAGTTGTATCCTTGTCAATTATTTGATGTTCTTCAAAATTTCCATTTACGATAATTCTTTTCTCAGCTTGTACACCATAAGACTTAAAAAATTCAAGGATATTATTTCTCAATTGTATATCGAGAGAAAATTCTCCTCTTTTATATTTTTTATAATTTTCGTCATTTAAAGCTATCCAAAATGATTCAAACTTATAATCAAATCTCTCGTCTTTGATTTCTAATTCTGGAAAAGTTATTTTAATTTCCTTTTCTATTATCTTATTGTTAATTCCATTTAAAACTATTTCATCTAATTTAATTTGATCTATTGATTGTAGTAGTATATCTCCACCTTTATTTATGCCTAATATTGATAAGTTTCCATCAACTACTCTGTATTGGATATTCGGAGTTTTATAGTTAAATGTTATTTGATCTAAGTGATTGTGAAATTCTATTATTCCATTAAAAAAATTGCCAAAAAAACCTCTTAATGCTTTGGCAGAATTTTTAGTAAATTTTTCTCTCCCCTTAAATATAACCTCTACAAGTTTCATTTTAAGTTTCCCCTCCATTAAAATAACTCTGTATTAATATATTTGTGTTAATTATAGCATATTTTTTTTAAATTAGAATAGTTTTTTATTTTTTATTTTATTTTAATAAACAATTTTTACCTTTTTTTTATATATTTTTACTTTTTTAAAAAATTTTCTCGTTTTCTTTTCATTTTCTTAAAAAAATGTTATAATACAAACATAAATATTAATAAGGGGGGATTATTTTGAACGATAATGATGATTTAAAACAAGAACTTAATAATGAAAACATTGAAGTACCTAAAACAGATAATTCAATAACAGAAGTCACAACTCCAGTAGTCCAAGAAGAATTAAAAAGCAATATTCAAACCAAGAAAGTCAGTATAAACAGTAGCTCAAAAAAGAAAAGTGGTATGAAAGCTGGTACTAAAACTCAATTAATTACTTTAGGAATAACTTTGATATTTTGGATTTTCTTAGCTTCTGGTGTAATTTCTTTTATTAGAAGTATTGGAAGAGGTTTAAAGAGACCTAAAAATTATTATACTCAAGTTAATTATAACACTAATCAAACTGCTCCTGAACCTCAAACAACAGTAGTTGAAACTGTTACTACAACAGAAGTAGCTCCTCCAGTTGAAAATACTCCTGTAACAACTGTTCCTGAACCAGTGAACAATACTAATGTTCCACAAAGTATTCCTGAG
>QWCZ01004084.1_pt1 | contig 13563 bp, 34 predicted proteins | sample 1972651 | NCBI WGS metagenome assembly QWCZ01 (sample SAMN09866695, study PRJNA288562) | Human oral metagenome isolate pre1_saliva, whole genome shotgun sequencing... | isolation source: mouth | host: Homo sapiens | place: USA: California
TGCAATATAATCTACTTTTTTTACTTTTAATTCTCCAAAATAAGTTTCAATATGCTTCAGATTTTTGGTGTAAGTTTCCCAAGTTTTATCCTTAACGTGCGGGCGCTTGTATACGTCAGACCACATTTTAACAAAATCATATAAAGTAACGTCTTTATCGGTCAGTATGTTTTGAGAAAGTTTTTGCTCAACTTCCAAGGCTTCCACTTGGGCAAGTTTTTTTGTTTTAAATCCGCTTTTTGATTTCTGCTTATATTTGCCGTTTGTATCCTTGTAAGATATGCGATACTCCCAACCGTTCGCCCTTTTTCTAAAGTATGCCATTTGCTTTTTACCTCATTTCTTGATAAAATGAGTATAAGAAAACACCCTTTTTAATGGTTGTTTCCTATACTTCAATATCTTACGCTCACAGTCGCCAAACTTTCAGAGCGTGGGATTTTTTATTTTAAAAAGCGTAAGAGTTAAATTTATTCCAGACCTGTTGCAACTTTTGTAACCAACAAGAATGAGCCATCCTCTTGTTTCGCAAATGATAAAATAACACTCTTGTATTCTTTATCAAACGAAGTATAAGAGATTGTTTTATTTTCGTAATCATTAACTGTAGTTGTGTTAGTGTCGCTTGGTTCGCCGTGTTCTTTAATAATATCGTCATATTTAGAACCGCCTGCACCTCTATTAGCAATATCACCAGTCACAAGTGCATCAAACTGTTTTTTTGTCCAGTTAAATTTAGTATCCTCTTGTTTTTGTGAAGAGTCGCTTGATGAACTTGTTGAAGTCACCGATTGCTCAATATCTTTGCTAAGTTTATCAAGTGATTTAGCATACATAGCTTGAGTTCCAAGCACGATAGCAATCGAAACGATAGATAAAACAGTTCCGATAATAGCTAGTGTTTTTGGTCGTTTTCTGTTTACTAAGAAACCGATTATTCCAAAAATCAAAGCTAAAATCGCTAGAATGAAAGAAAAATTGTTAATGATAGGCATCCAAGAGCCAAGTAGAGCAAGCGCTCCAAAAATAATGGCTAAAATACCTAAAACTTTACGTTCCTGTTCCATAAGAACCCTCCTAACAGCTTTTATTGTGGTTCAGTTGTTGCACATTTTTTTAATTTAATAACGCTTTATATTCTTCCATAACCATGACTTCATCAGTCGTGGTTTTTAAATTGTAGTATTCCATGAATTTGAGATAATCAAATTCTTTTGGGTCGTCTAACTCACCCAAAGCATCCACCAAAAGATGATGGATCATATTTCTGTTAGCTTCATTCTCACATCTAATAAGAGTATTTTTATATTCTTCCTTAGTATGTTCTATATGTCCTAACTCATGAAGTATAACTTGCTTTTGCTTTTCGGGTGCTAAGTCTTTACTTACAAAGACTACTTTGATTTCATCTATATAAATGCCGTTTCTATTCCATAAATCATTGTCGAAGTATTCAATCTTGACCCCGTATTTTTTACAAATGTCTTCAATGCTCATTTTCTATTTAGATATATTTCTATGATGTTTTGAATGGCTTGAATATCATCTTCATTCAACGGTTTACCGTCAAATGTTTTTGCGTTTTCAGCCATTTTGCGCAAGTCTGATGAAGTAAATTCGGGTTCAGTTGGTTTTTCAATTCTCAAAATATCGTTAGTAGAAGTATTAAATACTTTTGCTAAAGCGATCAATTTCTTACCAGTAGGCAAATTGATACCACTTTCCCATTTTGAAATTGTAGTTTGAGATTTATAGCCCAACATACTAGCCAATTCGCCTTGTTCGATATTTCTTGCTTCCCTTAATTCTTTAATTCTTTGTCCTATTTCTAGGTATCTTTCCTTGCTAACCATGACTTTTTTCTCCTTACGTTCTATAAGTCTATTATATAGAAGAAATGATTTAAAATCAAGTGAAACGATAGAAAAAATAAAAAAATATGAAAAAAAATCAAAAAAGTAGTTGACAGATGATTTTAAATCATGTATAATAAACTTGTAAATCAAATAAATGATTTTTAATCATAAAAGAAAGGAGAGGTATATGAGTAAGCCAACGATCACAATCGCAGAGTTACGAGCAAGACACAACAAGATGACACAAGCGCAACTTGCTGAACTTGTCGGAGTACGCCCCCAAACAATCAACGCTTGGGAAAAAGATATATCATCAATCAAGGCACAGCACCTTTTGAAACTTTGCGAAATTTTAGGAACAACGGCAAGCGACCTTTTAGGCGTTTAATTTTTTACAAAGTATATGATTTTAAATCATATAAGAAGGAGTCAAAATGAAAACAGCGACAGTAAAAATGTTCAAGGAGCGTCCAAACGGAGACTTGAGCGACTTCATTATAGAACTAACAATCCCAAGCCGTCGGAGATATGGCGCAGTGATCAGGGAATACATTGAGTATTATAACGCTAAACACTTTGCCAAGATCTATTTTTATGAAGTGCTGGAATTAGAGACTTCTAAAAACTAGAAAGGAGAATAATGGCAGAAAGAAGAATGTTGTCAAAGAAAATTTTTCAAAGTCGCCCTTTTCTAATGATGCCGTTTGAAGCACAAGCGCTTTATACTCACTTGGTATTATCAAGTGATGATGACGGAGTTGTAGAAGCGTTCCCGATCGTCAGAATGATAGGTGCTAATGAAGACTCACTAGGTTTGCTAGTTATTAAGAAGTTCATACTACCATTGAATGACGATATGGTTTACTTCGTTACAGACTTTGAAGAACAAAATAAAATACGAGCAGATAGGGTTCAACCCTCACGTTATCGTGATTTACTACTAGAAAAAACTAATTTAGTGATTGACGGCAAGCGTGTTACAAGTAAAAAAAAATATATTGACGGACAAGTGACAGACAAATGTCTGACAAGTGACGGACAAGTGACAGACAAATGTCTGACAAGTGACGGACAAGTGACAGACAAATGTCCGCATAGTATAGGTAAGGATAGTATAGGTAAGGATAGTATAGGTAAGGATAGTATAGGTAAGGATAATAATACATCTATCAGTCCAAGTCTAGCTGAAAATCTAAAAACCAGTGGTATTCGTATCAATGAAAAACAACATCAACAACTACTTGAATATGTAGGAATTGATGGAATGAGTTTTGAACTATTGAACCATGCTATTGAAATTACTTCAGAAATCCATCGTCCAAGTTTTAAATATCTAAAAGCGATTTTGGAAAATTGGAGAAAAGAGGGATTTACTTCACTTGAGCAAGTAGAAGAGCATGAGCAGAAAAGACAAAATTCTAAAAACATAACTCCAAAATCAAGGGTTGAGGGCAATTCAGTTATACAAATGTACGACGATCCATTACCGTTTTAGAAAGGAGCAAATATGAGACCAAACCGGTATCCATATAACTTTAAACCAAATCGGCTGAATATTTTAGATAGTCGTTTCTATACACGGCTAATTGTTGAAACAGAGGACGGAGCAAAAAAAATAGCAGAAGTCACACTAGATGATGTAACTTCTGCTACAGGATACGTTGTAAGGCTAAGACCAAATTATGACTAGCCTTTAGGGGGGAATGGGTCTTTACCGTGGCTGTCACGACTTTGAATCCTCCCATCTTTGCCATGAATGATTAGTTCGGAACCTTGATTTCGTGAAATCTGTCTAGCAATATTTGTAGCTTCACTCTTTGTAGTAGTATGAACAGTTGCTCTTGAATTGCCAGCACCTTTCACGTTCCAACCACCATTTTTGGCAGGGACAACGTGCTGATTTTTACCCATGATTGTATCTCCTTTCTATTGAAATTTTGACTAAAACGGTGAGAGGTCCTAGTCAAAATATATTATAACATAACAAACAGAAACTCACAACATATTGTGAATATATGTGATTATTTTACAACATATTGTATTTAGAGGTAAAAAATGTGGGAAAAATTAAATAAAATCATGCAGGAAAGAAATTTAAACGGTAGTCAGTTATCTAAAATGGCTGGAGTTAATCGTAGTTTCTTTTCTGACCTAAAGACAGGAAAGGTAAAATATCTTTCTTGGCCAAATATGTGCAAAATCGCTGATGCGTTGGAAATCAGCTTAGATGAACTAAGGTAAGGAGGCCAAATGGAAAAACTAAACCTTGAGCCAATCCACTATGTGAATGAGAACGAAATATGCAAAAAGCACGCTTGTTATATGTGGATGTTCAAACATTCAGTCAAGGCCAAAGGAAGGAAAACACCTTATCAGCCTACATTTTGTCCTGAGTGTCAGCGTGAAGCCATGGCAAGAGAGCAAGCGAAGAAAATCGGAGAAGCCTATATCACATCTATTCTTTCAAACACTTTTGGAGTGCTAGAAAGAAATAGCTTAATTCCAAACGACATGAAAGGCGCTAGTTTCAGCACGTTCACAGTATCGAACGAGTCAGACGAACAAGCCAAGAATTATGGGCTACGAGTTGCCAAGCATTACTTTAAAGATGGCAAAGGTAACGCAATCATTCTTGGAAAAGCTGGACGATGAACGTACCGACTATGTTTCAAAAAATTCAAAGCGGATTTGATAGGAAAGACGCTCGAACCACAGACGAATGGCTGGAGTTACTAAAAAAAGTCGACTACTTAGTTTTAGACGACTTTGGAAAAGGCGAACAAACGAACTGGAAGAAAGATTTCCTTTATAACTTGCTGGATGCCAGGGACAAAACAATCATAACCACAAACTTGACGGGTCAGGAAATGAAAAATGTATACGACTCTAGCTTGGTCAGTCGAGTCGCAAAAGGCGCAAAGGATTTGACTTTTAAATATCCTGAAAGCGCAGAGGACAGGAGGACTTTACCATTTTAAACACTGAAGAAAGAAAGCTAATAATTTCTATTTTTGAAAGTAAATATTTCAAATTATCAACCGTGCTTAAAGAACGACTACTGGTCACGACTGACGAAAGGTTTATTAATAAGTTGAATGAAATGACCTATTACGCCACGAACGGTAGCGTTTATACATTCGCAAAATAACAAAAAAGCACCTGACGGCAATCAGGCGCACAACAAAATTTTTCTAAAGGAATTATAACATGAATGATCTAATGATGCAAATGCTAGACCAGTTCGAGGCTGGCTTGATGGATAGAACGCTCAAGGTCATGACAATTGTGACCGATGAAAAAAGGCGCTATCCAATGGAGCTGAACAAGTCGCAATGCTCAGAGATGCTACTTGGAACCAAGGACACGACGACATTCGACGAGCGTTTTAATAGACACGCAGATTTTCCAAGAATTGAAGGCAAGCGTGAGAAATATCCAAGGGATGCCGTGATTGAATGGTATCACGAAAATTGGAAAAAAACGGCAATTTAGGAGAAATAATATGGAGTTACTAGACAAACTTACAAAATGGTTTTTTAAAACAACGAAAATTGAAGTCAATACAGATTGGCGATTAGTTGCGTTAGAAAAAAACCGAAAACTAATTGAAACAGAAGAAAAACTACAACAAGCAATGCAGATTATTGCTGATAAAGACAAAATTATTGAAATTTACAAGGAAAAATCAGAATGACAGAACCAACTTTAATAAGTCAACTTTTAGGAGTTGCATCAATTTTCATTTGTTTATTTGTAGCAATGCTGATTGTGGCTAACAATGAGCAGAAGCGACAAAGACAGATGGAAGAACAAGAAAAACTGGATCAAGCAATTATTGAAGTTTATCAGCAAGGCAGAAAGCAATTCAATAATATTGCAAGGGAAAATATCAGAAATTGTGATAGACAATTCACGTTTGATACACAAGCGCCCGTAGGTCTTAGACCTGACTTACTAGCATTACCGCAACCGAAGGAGTAGTAAACATGAACCTTTACATTTGGGATTGCGCTTGCTACAACTGCGGGCATGAATTTGAATATACAGGAAGCTATCCGCCTATCGAGTGTGAAAAATGTGGAAGTGAAGAATTAAGATTTATATTCATTGGGAGGGAATATGACTGGTAGAGAATTGAATAAAACAGAAATTAAAGTTTTAAACTTGATTGTTAACCGTGCAACGTTTGAAAAACCAATCAAAGCTGAGAAAATCAGACAAGAAACTGGACTATCAAAACGAAGTTTAGAAGAAGTGATTGAGAGTTTGCGAGTGAATTTCAAGCATCCAATCGTTGCAAAGAAAACACAACCGAGCGGGTATTACTTACCACGCAATGAAGAAGAACGACAAGCTGGACTTGCACCATATCGCAGACAGATTTTGACTGAGCAGAAAAATCTAGCTACGGTCATGGCAGTTGACCTAAACGAATACTGGAGCGCATAGAAAAAATATGAATGGAGAATTAAAAATGGCGACACTTTATGAATTAACTGGACAATTCCTTGATATTTACAACATGGAATTAGACGAAGAAACAAAATTAGATACGCTTGATAGTATTGACTGGCAAACAGACTACGAAAACAAAGTAGAAAACTATGTCAAAGTTATTAAGAATACCGAAGCGGATATTGAAGCACGCAAGAACGAGATCAAGCGACTAACTGAATTAAACCGAGCGGACGAACGCAAAAATGAACGCATGAAAGAAGTCTTGAAAGAGAGCATGGCACTAACTGGACATGAACGGGTTGATACTCCGCTATTTAAAGTGTCTTTCCGTAAATCACAAGTCGTAGAAGTTGAAGACTTACTACTTCCAGAGGGTTACAAAATCGCAACATATAAACCTGATAAAAAACGCATTAAAGAAGATTTGAAAAATGGTCTTGATATATTAGGCGCAAAATTAGTGGAAAATCAAAATTTAATTATTAAATAGGGGTCAAGATATGAAGAAATCAGAAACACTAACAGAGTTTAGCAAGGCTTTTGCTAAAACACAAAAAGAAATGAAGCAACCATTGAAAGATGCAAACAATCCATTTTTCAAAAGTAAGTACGTTCCGCTTGAAAACGTGGTGGAAGCTATCACAGAGTCAGCAAGTAAGAACGGGTTATCATTTACACAATTCCCGTCAAGCGACGAACTTGGGAATGTAACTGTTGGGACACTTGTTATGCATGAGTCGGGAGAATGGATTGAATATGATCCAATTAAAATGAAACCAGTTAAAAATGACCCGCAGTCTATTGGGTCAGCTATTACTTATGCTAAACGCTATGCATTGTCAGCTATTTTTGGGATAACAAGTGACCAAGATGATGATGGCAACGAAGCAACGCAAACAAAAAAGCAACCCGCAACAAAAACGAAAAAACAAGATGAACCCGTTATCTCAGTTGAAAAAGCAAACTACTATTTGAAAGAAATTGCTAAAATCTCAACCGAAAAGAACAAAGAAGATGGCTCTATTGTGAAATGGTTCTTGCAACATTTAGGCGTTGCAGATTACAAACAAATTAAAGAGTCACAAGTAGAACAAGCTGACATGCTCTTAGGAAAATTGAAAGGAAATTAAAACATGATTAACAATACTGTACTTGTTGGAAGACTTACGAAAGACGCTGAGTTACGTTATACCCCATCAAACGTGGCAGTTGCTACGTTTACCCTTGCAGTCAATCGTACTTTTAAAAATGAAAATGGCGATCGTGAAGCTGATTTTATTAACTGCGTGATGTGGCGACAACAAGCAGAAAATCTTGCAAGTTGGGCTAAAAAAGGCGCACTGATTGGAGTTACTGGACGTATTCAGACACGAAGCTACGATAATCAGCAAGGTCAACGGGTTTATGTAACCGAGGTAGTTGCTGAACAATTCCAGCTTTTAGAAAGTAAAGGACAAGGTAACCAAACGCAACAAAGACAGCAAGCACAACAACAAACGCCCGATTTTTCACGAAACGCAAACACAAATCCGCTTGATATTTCAGATGATATGCTACCGTTCTAAAAAGGAGTGTAAATGGAATTTAGAAGTATCAAAGGTTATGAGGGAATTTATGAAGCGTGTTCAGATGGCACAATTTGGACGTGTGAGGGTAAAGTAACTTATAGCAACTGGAAAGGTAAAATCAGAAAACGAGTTTGGAAACGTAGGGAACTCAAACCACAAATCCAAAAACGTGTTAGAAGTAGTCATAGTGATAAACGTGTGAAGTTATGGAAAGACGGGAAAATGACAACACACCTTGTAAGTAGATTGATAGCTACTGCATTTATTTCAAATCCCGAAGGAAAAGGATTTGTCAACCATAAAAACGGAAATCCTTTGGATAATTCGGTAGAAAATTTAGAATGGACTACACGGAAAGAAAACCAAAGACACGCTTTTGAAAACGGATTGATAAGAACGAATAAAAAAGTAACTTTGAAAGATTTGATAAGCAATACTGAATATAACTTCAACAGTTTGTCGGAAGCAAGTCATTTTCTAGGAAAAAATCACGGATTTATTAGTCAAAAAATCAAAAACGGGAAACAAATAAAAGGCTATGAAGTTACATTGGCTTAATAAGGTTAGATCATGGAAAAACTAATTTTAAAATTTGAACTTGACAGAAAACAGATGATTTCAGCGAATGACAGATTGCATTTTCAAAAGAAAGCTAAAATCACAAAGTTTTTACGACAACTTGCGTATTATGAAGGGCGAAACACTTTACTAGATTACTTTGGCTTACCTTTTAACGAAAATAAGCCTTGTAAAGTGATTGTTTGGGTATTCGCCCCAACTAATCGCATATATGACCCGCCGAACTGGTCGCCAACGAGCAAGGCGCTATTGGACGGCTTGACAGATGCGAAATTTTGGACAGATGATAATTTTCACGTTATAAAGTCAACAGACTTTAGGCACGGTGGAGAGTCAGGAAGCAAAAAATACAGAATTGAATTGGAGATCATTGAATGGAAGCAAGCGAACGAGTGAAAGTTAAGCTGGATTGCGCCTATTGTGGATTTAGCGGAACAGTTAGAGCGTTTCCTACGCAAAATAAAAGGCAATGTCCAGTTTGTCATGAATTGCTATTCTTGAGATATGCAACGGGAGAGCGTGGAGAATTAGACAAGCAAGGATATTACTTCCACGCTTTCGAGCCATACGGGATTGAAGAAATTAACGAAGAATTATTAGAGGCATTTAATGAGCATCAAGAAACAAATGATTGAAGCATTAAAACATTCAATCGAGAAGACGGAAGCTGATATTGTTGAATACTCACAGCCTTGTGAGAAGTCAGTCGCACAAAATAGGACTGCGCACAGAGAGTATTTGAAAAAGCAGTTGAAGAAGATGAAATCACAGTTAAAGGAGTTGGAAGATGAAGTATAAAGTAACAGAATACAATTCAGATTTTCAAGAAGAGCAAACGGGTACTTGTGACCTATGTTATGGTACTGCTTGGGTTGAAAATGGTTCAATCACGGTTGAGGATGAAAACGGAACTGAAACAGAGATTGATCTAACCGTTTGGGATTGGGGCGATTATGACACAATCTATATTGATAATGTGGTTAACTTCTCCGCTTGGTTACAAGAAAGGGACGTTGAGCCAATCAGTGAAGAAACTGAAACTTGGTCTTGGTTGCATGAATTGGTAGAAAAATATAATGAGGGACGAGAAGATGAATATTAAAGAATTGATTGAGAAATACGAGTATTTGAATCATAACTTTTTCAGAAGGGTTGATACGTCTGAAGTTTTGAGAGATTTAAAACAACTAGACGAATCGCAGAAAGTAAAAGTATCTGAGGAAGAAGCAAAATTCCTTGAAACGTTTGATTTTAATCGTGAAAATGATGTTGCAACAGCTTTATATCATGTTTCAAGAACTGGCTGGGGTTATGAGTTAACGGATAGAGACGGCACAGAATTAAAACACTTGACGAAAGAAGCTAGACTACCTAAAAACAGAAAAAGATTGATAAAAGCTATACTTGACGGCTATGAAGTCGAAAAAGAAAAAAGGTATCTAGTGAAATTAAAAGTAGTAGATCAGTATCTTGTAAGTATTAAAGATGAGAACTTCTTAGGATTTGTACAAAGCAGATTAAGAAGTAAATTCACCCGCAAAGAACTAGAAGAAGCTGGGTTCGGTTGGGTATTCGATTGTTCAGGGATCGAGATTGAGGAGGTGGAATAGATGAGAAATAAGGAATTAACAAAAGAAAATTTGAAAAACCTTTCGCATGATGACCTTATTAGACTTGGTGCTTCATTGGCAATAAAACATGTGGCTGATAGTTTAGGAAAAATTGAAGATACAAAGAAAGAGGAACAATAATGACACCAAAATTTAGAGCGTGGTTGAAGAAAGAACAGAAAATGGATAAACAGGACTGAAAGATAAGAACGGCAAGGAAATATTTGAGGGGGATATAGTTGATTACAAAGGCAGAAAAGCAATCATTAAATGGCATGGTGCTTTTGCTAGTTTTATTTACAGATTCATTGATGAACCACAAGAAAGAAAGCCAAAGTGGGATCCCCTTTTTCTAGCTTATTTAAAACTTGAAATCATCGGCAACATCTACGAAAATCCGGAATTGTTGGAGGTGGAGTGATGGCAAAATTTATTGAGATTGAATCTTGTTGTAGGGGACATTTTACAGATGAACTCATCAACATAGAAGATATTAGTCGTATTGTTTTAGGTGCTAATGTCTTATTCTTGCGGACTCCTTACAATGTTGGAGAACATCATATCTCTATCACTCAAAAATCAGTAGATAAACTTTTGAATGTACTGGATATAGTCGGGGAGGTGGAGTGATGAGCCTTACGACAAATAGCACAATTGAAGACTTGGTTTTGGCAATCGGAAAAATTATCGTTGAGTCTGATGGTAAAAACAATACAATGGTGCTGGATATACCTGAACAAAAATTTTACTTAGAAATTGCGGTTAAATTAAAAGATGAGGTGGAGTGATGAAACCTAAAAAATATCCATATTCAGGAGTTGCAAAAACAAAGAAAACAACTAAAAAAGAAAAGCTAGAACTTGTGGCGTTTCCAAATATAGCTATCAGAAAAGATATGCTCAATTTTCGGAGCGTATGAGGAACAAAAATTTAAAGTCAACTTGAGTTATGAGGAAACTATGAAAATTTTGAATTTGGAGGTGGAAGAATGACAGAAACTATAAAATTACCACAATACTATAAACCCGAAGATAAAAATGCAAGATATGGCACACTTGAAGAACTAAAAGATTTGCTTCTTTATAAACGCATAGTGAAATGGGATGCTGATTGCTTAGAATTAGAAAACGGAGTCAAAGTAACTATTGAAATGTCAGAAAGTGACTGTTGTGCTTGCGCTGGAGGAGAATTTCAAAATGTAACGCTTGATGCACTAATCACAGATGTTGAAATAGGAGAACAAGTAGAAACATCTGATGAGTGGTCTGTTGGTAGTTGTAACACAGTGACCATATATCATAATCAAAACCCGATAGCGCTAGCTGAATGTTACGCAGAACATAACGGTTACTATTATAGTGTAGGTTCATTAGTTATTGGCGACATTCATTTTCCAGTAGTAGAAGCTTAATTGAAAAATAGAGGAAATGAGATGGAATGGCTAACAGATAATATAGACCACCCAATTATATGTATTTTATTTTTCGTAGTTGGTCTTATTTTAGGTAATATAGAACCAATCAACAAACATCCTGAAACTAGCAAACAACCTATAATCATTTATAAGGTTGATAATACTGGAACGGGAATACATGGGAAAATCAGTGATAAAGAAATCATAGAGGGGCGCTATACTGTCACAGTGACCTCTTATGGAAAATTTTTAGTGACAAAGGAACAATATGAGAGTATCAGAGTAGGTGATGACATGCCTACATATTTGAAATAAAGGAGTCAAAAATGACAACAAATATGGAACTTTTAGCGCACCGTGTCGAGCAGTGGGCGAAAGAGCGGGGGTTAGACAATCCAAGCAATAGCACGGCGCAAGCATTGAAATTATTTGAAGAAGCGGGCGAACTTGCACAAGCACACTTGAAAGAGCATGAAGCAGACGGAAAAGATGCCGTCGGGGATATTTTGGTAGTGCTAACTATCTATTGTCAGCAGAAAGGATGGAGCATTGCTGAATGTTTTGAACTGGCTTATAACGAGATCAAGAACCGAAAAGGGAAAATGGTAAATGGTTCATTTGTGAAAAGTGAGGATTTAAAAGATGGACTACGAGCAAAGATTAAATGATAAGCAAAGACTATGCTTTGCATTTATGCTAAAACAGAAGCGCAAAGACAATAAGTTATCACAAGCAAAACTAAGTGACATCTTAGGATACGCTCAATCTGATATTTATAAATGGGAAACGTGTAAGGCAAGACCTAATCTGTATCAAGTGGAAGATGTAGCAACGTACTTTAATCTTCCTTTGAATGTTTTAATTGGAGAGTGAGAGTGCAATTACAAAGAAAACTTAAAAAACTAAAAATTAAAAATATCAAAATACGCTCAATTCATAGAGAGATACAAGATTTAAGAACGGGTATTATAAAAGGGCAGTCATTTAATGGGATGCCTAAAACTCCAAGCAATGATAATCGCACAGAAGATTTAAATATAAAAATCACTGATAAGATAGACGAGTTATACAAGCAGATAGAACAAGAGCAAAAAAAACAAGAGGATTTGACACAAGCGATTGAGTCATTAGAAGACCCGATCGAAAACATTGTGATGCGCTTATTGTACATCAACGGGCTAAGCTGGAGTGAAACAGAAAGAGAATTAAATTGTAGTCCCGCGACTATCCAACGTGCTAGAGATAAAGCACTTGTCAAGTTATCTAAAATCTTTGATAACAACGATAGTATTTGATAGTTTTAAAGTGATATTATGTTAGTATCAGCGAAGCGGTAAGCATGACTGATAGACTCCTATTATATTTTTCGGTGTTAGGAATATTCATTGTTGATTTTCCTTTGCGTTTTTTAATTTTATAGTTTCATATATCTCTATATTTCCTAACACCGTTTTTATTTAGTTACTCCATTTGTCAGCTTTTAGCTGGCTTTTTTGTTTATTTAGAAAGGAGGGAGCAAATGTCTAAAGTTAAAGAGTGGTTGAATGAAGAAAAACTAGCGCTTGTTTCGTATTGGGCAAAACAAGGCTTAATTGATACGCAAATAGCCGAGAATATAGGCATTGTTCCTTCAACTCTTTATGAATGGAAAAAGAAGTATCCGGAGTTTTCGGAGGCTTTAAAGGTTGGTAAAGAAGTAGCAGACAGTCAGGTTTTTAACGCCTTGCATCAATCAGCTATTGGATATTATTACTCGGAAGAAACAGTAACGAATACAGGAAAAGTTGTATCTGTAAAAAAATATAACAAGCCTAATATTACAGCTATCATCTTTTGGCTTAAAAATCGAGTTCCTGACGATTGGCGGGATAAACAAGAAATCGAGCAGATCAATAAGAATATTGATATTAAGGTAGGCGATTGGGATGCTGACGAAGAATAAACCTAAAATCAATATCATTATTGATTACCCAAGCCGTGTTTTTAATAAACATATCTTTGATAAGCTATATGACTATTCAACGTTTACAGAAGTTCACTACGGCGGGGCTTCGAGTGGGAAAAGCCATGGAGTTATA
>QWCZ01002074.1_pt1 | contig 13539 bp, 7 predicted proteins | sample 1972651 | NCBI WGS metagenome assembly QWCZ01 (sample SAMN09866695, study PRJNA288562) | Human oral metagenome isolate pre1_saliva, whole genome shotgun sequencing... | isolation source: mouth | host: Homo sapiens | place: USA: California
CCGCCGCACCTAAGCCGGCTGCTAAGCCGGCCCCCAAGGTAGAGGGCGTTAAGCCTGCTGCTCCTAAGCCCGGACCTAAGGCCCCCAAGGCCCCGGTAGCTGAGGAGCCCAAGCCGGCTGCTAAGCCGGCCCCCAAGCCCGCTAAGCCTGCTGCTAAGCCGGCTCCTGCTGAGGCTGCTAAGCCCGCCGCACCTAAGCCGGCTGCTCCGGCGCCGCGTGGTGGTGCCCGCCCGGGTAACAACCCCTTCGCTTCCTCGCAGGGTATGCCCCGTCCTGGTGGCGCTCGCCCTCAGCCCGGTCAGGGCGGTCCGCGCCCGGCAGCTCCGCGTCCTGGCGGTAATGGCGCCCCCCGCCCGGGTGGCCCGCGTCCGCAGGGTGGTGGCCGCTCTGGTGCTCCGCGTCCAGGTGCTCCCCGCTCTGGTGGTCCGCGTCCTGGCGGTAACGGCGCTCCGCGTTCTGGTGGTCCGCGCCCTGGTGGTAACGGTGGTCCGCGTCCGGCTGCCAATGGCGGCCCGCGCCCCACTCCGGCAACTGCTCGTCCCAGTGGTGCTCCGCGTCCCAACCCGGGCATGATGCCTGGTCAGTCCTCAGTTGGACGCCCTGGTGCGCCTGCTCGTGGTGGCGCTCGCCCTGGCGGCGCCCGTGGCGGTAACGGCGGCGGTGGCCGTGGTAACGGTGGCGGCGGCGCTCGTCCCGGCGGCGGCTTCGGCGGCCCGCGCGGCGGACGTGGCGGTAACGGCTCCACCCAGGGTGCTTTCGGTCGCGGCGGTGGTAACGCCCCGCGTCGTCGTAAGTCCAAGCGCGCTAAGCGCCAGGAATTTGAACAGCAGAGCGCACCCATTATTGGCGGCGTCGCTATTCCGCGCGGTAACGGTGCGGCAATTCGCGTCCGTCAGGGTGCCACGCTAACCGACCTGGCTGAGAAGATTAACGTCAACCCCGCAGCCCTGGTCACGGCTCTGTTCAGCCTCGGTGAGATGGTTACCGCCACCCAGTCGGTGGATGAGGACACCTTCAAGCTGCTAGGTGAGGAGCTGGGCTACGATGTCCAGGTAGTCTCGCCTGAGGATGAAGACCGTGAGCTGCTAGAGTCCTTCGACATCGACCTTGAAGCTGAAGAAGCTGACGACGATGAATCTGAGCTGGTTGTACGTCCCCCGGTTGTCACCGTTATGGGTCACGTCGACCACGGTAAGACCAAGCTGCTAGACGCCATCCGTTCCACTGACGTGGTGGACTCTGAGGCTGGCGGTATTACCCAGAACATCGGTGCCTACCAGGTGCGAGTTGAGCACGATGGCCAGATGCGCGCTATCACCTTCATTGATACGCCTGGTCACGAGGCCTTCACCGCCATGCGTGCACGTGGTGCTCGCGTAACCGACATCGCCATCTTGGTGGTTGCCGCCGACGACGGTGTGATGCCCCAGACCGTTGAGGCCCTTAACCACGCCCAGAGCGCTAACGTGCCGATCGTGGTAGCGGTTAACAAGATCGATAAGGAAGGCGCTAACCCGGAGAAGATCCGTGGTCAGCTCACCGAATACGGTCTGGTGCCTGAGGAATACGGTGGCGACACCATGTTCGTTGACATTTCCGCTAAGCAGCGCCTAAACATTGACGAGCTGCTCGAAGCCGTACTGCTGCAGGCAGATGCGGGTATGGACCTGCGCGCCAACCCCAACGCTGATGCTCGCGGTGTGGCTATTGAAGCTAAGCTTGAGCGCGGTCGCGGTGCGGTGGCAACCGTACTGGTTGAGCGTGGAACCTTGCGTGTGGGTGACCCCATCGTGGCAGGTTCTGCCTACGGTCGCGTGCGTGCCATGTTCGACGAATACGGCAAGTCTTTGGAAGAGGCCGGACCGGCTCGCCCGGCTCAGGTATTGGGTCTGACCAGCATTCCTAGCGCTGGTGACTCCTTCCTGGTGGCCTCTGATGACCGCACTGCCCGTCAGATCGCTGACAAGCGTGCAGCTGCTGCCCGTAACGCTCTGCTGGCTAAGCGCCGCAAGCGCGTTTCGCTGGAAAACCTCACCGATGTGCTTAAGGAAGGTAAGGTCGACACCCTTAACCTCATCCTTAAGGGTGACGCCTCCGGTGCCGTTGAGGCCCTGGAAGAGTCGCTGCTCAAGATCGATGTTGGCGAAGAAGTACAGCTGCGCGTCATCCACCGTGGCGTGGGTGCCATCACCCAGAACGACGTCAACCTGGCTACCGTCGACAGTGCGGTTATCATCGGCTTCAACGTACGCCCGGCTGAGCGTGTACAGGAGCTGGCTGACCGCGAGGGTGTAGAGATGAAGTTCTACTCCGTCATCTACAACGCCATTGAGGATGTTGAGGCCTCGATGAAGGGCATGCTCAAGCCGATCTACGAAGAGGTTGCTCTGGGGAGCGCCGAGATTCGTCAGGTCTTCCGTTCCTCCAAGTTCGGTAACATCGCTGGTTCGATTGTCCGCAGCGGCATTATCAAGCGTGGCACTAAGGCCCGTTTGGTGCGCGGCGGCGTGGTGGTTGCTAACGAGCTTTCCATCGAGTCTTTGCGCCGCGAGAAGGACGACGTCACCGAAGTACGCGAAGGCTACGAATGCGGTATTAACCTAGGTTTCAAGGACATTGCTGAAGGCGATGTCATTGAGACTTGGGAGATGCGCGAAAAGCCGCGAGACTGACGTCTTAGGCTAAACGGTAGTCGCCACCTAAGGCGGCAGGTGGCGGGTCAGCAATGGCCCGCCACTTTACTAGCATTAAATTAAGTACATAGATCACCTAAAACTTTCACAGGAAAAGGAGCCATCATGGCTGACCCCGCCCGCGCCCGTCGAGTTGCTGACCGAATCCACAAGACTGTGGCCCAGGTGCTTGAGCGCCGCATTAAAGACCCGCGTCTAGGTTTCGTAACTATCACCGATGTGCGTGTCACCGGTGACTTGCAGCAGGCTACCGTGTTCTACACGGTTTACGGCACCGAGGGCGAGCGCCGTCGTAGTGCCAGCGCCCTAAAGTCCGCCACCGGCCTAATCCGCTCTGAGGTAGGCAAAGCCCTGGGTATCCGCCTTACCCCCACCATCAGCTTCCAGCTAGACTCGTTGCCCACCACAGCCCGCAGCATTGAGGATGCTTTGGCTCAGGCTCAGGCGCGCGACGCCGCCATTGCCCGCGCCGCTGAGGGGGCCAGTTACGCTGGGGACGCTAACCCCTACCGCACTAAGGATGAGGACGAGGACGCTGCCAGTAGCGACAGCGGCGAGAGCGCTGCCAGCGCTGAAAGCGGCGAGAGCGCTGACAGTGCCGAAAGTGCCGCTAGCCCTGAGGAGGCCATGCACGAGCAGGACGTTTTTGCTGACGAGCAGGAGGGCGGCGTCGACAACCGCCAGATTGCTGCCCTGCAGGCACAGGCCATGTCTGAGGCTGCTCAGGCTGATGCCGAGAGCCGCTCTAGCCACGACCAGCTCTGAAAAGTGAGCGAAAACCTCCATGCCGCGCCCGGCCAAGCTGAGCCCGGCCAAGCCATGAGCCAAAGTGAGCCCAGCCAGGGCCCGGGCGCAACTGAGCGCGTGAGGCCAGTGGATGTAGCCCGGGGGGCCGTAACCGCCCCCGACGGGCTGCTGCTGGTTGATAAAGACCTGGGCATCACCAGCCACGATGTGGTTTCCCGGGTGCGGCGCCTGGCGGCCACGCGCAAAGTGGGCCATGCGGGCACACTAGACCCCATGGCTACCGGATTGCTTACGGTGGGCGTTGGTAAAGCTACCCGGCTGCTGAACTACCTGGTTGGGGCCGATAAAACCTATGAGGCCACCATCCGCCTGGGGGTGGGCACAGACACTGAGGATGCTCACGGCCAAGTCACCCAGGTGGTGGCTCCCGGACAGGTTGATTTGGGGCGCCTGCAGGCTGCCGCCGCCCAGCTAACGGGCCAAATTAGCCAGGTGCCCAGCAGTTTTAGTGCCATTAAAGTTAACGGCGTGCGCGCCTATGACCTGGCCCGCAGCGGTCAGGAAGTGGAGCTGGAAGCTAGGCAAGTCACCATTCATAGCTTTGATCTGGGCCAAGTTAACTCCACTAGCGCCACTTATCCTGGCTGGGGCCAAGTGCCAGTGGTGGATGTGAAGGTGCAAGTTAGCTGCTCGTCAGGTACCTATATTCGGGCTTTGGCTCGCGATTTTGGGCTGTCGCTGCAAACAGTTGCGCATTTGACTACGCTGCGACGCACCCTGGTGGGCCCGTTTAAAGTCAGCGACGCACGCACTCTTAGCGGCTGGTCGGCGCAGGTAGCTGAGGATGCTGACAGCGCTGACCCTAAGGGTTTGGCCCTAACGCCCCTGCCGCTGGTGCTCAGGCAGGCTTTCAACTGGCTGGTTTTAGATCCCGGTCAGGTTAAGGACGTGCGTCAAGGTAAGTTTTTGCCGCGTCAGTTGGAAGAAAATGTGCAAGTGGCCAAGGCCCCTGTTAACGCTAAGCAAAAGGTGCTAGCCGCGTTAGACATGCAGGGTGAGGCCGTGGCATTGTTGAAACATCAAGGTAAACATTTGCGACCGGTGCTAGTTTTTGCGGGCGCGTGAAATAGGAGAAAAGTTTGACTCAGCAGGTTTCGCAGCCGCAGGAGCCTAAAGCTCAGGTACCTCAGGGCCCCATGGCGCAGGCCAGTCCGGTTCCGGGACGTAAACCTGGCAATATTTTGGGGTTGCGTGCGGTGGATGCTAAGCCCCGCTCTGGCGGTTGTGGTTGCGCTGGTGGATGCGGCTGCAATGGTGGCGCACACGCGTGAAAGTTTTACATTCGCCCAAGCAGGTGGCGCAGCTTGATTTAGCTGCTGGCTGCGTGCTCACTATCGGTATTTTCGACGGCGTCCATCGTGGTCATCAGGCGATTTTGGCTCATGCTGTGCGGCGCGCTAAGCAAATGGGCGTGCCTTGCGTGGTGCTGACTTTTGATCCTCACCCGCGCCTGGTGCATGATCCTGACACCCACCTGCACTTGATCACGTCTTTGGCTGACCGCCTTGAGGCGCTGGGGCAGCAGGGGGTGGATGCCACCTTGGTGGTTAACTACACCTTGGAGTTTGCCGCCCAAAGCGCTGAGGATTTTGTGCGGCACACCCTGGAGCAGCTGGGCCAAAAGCTTGGTTTTGAGGTTGAAATCGTAGATAACGTGTGCGGACACAGCGGTAAACGCTGGTCGTCAACCTGGGTGCGGCAAGCCCTGGAAAAGGGTGACGTGGCTGAGGCAGCGCGGATTTTGGGCCGACCGCATCGCTTGCGTGGCACGGTGGTGCATGGTTTGCAGCGTGGACGCCAGTTAGGTTTCCCTTCCGCTAATTTGGATGCGGAAACTGCCGGGGTAGTGCCACCTGACGGTGTCTACGCCGGTTGGCTTTGGGCCCACGACGGCGCCAGTGGGCTACGTAAAATGCCTGCGGCTATCTCGATCGGCACTAACCCAACTTTTAAGGATGTACCCAAACGCACGGTTGAAGCCCACGTGCTTGGCCGCGCCGACTTGAACCTGTATGGCCAAGAAGTGGCGGTTGATCTGGTCAGCTATCTGCGCCCAATGATCAGTTTTGCCGGCTTAGATGAGCTGCTAAAGCAGATGCACAAAGATATTGCTGACAGCGCGTCGGTGCTGAACGTGCCGGTGCCAGAGCCGATCGATCCAGCGCAAGTTACTGCCTGCTAAAAGCTACATTCTGCGTGCGGCTCAGATGCTGTCTAGGCACCTGCTGTCTAAACACTGTGCCCCCTGGTTTTTTAAACCAGGGGGCACGAGCATTAGCTAGCGTGGCGCTCACTAGTTGGTGCGGCGCTGTCGCCTAAAACCTAGCGAGGCCAGGCACAGGCCAGCTCCTAGCATTGCCAGTATTGGTTCAAAGCCGGTTTTGGCTAGCGAGCCACCAGCTCCACTAGCACTGGCGCCACCCGCGCCGCCCGCGCTGCCTAAGGCTCCGGTCGAACCAGAGCCGCCCAGTTTTGCGCCGCTGCTAGAGCTGCCTGAAGTGCCACTTAGTGAGCCAGAACTCTTAGCGCCCTGGGAGCCAGAGGCCGTCGGCTTAGAAGCACTGGCGCCAGCCGGGCTAGTGGGGTTAGAGCCAACCACATTATTGATAGGGGTAGTAGGCGTCGGGTTAGTGGGGCTGGCCCCGGGCCCTGGGGAGTTGCCATCTAGCTTGCAGTCGCTAACCTTGCCGGCGCGGTAATCGGCAATAGCCTGGTTACCCACTAAGAAAGTCAGGCATTTAGTGGGTGAGGCCAGAGCCTGGCCCTTGACTGTGGCCGTGAAGCTAACCTCGAACAGATACACACCGGGCTTGGTGAAAGCCCAGTTGGCGTGCGCGTGGGTGTGCTCAGGAATAGACAGCTCGCTAAGCGAGGTGGAGGTGTTAAAAATATGTTCCACCTTGCCGGTTAAAGCGTCACTGTTAAACACGTGCGCACTAGCACCCTCGGGCAGCGAGTGGGGTTTAACAATGAATTTGACGCTGCCTTGGGCTAGCGAGTCACTGATGCCATTGGTGGACCAGCCAGGCCAAATGTGTACGCCGTCATTAATCGCGTCAGTGTAGTAGAACTGGCTGCCGGATTTACCCAGGAAGTCATACTGGCTACCAGCTAGGCGGCCGCTAGAGGGGCGGGTGTGGCGAGCTGAGTCGTCCAAAGCTAAAGCTACCGAGTTGATATCGCGGTCAACTGAGGTTTTAGCGTTGGTGAGGGTGTCGTCATGCAAACTGGCGCTTAATGCGGTGCCATCGGCGTTTAGTGAGCCGGCAATATCGACGTGACCGCGCTGCAAAATCACCTTTTCACTCACCGGCCCGCTGGGCTTAGTGGGGGTGGGTGCCGGGCTGGTCCCAGGGGGCGTAGGTGTGGGCTTACCGGGTGCCGGCGTGGTGGTCGGTTGACTGGTCGGTGCCGGCGTGGGACTGGTAGTGGGCTTAGCGGTAGGTTGGGCCGACGCCGTCGGGCTAGGCGCAGGGGTAGCCGTAGGGGCCGCGCTAGCTGTGGGGGAGGGCGCCGGCGTCGCAGTAGGAGTGGCGGTGGGCTGTGGGGCCGGCTCAGGGGTAGGCTGCGGGGTGGGCTCAGTGCCGTTGGCACCATCAACCGCCAAAGCACCCGAGTAGCTCAGACCTGCGCGAGTATCAACCGGGCCGGGAGAATCAGCGCTACCACCAGCAGAGCCAATTAGGGCGTGGGGGATAACGTTGATACGCAGATATTTACCTGAGCAGTCAGAGTGGGAGTCATTAATACTCAGCTGCCCATTTACATCCGTTACCCCCTCAAAAATGCAGGTGGGGTACTGCTCGGTAGGCGAGTCATAGTAGCCGCCATTGATATAGGCCTTAACCTTGCTGTCTGACAGCGTGATGGTGGTGTTTAGACGGCTGTCGCTAATGGATTTAACATCCACGGTGTAGCTAAGCGCCTTAGGGGTGTAAGGCTGGGTGTCAAAAGCCGGGGCCGGGTCGCTGGAGGCCGGCTCGGGCAGACGCGAAACCGCCTGGGTGGAATCGGTGGAGGCAGGGGATTCCTCGCCGGTGGTGTATTCCACCGAAGCCGAAACCCAACGCGGCAGGCCACTAGCGGCGTCGGGAATATAGACAGCCTGGAAAGCACTGGTGGTAGAACCAATCATTTCTTTCCAAGTGGCTTTACCGTTAACCACCGGCACCTGAGCCAGGTAGTAGCCGTCAATGAAGAAGGTTACGTTTCCGCCAGCTTTAGCATCTCCCGCATCAAAAGTCAGGTCCGTGAGTTTGTCGTCGCCATCTTTTTGGCGTCCCTCATGGGCTGAGAGCGTGAAGGTGTAGGGCGTGGCCGGGGCGCCAGAAGGAGCAGCGGCAAACTGCTGGCTCAGCGGGGTAGAGGCGGTGTCAGAGGGGCGCGTGCCACCAACTTGCCACACAAAAGGCACAGTTTTAGAGGCAATCAGTGAGCCATCTTTAGCACGCGCAGTAGCCCGGTAGGTCAGCACATAGCGGCCAGGCTTAGAGAAAATCGTGTCATTGTGGGTGTGGTTACCCGGAGTTAGGAAGATCGAGCGCCGCCCCTCATCGTGGGAGGACAGGTAGCGCCGCACGCCGTCGTCGTCAGCGTAATAAACCAGCGCCTCCATGCGGCCCGGACCATCAAAACCAACCAGGTCTAGGCTGAAGGAAGCGTTCCTGAACTGCTCGGTGGGGATATCGCTATCAGCCCCGAAACCAGCCCACAGGGGTTCCTTATTAACCCCGGGAATAGCTGGGGCGCGATACCACAGGTCGCCAACAGAACGAATAAAGTCAATGCCGGGATTGGGTGAGCCCTCAAAGTTGAAGAAATACAGCTGCTCACCGCTGCGTTTATAGCCGGTACCCACCCAGTTAACCGTGTCTTCTAGCGCATAGGTTTGCCCATTGGCTTCATTTAGCAGGGCAAAGTTGTTATCGCGCCAATACACCTTAGGGGCGTCAATGTGGTGGGCGGTGGTTACGATCTTGCCGTCGTCAGGACTGGCCAGGGAAGGTGCAGCAAGCGGGGAGAGGGCTAAAGCGGCAGTTAAGGCCATAGCTGCGATACGCGAACGTATTTTCATAGCGGGTCTTTCCAAATGTACAGAGAAATGCCAATAAAAGCTTAACTATAATGATACTGATTATCAACTAGGGGTGATTTGTGGCAAAAGCACGCTTTAAGGGTGGTTGCTAGCTCTTGAGGCTGCTAAGCTTGCAGGGCCGTCAAAGCCGGCCACGGCGCATCATGCTTGGGAGAACCTGCCCCAGGCTCCGTGTAACGACCATGAGGAGTAAATATATGTCGATCTCCGCTGAGCGCAAGCAGCAGCTAATCGCCGAGTACGCTACCCACGAGGGCGACACCGGTTCCCCCGAGGTTCAGGTCGCTATCCTCACCGAGCGTATTTCTAACCTGACCGAGCACTTCAAGTCCCACAAGCACGACCACCACTCCCGTCGTGGTCTTTACCTGCTAATTGGTAAGCGTCGTCGCCTGCTGGACTACCTCTACGAAGAGGACATTGAGCGCTACCGTAGCCTCATCTCTCGTCTGGGCATTCGCCGCTGATCACTGGCGCATAAGCATACAAACGGCAATCTCGTTTAGAGGTTGCCGTTTTTGCTTGAATTGCCTAGTTCACGCGCGGCCAAACCCACAAATGGCCTAAATGCCGCTAAGCTAGAAGGGATACATAAGAGAAGACGAAAGTGAATCTAGATGTTCATTGATGACCCTGAGGTCACTGCGGCTGAAGCCGTAATCGACAATGGCGCTTTTGGTAAGCGCGTAGTCCGTTTCGAAACCGGACGACTAGCCAAGCAGGCCGCTGGCTCCGCTATGGCTTACCTGGATGGTCAGACCGCCATCCTGTCTGCCACCACTGTTGGCAAGCACCCCAAAGACCAGTTTGATTTCTTCCCCCTCACTGTAGATGTGGAAGAGCGTCAGTACGCCGCCGGCCGCATCCCCGGTTCTTTCTTCCGTCGTGAAGGCCGCGCCGGCACCGAAGCTATCCTGGCTTGCCGTCTGATTGACCGCCCGCTGCGCCCCTCCTTCGTTAAGGGCCTGCGTAACGAGGTTCAGGTAGTTGAGACCGTACTGTCTATTGCTCCCGACGACGCCTACGACGTTCTAGCTATTAACGCCGCCTCCATGTCCACCCAGATTGCTGGGCTGCCCTTCGCGGGCCCGGTGGCTGGTACCCGCATCGCCCTGATTGACGGCCAGTGGGTAGCTTTCCCCCGTTACAGCGAGATTGAGCGCGCCACCTTCCAGATGGTTGTGGCCGGTCGTGTGCTTGAAGACGGCGACGTGGCCATCATGATGGTTGAGGCTGGCGCCACCGAGCACGCCTGGAACCTGATCAAGGCTGGCGCTGTGGCCCCCACCGAGGCTGTAGTAGCCGAGGGCCTAGAGGCCGCCAAGCCCTTCATCAAGGTTTTGTGCGAAGCCCAGATGGAAGTTGCTGCCCACGCCTCCAAGCCCACCGCCGAGTTCCCGCTCTACCTGGACTACACCGATGAGCAGTACGACGCCGTCGAGACCGCTGCTAAGGAGGCCGGCCTAGCCCAGGCTCTAAGCACCGAAGGTAAGCAGGCTCGCGACGAGGCCGTGGACGCTATCCGCGACCAGGTCCTGGCCCAGCTAGCTGAGCGTTTCCCCGAGGAAGACGACGAGAAGGCCCTCAAGGCCGCCTTCAAGTCCGTCACCAAGAAGCTAGTGCGTCACCGCACCCTGACCGAGGGTATCCGTATGGATGGCCGTGGCACCAAGGATATCCGTACCCTGGCTGCTGAGGTTGAGGTACTTCCGCGCGTACACGGTTCAGCCCTGTTCGAGCGTGGCGAAACCCAGATCCTGGGCGTGACCACTTTGAACATGCTGCGCATGGAACAGCAGCTGGATAACCTTTCGCCCGTCACTGCCAAGCGCTACATGCACCACTACAACTTCCCGCCCTTCTCCACCGGTGAGACCGGGCGTGTGGGTGCCCCCAAGCGTCGCGAAATCGGTCACGGTAACCTGGCCGAGCGTGCCCTGGTGCCGGTGCTGCCCAGCCGTGAAGAGTTCCCCTACGCTATCCGTCAGGTCTCTGAGGCTCTAGGCTCTAACGGCTCCACCTCCATGGGTAGCGTGTGTGCCTCCACCCTGAGCCTGCTGCAGGCAGGTGTGCCGCTACGCGCCCCTGTCGCTGGTATCGCCATGGGTCTAATGCACGAGGAAATCGACGGCGAAACCAAGTGGGCCACCCTGACCGATATTCTCGGTTCTGAGGACGCCTTCGGTGACATGGACTTCAAGGTTGCCGGTACCGCTGACTTCATCACCGCCCTGCAGCTGGACACCAAGCTTGACGGCCTACCCTCTGAGGTTCTGGCCGGCGCCCTGGGTCAGGCTCGCGATGCCCGCCTGCACATCCTGGGCGTGCTCAACGAAGCTATCTCCACCCCGGACGAGCTCTCTCCCTACGCCCCGCGCGTGCTGACCGTTAACATCCCGGTTGACAAGATCGGTGAGGTTATCGGCCCCAAGGGCAAGATGATCAACCAGATCCAGGAAGACACTGGCGCTGAGCTAACCATCGAGGACGACGGCACCGTTTACATTGGCGCCTCTGACGGCCCCTCCGCTGAGGCTGCCCGTGAAGCCGTAAACGCTATCGCCAACCCCCAGATGCCTGAGGTAGGCGAGCGTTTCGTGGGTACGGTTGTTAAGACCACCACCTTCGGTGCTTTCATCTCCCTGACTCCCGGCAAGGACGGCCTGCTGCACATCAGCCAGATTCGTCGCCTAGTTGGTGGCAAGCGCGTGGAGAACGTTGAGGATGTCCTCAAGGTTGGCGACAAGGTTCAGGTTGAACTGGCCGAGATCGACCCGCGTGGCAAGCTCAGCCTGCACGCCGTGCTGAACGAAGAGCAGCTGGCTGCTGAGGCCGCCAACAACGAGGCCCGCGAGGCTCACCGCGCCGAGCGTGGCGCCCGCGAGGAGGGTGACGCCCCGGTACGTGAGCGTCGTCCCCGTCGTCGTCGCACCCGCACCCTGAGCGAAGAAACTCAGGACTGAACCGCCTGCACCTTGAGCCAAACTCAAGGAGCTTAAGTTTGGGGTCGGAATTTTCCGGCCCCAAACTTGTCTCTAAGTGCTCTAAGCTGCGCGCTCAAGGGTCTTAATGCCTGCAAAGCAGTCTGGTTTGCTAGGGTTAGTGTCCCGTTAGGTGGACATATCTCACTTATCTGCCAACTATCTATGACCAGGGCCTTTGCATGCGTTAACATGTAACCCGTTAAGCCGCTTGCGCTTACATGCGGTCAATTTTGGCCGAAAAAGTCGAGGGTGGGACGTTTTAGGGGTACGTCTCACCCTCCTTTTTATTTGCCGACGCCGCCCGCCAACCCTGCCTCCAGCCCTCAGCGCCAGCGCAACCATTTTTAGGCGCGTTTTCGGGGCTAAGTGGCTTGCTTGATATGCTCACCTAGTGAGTGAATTTCAGTCTTATAGCGAGGTCGAACTGCTTCGCGGCGTCGCCGGCCAAGCAGACACAGAGCTGTTCCTTGACGACGACGGCGCCCACCTGCGTCGCTCAATTTTGCCTGGCGGCGTGCGGGTCATTACCGAGGACGTGCCAGGACTGCGCTCAGCCAGCGTGGGCTACTGGTTCGGGGTGGGTAGCCGCGACGAACGCCCTGGCCAAGAAGGCTCCACTCACTTTTTAGAGCACCTACTGTTTAAAGGCACCGCGCGCCGTAGCGCCGCCGAGATTGCCACCGCCTTTGACATGATTGGCGGCGAATCCAATGCGGCCACGTCAAAAGAACACACCTCCTACTATGCGCGGGTACAGGCCAGTGACATGCCGGTGGCTCTAGATATTGTCACCGACATGGTTACCAGCTCCCTGCTGGATCCCAAAGAGGTGGAAACTGAGCGCGGCGTGATTGTCTCAGAGCTAGCTGAAGCCGCCGATGACCCCAGCGACGTGGCCCATGAAACCTTCGTTAAATCAGTTTTCGGCCAGGACACTGAGCTGGGTCGGCCGGTAGGCGGCACCGCCCAGGCCGTGGTGGATGTGCCACGCGACGCCGTGTGGGACCACTACCAGCGCAACTATGCTTCCGATACTTTGATTGTGGCCGCAGCTGGGCATGTTAACCATGACCAGATCTGCCAGCAGGTGTCTGATCAGCTAGCTCAGGTAGGCTGGAATACAGACAGTCGAGCCCTGCCGCGTGCTCGCCGCAGTGAGGCCAGCCAGCTGCAGAAGCTAAAGCCCCAAGACATGTATGTGGAGCGCGAAAGCGAACAAAGCCACGTGTATTTGGGCACCCCCGGCATCGCTATCGGTGATGAGCGGCGCTGGCCCCTTAGTGTGATGACCACGATTTTAGGTGGCGGCATGTCTTCGCGCCTGTTCCAGTCCATCCGTGAGCAGCGCGGACTGGCCTACACCACCTACGCTTTTGACCTTAGCTACGCCGATGCGGGGGCCTTTGGGATCTACGCCGGCTGCGCCAAGGAAAACGTCGACCAGGTGCTGGAGCTGATGAGCGCGCAGTGGGAGCGTCTAGCTAGCGACGGGGTCAGCGAACAGGAGCTAGAGCGGGCACGTGGCCAGCTGCGCGGTTCCATGGTGCTGGGGGGAGAGGACTCCCTGGCACGTATGGGGCGTTTAGGCCGGGCTGAGGTGAGTACTGGTCGCCTGCGTTCAATGGCTGAAAACCTGCGTCTACTTGATGCGGTTGACGCCGAGCAGGTGCGTCAGGTTGCGGCCTGGTTGGCTAACGGACCGCGCGCCCAGGTGGTGGTGGGCCAGCGCTGAGCTGGCACTTTTAACTGCCCAATTTGGGGTGCTCACTTTAGGGCACCTAGGTGTGGGGCGTTGGCGTCTAGAGGCTGGCGCCCCAGCATACTTCGCTTACGTCTTGGCCTACGCTCAGTTTGCGTTGGGCTCCGGCCATAGGGGCCAGTCCGGCGCTGGTTAGCAGGCGCACATATGATTCGTCTCCGCGAATAACCCACATGGAAATATTGGCCATCTTGTTTTGTT
>QWCZ01001185.1_pt1 | contig 13511 bp, 10 predicted proteins | sample 1972651 | NCBI WGS metagenome assembly QWCZ01 (sample SAMN09866695, study PRJNA288562) | Human oral metagenome isolate pre1_saliva, whole genome shotgun sequencing... | isolation source: mouth | host: Homo sapiens | place: USA: California
TTTTCCTGTCTGTGTGTTCCAAATGCATTACCATGCCCGAACGGAGAGATGTGGGAAGAGGAAACTCTTGCCCATTGGTTAGTTGTACCGTGTAGCGGACTCTTTCGTGAGGAACGAACGAAAGCAGCCCCATGCCGTCATGATAGCTTTCTATGTCCAATATCCTTGCTCCATTTTCGCATAGCCAGCCACTCAGAGGGACAGGCATACCTTGGTTGTCTGTTGCCTTAAATGCAACATAGTTTTTTATACCCTGAACCAGATAGCCCCCCTCCGGATACAAGCCAAGTCTGATGTTGTCTTTCTGTAGTCCAGTTCTCGTGTCTTGTGGTTCCTGTTTGTCGATTCGGTCAACAACCCATATCTTTTGAGGAAAGACGGCTTCCGTACTATCTGCATAGAACGAAGACTGAGTATATCCCTCCACCCGGTATTCCCCGGTATTCCATTTCTCCCCGATGAAGACGTGTCCTTCCGCTCGCCCACCAGAAATCGGATACTTCTCGTTCCACACAAGACTGTCGGCGGGATCATAGATTCTCAGAAAGAGAGTCCGGCTCCTGTTCGACAGTGTTAATAAGGAGCGGTCGAACAGCCATGCTTTGAACCACATATCTTCCCCCGTCTCATAGATTCCCTTACTAAAGAGCATGTATGGCTGATCCTGAGGCAGTGCCGCACGGATTACCTCCAAGTCTTGTGCAGTATGCGGTTGACTCTGACCGGATGCAGTCAGGAAAAACAGACTCAGCAGGAGAGACACTCCGAGATTCTTACAGGTTCTCATAGGAAGCTTCATACAATTACGTAACATAGGCTGCAGCAGCACCCCCATGCATGCTAAGATTAGATTACTTGTACTGGAAAAAATCATTGAAACTTTCCCATGTAATCTTCGAAACTGACCATATGTAGTTATTTATTTTTGCAACAACTAATTCCAAACCATTCGGGAAATGACTTTCGCCATGCGCGGAAACTCCAAACCATTTGGGAAATGACTTTCGCCATGCGCGGAAATGCCAAACCATTCTGGAAATGACTTTCGCCAAGCGCGGAAATGCCAAACCTTTTGGGAAATGACTTTCGCCATGTGCGGAAATAACAAACCATTCTGGAAACGACTTTCGCCATGCGCGGAAATTCCAAACCTTTTAAAAAATGGTTTGCGGGAGGCCCGCAAGCAACAAAACCTTTTAAAAGTGATTTGCGGGAGGCCCGCAAGCGCCAAAACCTTTAAAAAGTGATTTGCGGGAGGCCATATAGGCGCGCAAGAAACGATTGAAACTACAATAGGAATATCCCCTGTGGGCATGAATCAAAGAGTCCTGCTAATCGATTGTCCTGCTGGTCATTTTTTTGTTGGCAATAAAAAATCCAATAGCCATCCTTTGAATTCAAGTAAGTTCCCAAAACTGCTTCCATACACATTACTTGTAAAAAATAAATGCTCTGTATATTCCCCTATTCTTATTTCTACTTTAATCTTATCTCCTACATATTGATAATATACTTTGGACTTACTGTATTTTTCAATTTGATATTTTGGCCAAGAATATAAATTGATTGTATATTGGAAGTTAGATATAAGCATCCCTTCTTTAGTCGCTTTTGTCATAACAGGTTGCATCTCTCCACCATAAGTAAGGATATATAAGCATCCATTATGTATTTCAAAACCTTCAATAGGGAAGATATACTTGCTTTGTAGGCTCTTCTTATTTATGATTTGAAGTGCAAACCGCTCCGAAATCCATGCTTTATCACCATTGCCCGCTAATATATTATTAGCGTAATTGGCAAATACTATCATGTAAATAATTAGAAATACTTTTCTCATAATGGAAAAATCATTGAAACTGTCCCCATGTAATCTTCGAAACTGGCTCTATGTAGTTATTTTGTAACTTTTGTTATTAGCGTTCATCTGTTTTGGGCTTCTCAATCGTATCATCTTTTACCGATTATTACTATTATTTATTTTGCAAAAATAGATATAATGTCTTTACATTGCAAGTGAATTTACACTTTTGTTTGTTTTACTATATAGTTTTTTCTATTTCATTGATCTTCTTTTTAATGGAATCAGGAGTGTTTGATTTCTATACTCAAGAAAATAAAATGAATACAAAAATGTTAGTGATTTTTCATGTAGCTAAAAAGACTATCGCATAAAGGGCTTATATTTTAGCTAATGACAATTATACGATAGCCCAAAGCCCCCAAAACTATCGTGTAAAGAGATGGAAATTATAAAGAGAAACGATATGTATTGCTGTTATTTTAGCACAAGGTTTAAATAAGAAAAAGACCACTCAAAAGGGCTAATTTGGCTTTCTTGAGTGGTCTTTTCCTATTATCAAGCAATTATTCTACTACAACCGGCCGAATCGACTGACCATATCGACAGTTATCTCCATTATCGGGATTAACGCCATCACAATCAATACCTAACAAGCGTGCAAAGTCTTTATCGTCTTCAAAGAGAATAGATGACGAGTAATATCCGCCATAACCGGCATATTTTACAGCCTTGGTATTATCATATCGAGAGCCCGCGAAGGGTAAAAACAAGCCTTTTGAGAGATCTTCTTGCGTCAGTTCTTTACCAAAAGTCATAACTCTTGCAATGTCACCTTCACCTGGTTCAGTCACTAAATAGCCATATATTCTCTTATTGTCTTCTACAACTATATAGCCAAGTTGCCACTTTCCGTTCTGTGCTAAGTTATAAATCTCGTCATATTTTGGCAAGCGATACTTCCCTTTTGTGGCCCAATAAGCGATGTCGCCAAAGGCTGCCTGGTTGAAATCGGTAGTCTCATTTAAGAACTTATCGTCTGTATACATCTTTCCAGAAATATCTGTTTTCGTTGTGTTTCCATACACATCTTTCGAATAAGTGAGTGCATTCTTGCCACAAACACCAAAGTTGAAGTGATCAATCTGGTCATCAGCCTGCATCAACTCAAACTTATAAGCCTCTGATCCATTTCTATGAAATCCATAACGGGGATTAAAATAATCCCACTGATGCTCGGCTAACTTCCATGTTCCCTTATCATATTGTAGGTTTCCCGTTGCCCATTTCACTCCAAATAGCGTTACATACTTTGGAGTTTGCTGCGCACTTTCATCTGCTTCAAAAGAAATCTCTTGGATATCATCAGCAGATAGTTTCACGATTTCACCTCCTTTTTTGACTATTTTCATTTGATAAGTCTGTGCAGACAAGGTAACAAAGGTGAAAGCGAAAACAATTGAGAGTAAATACTTCTTCATTTTTATTGTTGTTTTAAGTTGTTATTCTGGGTAATATATTAATTATTTCATCATTTTGTAACGGCTATTTTAAGGTTACCACTTGGTGTGCATACCACGTATACACCCGATGGATAAGACGAAAGATTGAGTTCGAGCAAACCATCTGACGACGCTTTTGCCTTAAACACCAAGCGCCCACCAATGGTTACCACACTAACCGGCGCACTTGCAAGGAGTCCTCGCAAGCGAAGATGCCCCTCTGTATAGTCTGCTTGCGGTTTACCCACACGATGTTGCAAGGGGGTTGAGATGCCAAGGGTTTGGGGTTTTTCACTGAAATTATAATGAACGATGTCCGATAAAGCCACAGTTATACTTTCTTTTGCTGTCGAAGCGCTCATGCTTCCGTTAGCAAAAGTGATTTTAGGTGTGTCAGAAAGTGCAAACTCTGTCTTCGTTCCGTTACGAAGTTCTATGCAAAAGTACTTCACAGGCCCTGCTGCTTTCGCTCCCAAAGGCATGAGTAAGCATCCGAATAGAAATAATTTGATAAGATTACTTTTCATTGTTGATTGAATTTTATGATTGTTTTTATTGTTTATTTACTTGTGCATCGTATAGGTAACCCGCACTTGTTCATAGCCGTTTGCAGCCTCAAAGTCCCATGGAAACACAAAAGTCATCGTTCCTTTCGTAAAATCTATATGACCTTTTGGCGTCACCCAATCAGAAGGAGCGTTACCATACGTGTCACGGCTAATGTCACTTATGCCAAGCCAACGCTGGGGATCTATCGACCCTCCGGCTAAAAGAAACTCATCAGTAATCTGATAACCCACGGTCTTTCCATTCTCTTTCACATATACCAAAGTGCCTTTGTCGCGCAGTTCTTTCACTCTTTCCCATGCAGAAAAACGATAAACAAAAGGCAAAGTGGATATTGTCTCTTCATAGGCATTAGGCCGTTGAACCACAAACTCTACCCCACCCGACGCCGGAATGAGTTTAATGCCATCGAGACTCATACTGAATTGTTCCTTTGTTGCATCGTAATGAATGGCTTGCACCACCGCACTGCCATAAGGTTGCTGCAAAAAGAACTCGTGATCTTCTACGGTTTTGGCCTTCAACACATCGTAAAAGAATGACGTTAGGCCCATAGGATTGTCCACAATCTTTAGTATTGGCGCATCGGCTGTAGCCTTTTCACTAAGCGTGATGATACTAAATCCCTTAAAAGAAGCCTGAGCCTGACCCTTGAAAAATTCTTCTTTGTCTTTGGTATTAAATAAAACGGTGGCTTCAACAGGCACTTTTCCTAAGACAGAAGTGAGGTCAAAACCAAACTTTTCTTTATATCCCGCAATGAGTTTCAGCTGTTCTGGCGTCAGAACAGGAATGTCGGCATCGGGCGTAACCATGATTTTCACGCCTTCATCTGCGGCTTTCATTCGCGGATCAGACATCTTTCCGATGGCTATACTCATCGTTTTTGGTACCGAAAGTGCATGCCTTGCATTGGAAATCACCTTCACAGTAGCCTCCTTTTGCTTTGCCTTAAAATGCAAAACACTATGGTCTAAGTGCACAATGTCGCCTTCGTTGCCCTCCAAAGTCAGCGTTATGGTTTCGTCTTTTGTAGGAGCAAAGGCCATCAACACATTGAGTGTAACGCCCTCGGCATCGTCTTCAGCCATAAAGGCATTGCCAACCACAGAAAGCGCAATGCCATTTGACATCTGCACATCATCCTCGTTATCGTTTCTACAGGCTGCAACCAAGATAGAAACAACAAGCAACGAGAAGATTGTTCTCATAAGTTTCATTTCTATTGTTTGTTAAATTATACTTTATTTTTCATGCTTTCTCCTTGTGTTTTCATGACTTCTGTTATGACTTTTCATAACACTCACAACATACACTACAAGAGAGTGATGACGATAAGACCTAAGATCTTCATGCAAAACGAAAGATAAGTTTCTCTTTGCGACTACTACTCCACCCTCTTTTCAGCAATGAATACACTCCATTCCAATGCTTTTTCCCATCTAAAAGATGATATTGGCTACACTCACGGTCCAAAATATAGTGGTAGTTTAATCAGAAAAAACTATAAGATTCGTTTGGGAATGCAAAATTATAAAGAATCAACTGGTTCTGCAATACTCAATAATAGTGATATTTAATGATGCTTAAAACTATATAAAAAAGGTGATATGCGCCGAAACATTCCTATCAATCACCAAAGCAAAGTATTGGTTGCACGCAAAAAGACTTTGCAAAGGGCTCACTAAAGGCTATCAAATCATGCTGCAATCTCTATGAAATGACCGCACGATTTGCACTAAATGACCGCGTGATTTGCCGTGAATTGAAAACCAAGACTATTTGACTATAAAAATGAGGCAGCACAAAACACGGAATGTTTGACGATAAATCATAATGTTAAATAACTTTAACCATCTTACAAATATCCTTGCAATGAATTGCTCATTCCTATGAAAACCCGTACCTTTGCACCCGTTTCGAGCGTACATTCTATAATAGAGGTGCGCCACATTCACATAAAGTCTAACTTTATTAAATTTAATTTTTTTATTATTTTATGTCAGATTTAAAGAACGTTCAGCCATTATCAGACTTCAATTGGGACGAGTTTGAGAATGGTTCAAGCGCAAGCGTCAGCAAGCAAGACCTTGAAAAAGCTTATGACGAGACCCTGAACAAGATTCAGGAACACCAGGTTGTAGAGGGAACAGTTATTGCTCTCGACAAAAAAGAAGTAGTAGTGAACATCGGTTATAAGAGCGATGGTATCATCCCTGCTTCTGAATTCCGTTACAATCCCGACCTAAAGGTTGGCGACAAAGTTGAGGTTTATGTAGAAAACCAAGAAGACAAGAAAGGTCAGTTGGTTCTTTCTCACCGCAAAGCTCGCTTGAACAAGAGCTGGGATAAGGTTAACGAAGCGCTTGACAATGGAGAAATCATTCAGGGTTACATCAAGTGTCGCACGAAAGGCGGTATGATTGTTGATGTATTTGGCATTGAAGCATTCCTCCCAGGCAGTCAGATTGACGTTCATCCTATACGTGACTACGATGTATTCGTAGGCAAAACAATGGAGTTCAAGGTTGTAAAGATCAACCAAGAGTTCCGTAATGTCGTTGTTTCTCACAAGGCTTTGATCGAAGCTGAGTTAGAAGCACAGAAGAAAGAAATTATTTCTCACCTTGAGAAAGGCCAGGTTCTTGAAGGTACAGTCAAGAACATTACCTCTTATGGTGTATTCGTTGACCTCGGCGGTGTAGATGGATTGATCCACATAACAGACCTTTCTTGGGGCCGCGTAAGCGATCCTCATGAGGTTGTTTCACTCGATCAGAAGATTAATGTGGTTATCCTTGACTTCGATGAAGACAAGAAACGCATCGCTCTTGGTTTGAAACAACTCACTCCTCATCCATGGGATGCCCTAAGCCCTGACCTCAAAGTAGGTGATCATGTGAAGGGTAAGGTTGTCGTTATTGCCGACTATGGTGCATTCGTTGAAATCCAACCAGGTGTTGAAGGCTTAATCCACGTTAGTGAGATGTCATGGAGTCAGCACCTCCGTTCAGCTCAAGAGTTCTTGCATGTAGGCGATGAAGTCGAGGCAGTTATATTGACTCTTGACCGTGATGAGCGTAAGATGAGCTTGGGTATCAAGCAACTTAAGGAAGATCCTTGGGAGTCAATAGAGACCAAATATCCTATTGGTAGCAAACATACTGCTAAGGTTCGCAACTTCACTAACTTCGGAATCTTCGTTGAACTCGAAGAAGGCGTTGACGGATTAATCCACATCAGTGACCTTTCTTGGACCAAGAAGGTTAAGCATCCATCAGAGTTCACTTCAGTAGGTGCTGAGATTGAGGTTGTTGTTCTTGACATAGACAAAGAGAATCGCCGTCTAAGTCTCGGCCACAAGCAGCTTGAAGACAACCCATGGGATACCTATGAGACTATCTATACACCTGGATCTGTTCATGAAGGAAAGATTACTCAGATGATGGATAAGGGCGCAGTAATCACCTTAAACGAGGGTGGTGAAGGCTTCGCTACACCGAAACACCTTGTTAAAGAGGATGGAACACAGGCTCAACTTGGTGAGGAACTCCCATTCAAGGTTATTGAGTTCGTGAAAGATACAAAGCGTATCATCCTCTCACACAGCCGTACTTTCGAAGAAGGTAAAGACGAAACTCCAGCTGCTAAGCCTGCACGTAAGCACACAGCACACAAGGCTGACAGCGCAGCTCAAATCAATAATGTCGCTGCAGGAACTTCACTTGGAGACCTCAACGTACTTGCTGACTTGAAGGCTAAAATGGAAAAAGGCGAATAAATCAAACATTTCACCTCATATAAAGAGTCTGTTTTGAAAAAAACAGGCTCTTTTTTTGTATATAAAGAAATTTTGTTTATCTTTGCAAAGAAATTCAATACAATTGTGTTTCCATTTGAGAAACGCACTTCTATTCAATCATTATTTTTTATACTAATATGTATAGTAAGGACGAATTATTATCTAAGGACGTCACCGAACTGGCCAAAATAGCCTCGGATTTGGGTGTCACCTACAACCAAAAAGATAGTCAAGAAGATATCATTTATGCCATTTTGGACAAACAAGCCATAGAAGAAGGCAATCGAAACCCATTAGGTGCCAAGAGAAAACGCACACGAATAGTGAAAAAAGACACTGATCGCGTCTACACAGTAAAAGGAAAAGACGGCGAGAATCTCGATACAAAGAAGAATAAAACAACTGCTCCTGAACAGAAATCTCTGTTCAAAGACGAGGAGAATGCACCTGAAGAGGAGAAAACTCCTGAGGAGTTGCTGGCTGAAATGCCTAAACACCGCGGAAGAAAGTCAAAGAAAGAGCTCGAATTAATAGCTGCTGCAGAGGCCGCACGCACCAATGAAGCTCAAGAAAACAAAGCCGAAACCGTCGAAGAGCAAACAGAACAGCCAGAAAAAGACGCTCAAGCAGAGGATAAACAGGAAGAGTTGATTCCCGAAGCTGCCTTTGCAGAAAACACGCCTAACACGGAAGATGAAGAGAAAAGCAATCTACTTGAAAAGCTACAAGCCAAAATCAATGACCATAATAAAGAGGTTGAAGAAGCCAAAGCGCCTATAGACGGCGTATGGTCTGGTGACCCTGGCGACGGCACCGACTTCATTACAGTGGTCGATTTGCCTATAGAAGATCAAGGAGCTGTGCCAAACTATGATATGTTTGATAATCCAACAATGGGTGTTATGCCTTCACAAATGGACTATCAGCGTCAGACGCCGATACAACAAAATACAGAACGTTTCGATTTTACAGACCTTATTACGGGTAACGGCGTACTCGAAGTGATGCCAGATGGCTATGGTTTCTTGCGTTCCAGTGACTATAATTATCTCTCTTCGCCTGATGATATCTATGTAGCAACCAATACTATCAAGAAATATGGGCTGAAAACAGGAGACGTTATCCAGTGCCATGTGCGCCCACCTCATGATGGTGAGAAATATTTTCCACTGACAACGATAGACAAAATCAATGGAAGACAACCCACAGAAGTACGAGATCGCATCCCATTTGAGCACTTAACACCGCTCTTTCCAGAGGAAAAGTTCACACTATGTGGCAATCCTTCCACGACAAATCTATCCACTCGAATCGTTGATCTCTTCTCTCCCATCGGCAAAGGACAGCGTGCTCTCATCGTAGCTCAACCCAAAACAGGTAAGACTATCTTGATGAAAGACATCGCAAATGCTATCGCAGCAAATCATCCTGAGGCTTACTTGATGATGTTGTTAATTGACGAACGCCCTGAAGAAGTTACCGATATGGCCCGCACAGTCAATGCAGAAGTGATTGCATCTACCTTTGATGAACCAGCCGAACGACACGTAAAGATTGCCGGAATCGTACTTGAGAAGGCTAAACGCATGGTAGAATGCGGACACGATGTAGTCATTTTCCTCGACTCTATCACACGTCTTGCACGTGCATACAACACTGTTAGTCCGGCAAGTGGTAAGGTTTTGACGGGTGGTGTCGATGCAAACGCATTGCAAAAGCCTAAGCGTTTCTTTGGTGCAGCACGTAACATTGAGGGCGGAGGTTCATTGACTATCATTGCAACGGCACTCATTGATACGGGTAGTAAGATGGACGAAGTAATCTTTGAAGAGTTCAAAGGCACGGGTAACATGGAGCTTCAGCTCGATCGTTCGCTTAGCAACAAGAGAATCTTCCCGGCAGTTAATCTCGTATCTTCAAGCACACGTCGTGATGACTTGCTTCAAGACAAGACCACACTCGACCGTATGTGGATTCTACGTAAATACATTAGCGACATGAATCCGATTGAAGCCATGAACTCAATTCATGATAGAATGGTTCACACGCGCGACAATGAAGAGTTCCTGTTGTCTATGAACTCATGATGCTTTCATGCCTTTTCTAACGCAAAAGGCTACTGAAACGGAAAGAATCTGCCTTCAAAACAGAAGGCAATCGCAATAAATAAAACAGAAACGCACAAGTTAATGGTCTGCGTTTCAAATGAAAAATAAGAAAGAGAAGACGTATGAAACAACGAAATTTGTGGCACACGCTTCTCTTTTTTCAGTCAAATCATCGCGTAAAAGCTATGGAATTACCGCATCATCTCACTGCAATTACACGATGGTTTGACGCACATCATTTTATGATATGATTTAACATTAATCTTATGTCAACTTCAATCAATCCCTCAGACCTTTGTTCTCATCTGCGCAACAAACTTTTTGATGCCGATGGTTGCTATCATGCGATTTGGGAAACTATCCAAAACGACACCACGATAACAGCCGTAGCTCGTGCTCGTCAACTGCATATCTATCGCAATGGAAAGAAGATTCTGGTATTGGCGGGCAAGACTTCACCGAAAATTATCAGAGAAGATGTGCTCTGTAAACTCATTTCTCAGCCCGCAAATCAATGACATTCACCTATATTTTTCATAGCGGATTCATCGTCGAAACAAGCGAATGTATTCTTATTTTCGATGCCTGGATAGACCCTGCGCACGTGGTTTCAAAGGCCCTTTTGAAGCAAAAGCCGACATATGTCTTTGCATCTCATCACCACGAAGACCATTTTTCACGAGAGATTTTAAGTTGGAAAAGCTTGTTTCCCCATACTCCTTTCACCATAATTCTATCTAAAGATATCTTAGAACACCATTGTGCTGATGCCACAGATGCAGACATTTGGTTGGAGAAAGGCATGCATTGGAGCGACCGAAGGCTTAGCGTTTATGCCACAGGAAGCAACGATAGTGGTGTCTCTTGGATTGTAGAAACAGCCGGAAAACGAATCTTTCATGCGGGAGACCTCAACAACTGGTATGCCCGTTTCCTGAATGAAACTTACCAAAATAAAGACATTCTCACAGAGGAATTTGAGTATGTGAATCCTCAACAAGAAGAAAACAGGTTTCTTGAAGAGTTAAACGACATTGAGAAAATCACCAAACAATTCGATGTTGTCATGTTTCCTGTTGATGGACGCATAGGGAATGGTTATACCAAAGGGGCAAGACAATTTCTCGACCACTTTAATGTTGGCACACTTATCCCCATGCATTTCGCTGGCAGTAGCTTTGAAAGTGCCTGGCGTATGAATGAATTTGCACAAGAAAAAAGCGTAGATTTTTGGTGCATTAAGCACGAAGGAGAAACCAAAGAGATTTTTTAGGCTCAACGATTACAGCCTGATATTCGCCTGAACAATAAGAATGCCTTCATGGTTCTCATATGAATTAGCAACCCATCAATCTCGATTTACTCCTCCTTTCATAAGGAGTTAACCCACCATTCATTGGCCAAAATGCCACAAGCTATAATTTTTTTCTTAAACAAAAGTTTGATTATAGCTAATAATTGCCTACTTTTGTAGTGTCGTTTTCATCAATAAAAACAACAAATATATGATGATAAAGAAAGGCACTACCATGCAACAACAATCTATTTTCAGTAACCTCATAACCCAAGATGAACCTAAACTTCATGGAAAAGATTTGATTTCTAAGCGAAACAATACACAGATAGTGAGCTAAAAGCAAACAATCTCACACCTTAAAACGAACAAAACAACTAAAAATTATATATGCAAACCAAGCTATTTTATTATCTTACAGGCACTCTTTCCATAGGCGCCTTCATCCCGGCTCAGGCACAAAAGAAGCCGATGAACATCGTTTATATCATGAGTGACGACCATTCTTATCAAACGATAAGTGCATATGACAACAGGTTTATTAGCACTCCGAACATTGATTGGATTGCAAACCACGGCACAAAGTTCCAAGAAAGCTTCGTAGCTAACTCCTTAAGTGGTCCTTCTCGCGCTTGTATGCTCACGGGAAAGCATAGTCATGCCAACGGGTTTACAGACAATTCAAAGACCTTTGATGGTGGACAGCAGACGTTTCCAAAGCTACTTCAGAAGGCAGGATACCAGACTGCAATGATTGGAAAGTGGCATCTCACGTCACTTCCTACGGGCTTTAACTACTGGGATATCCTCATTGGACAAGGTGATTACTATAATCCCGACTTCCTATGCAATGGGAAGAAGCTCCAAAGACCAGGCTATGTGACTAACATTATCGCAGACTTGGCCATCGACTGGATGGAGAATAAGCGCGACAAAAGCAAGCCTTTCTGTCTCTTAATGCATAATAAGGCGCCACATCGCGTATGGAATCCCGATACATGCGACCTTGATTTATACAATGATGTGGTTTATCCGCTGCCCAAAACTTTCTATGATGACTATAAAGGTAGGCTCGCTGCACAAAAGCAAAAGATGAGTATCATCAAAGATATGGACCTCGTTTACGACAACAAAATGGCCGATCATGAGAACGAAATCCATACAAACACGGGATTGGAACCATGGGGACGCGCCAACTATCAACGCATGACACCTTCCCAACGCGCACAATGGGATCGCCATTATGACCCAATCATCCGCAAGTTTAAGGAGGATAAGCTCTCTGGAAAGGCGCTCGCCGAATGGAAATATCAGCGATATATGCACGACTATATGCGCGTTATACACTCTGTTGACCGCAATGTTGGACGAGTGATTGACTATCTTCGTGAGAAAGGTTTATTGGAAAATACGCTCATTGTCTATACTTCTGACCAGGGTTTCTATATGGGTGAGCACGGCTGGTTTGACAAACGATTCATGTATGAGGAGTCTTTCCGCACCCCATTACTTATCTATTTCCCTGGAGGTAAACAGCAAACATGCAATGAAATGGTGCAAAACATAGACTATGCCCCCACTTTCCTCGACCTGGCTGGTGCCAATATTCCGAAAGATATCCAAGGCGTTTCGCTGCTTCCACTATTGAAAGGCAAGCATCCTAAAGACTGGCGGTCTTCTCTTTACTATCATTATTATGAGTATCCAGCTGAACATTCTGTGTGTCGCCATTATGGTATCCGCACGAAACGTTACTCGTTGATGCATTTCTACAATGATATTGACAGCTGGGAACTATATGATTTGCAGAAAGATCCTGCTCAAATGCACAACATCTATGGTCAACCGGGGACTGAAAAGCTTACGGGTAGGCTGAAAAAACAACTGCAAAACCTGCAAATAAAATATGATGATCCCATCCGAAATACCGCAAACGGCGTAAAATAATCTTAGCAAGGGGCCCTAAACTTCAATGTTTAAGGCCTCTTTTTTCATCCTTAACTCTCCCCCGTTCTACCCTATCCGCCAGATGAGCCTCCTTGATTTTCATCATGGTTATGCGCCTATCACACACCCAGTAAAAAGGCTTTTGCACAAAGGGAAATTCACCTCACAAAATGAAATGTGCCGATTGACACGACAATATATATCATTTCACTCGACAATCTGCGCCATTTCACCTCGTGAAATGACGCAGATTGCGCGCCAATTTGACGCAGATTGCAATGCCATTGCAGTTCAACGCTGAAGGCGTTGTACCTTTGATAGCCCAGGGTTGGCGTCAGCCTACCCTGGGTTATGCATGTAATGAGGAGGTCAACGCCGTAGGTGTTGTACGTTTTCTGCGTGGAATGTCGCGATAAAAAGCTAATAAATAAAAGGTACAACGCCTACAGCGTTGTTGCTACTCACGGCAAACGACCCAGGGTAGACTTCG
>QWCZ01003454.1_pt1 | contig 13500 bp, 11 predicted proteins | sample 1972651 | NCBI WGS metagenome assembly QWCZ01 (sample SAMN09866695, study PRJNA288562) | Human oral metagenome isolate pre1_saliva, whole genome shotgun sequencing... | isolation source: mouth | host: Homo sapiens | place: USA: California
CATGTAGGCGTCCATATTGATCTCGGGCACGTCGAAACCGGCGTTCTTGAGCATGCTCTGCACCGAGATCACGTCGGGATGCACCTTACCCCAAGCGAGCGGCTCGATGGCGGTGTCGATGATGTCGCAACCGTTGCGGCAAACTTCGAGGATCGAAGCCATCGAAAGGCCGGGGCCGGTGTGGCCGTGGTATTCCACGATCACCTCGGGGTGCTTTTCCTTGATCATGCGGCAGAGTTTACCGAGCATAGCGGGCTGACCGATACCGGCCATGTCCTTGAGGCAGATTTCGGGCGCGCCGGCTTCGATGAGCTGGTCGGCGATGCCGGCATAGTATTCGGCCGTGTGGATCGGCGAGGTGGTGATGCACAGCGTGGCCTGGGGGGTCATGCCGCCCTCGATGGCGTATTTGATCGAGGGAATGATGTTGCGGACGTCGTTCAGACCGCAGAAGATGCGCGTGATATCGGTACCTTGCGCGTGCTTCACTTTGTACATGAGACGACGCACGTCGGCCGGCACGGGGAACATGCGCAAGCCGTTGAGACCGCGGTCGAGCATGTGAGTCTTAATGCCCGCTTCGTTAAACGCCTTCGTGAAGGCGCGCACGGCCTCATTGGGGTTCTCACCGGCCAGAAGGTTCACTTGTTCGAAGGCACCGCCGTTGGTCTCAACACGGGCAAAGCAACCCATTTTGACAATGACCGGTGCAATGCGTTCCAACTGGTCCTTGCGGGGCTGGAACTTGCCGGAACTCTGGAACATGTCGCGATAGACAAGCGAGAACTGAATTTTTCTTTTTTCCATATAGGTGGGGAATCTTGTACGAGATGTAGGGGGAAACGGCACACTTTCGCCGTTAGGGTGCAAAATTAGAAATTCTGCGTGATATAGCAAACTGAGTCGGCGAATAATTGAGCGGCAAAGACCGCTACCTCGCGCGCGGCGCACACGCGGTGGGCAATGGAGCGCCATTCGGTGCGCGGCGCTCGCTCTGATCAGCCGACCGAGCGGCGTCGGCCCGAAGCGCGACGAAACGAAAACGCTCATTTTCGCACGGGATGCCGTGGCGCCACCCACCGCTGCCGCCCCTTCACTGCGAAACCCCACGCGCCCAACTCAAAACGCCGATGCACAGCGACGCCTCCGCCGGCACTCCACCCGCTCCCCGCACACCGCCGACCACTCGCCCCAACCGTGCACGAACGCCCCCCACCTGCGCCTTCGTTCACTCGCGGCGCGCAATGGCCCCTTCCGCCCGACGAGAAAAACAAGGGGACTCTTTCGCGAAAGCCCCCGTGTTTTCGCAAAAAGCGGGGAACCTTTTTGAAACAGACGGGGACTTTGCATCATTATCCTCGCTCATACCTCATCTCAGCTCCAACAAAATTGATAAAACAACAAGCTCTCACCCTAATATCACCGTCGGTGTGTTAATCCGAGGCGGATACAAAAAATTAGTCTCCTTTTTATTTGGTCAACAAGGGAGAGATGTCTACTTTTGCGGTGTACTACAACAGTATTACACCGAAACACTTCACACGATGACGATATGATTGACTTGCAACAACTCCATTTTCGCTACAGCAACAGCCCGAAAGAGGTGCTCAGCGACGTCACCCTCCACCTCCCCGCCGGGCGAATTGTGGGCCTGCTCGGGAAGAACGGCACCGGAAAATCGACACTGATTTATCTCATGGCCGGATTGCTGCGCCCCCAACAAGGGGAGGTGCGACTCGAACAGCGCCCGGTCTGCGATCGAACTCCGGCGGTGCTCGCCGATCTCTTCGTGGTGCCCGAGCACATCGAGCTGCCCTCCATGAAACTCTCGCGCTACGTGTCGCTGCATCGCGACTTCTATCCGCATTTTTCCGATGAGCTATTGCTCGAAAACCTCCGACAATTCGATTTGTCGCCCGACGTCAACTTCAGCACCCTCTCCACCGGACAACTCAAAAAGGCGTATATCAGTTTCGCCCTCGCCACGTGCACGCGCCTTCTCCTCATGGACGAACCGACCAACGGGCTCGACATCCCTTCGAAAGCCCAGTTTCGGCGGGCCATCGCGGCCAGCATGAACGAAGAACGCACCGTGATCATCTCGACTCACCAGGTGCACGACGTGGAAAACCTCGTGGACCACATCGTTATGCTCAAGGAACGCCAGGTGGGCCTCAACATCGACCTCGACGAATTGGGACGTCTGCTGCGTTTTGAACAGCGCGCTTACGGCGAAGACCTGAGCGACGTCCTCTATACCGAGAACTCGCTGGCGGGCATGGCGGTCATTGTCCCCAATCGCGAAGAAACCGCCTCACAGGTGAACCTCGAATTGCTCTTCAATGCGCTGACTCAGCATCCCGACCTGCTGGAACGCGCCGCTCAACTCCAACCCTCAGCCGCACTCCCCCACCATGACTAATTCAACCCGCTTCTCTCCACGCCGCTTCTGGCAAGTGCTGCGTCTCGACTTGGTCGAAGGCACGCAAAGCGCACTCAAACACTACGGATCCGCCTTTCTGGCTTTTCTGGCCTTCCTTGCCATTCCCACTTTTGTCGTTCATCACGCCGACAATCCCCAACCGGAAGAGCTACAAGAAATGGCTTCGATGCTGGGCAGCGAGGGATTTCTGCTCACCTTGTTCTTCCTTTTGGTGAGCATCGGCAACAGTTTCGCCTCGGGACGCTCCTCTCTCCACAGCCGCATGCGGCAATTGCTCCTGCCCGCCTCAACTTTCGAGCGTTTTTGCTCCGCGCTGCTCCGACACACCGTGCTTGCCGCCGTCGTTTTTGTCCTGCTCTTCCTCTGCGCCGACGCACTGACGGCCACTTTGGCCCAAATTTTCTCCGTTCCCTATGTGTGGAGCTCCCCCCACTTCCTGGCAACGATCGCCAACCCCGAAATGGGCGACATCGACCTGCCGCTATCATCGGCACCGGTACTGTTCATGGCCCGATTCATTCCCGCGCTCGTCTATTGCGGGCTGTGGAGCACGTTCCTCCTGGGAGCTCTCCTCTTTCGCAGCAAATCTTTTGTACTCACCGCGGTGATTCTCATTGCCGGTTTCACCCTCCTCTCTCTGCTGGGTACCCTGGGTTTGGTCAGTCTGATGGGCCCCTTCCCGCATTCGTTCAACGAACAGAGCGTCGAACGCGTGATTTTCATTTCGCTTTTGCTGTTCTGGCTGCTGACCTTGGGTTGGATTGTGTTCTGCATCGGCTACAGTTATCGTATGTATGCCCGTGCGCAGGTGATTCCCCGCGGTCGCTTCGGCTTCTAACCCCACTGACACATGAACTTTCGAGACGGACTACCCATTTACCAACAAATAGCCGATCGCCTGATGGACGAAATTCTGGCCGAGAAGTATCTTCCCGACGAGCGTATCCCGGGCGTTCGCGAATACAGCCTGCTGCTGCAAGTGAATGTGAACACCACGGTGAAAGCATTCGACATTTTGGCACGCCAAGGCATTATCTATAATAAAAGAGGACTCGGATCGTTTGTCAGCGCCGATGCGGTCAAGATCATTCGCCACTTACGTTCGGACGATGTGCTCAACGGAATGCTCCAAGAGCTGGCGAAACAGATGTATCTGCTCGGCATTCCGATGGAAAAGGTCACCGATCGCTTGCACAACAACTCATCAACGAAGAGATGGCAACCCCAACTGTCGGTTGATTCATTTCCTCTTTCTCCTGAAGTTTCACCCTTATCTTCCCATTTATCCCTATGAAAATGGTATTGCTTTCCTCCGCACTCCTTGCGGCTGCGTTGATGCTCAGCGCTTCTTGCTTGCACATTCGCCAATCGCCCAACGCATGCTACATCGACAACGAATCGTCTCGCGAAAATCGCACCAATCTCTCTGCCGACTCCGCCAATGCCAACGGCACCTACGCCTACACGGTGAACAATCTACCGCACTTCGAATCGGTGGACGTGAGCAGCGGCATCATCCTCCGCCACATTCCGACGGGCAACCCCACGGTGACGGTGAGCATGGACCGCAAAGACGATCACCTCGTCCAAGTCTATGTGGACGATGGGGAACTGAGAGTGGGCATGGCGTATCACAATTTCATGCGCCAGCCGCATGTCGTGGTCACCGTGACGGGCTATACGCTCTACGGCTACGAGGCAAGTTCCGGAGCCTCCATCCGCGTGGGCGCACCCCTCAAGTTGGATCGCAGACTCAGCTTCGAAGCCTCGTCGGGCGCCGACATTCAAGTGGACCGAGTCCAAGCTCCGAAATTTAAAGTGGAGGCTTCGTCGGGCGGCGAGGTGAAACTGTACAATGTACTGACGGATCTCATGGAGGCAGACGCTTCGTCGGGCGCAAGCATCACGCTGAGCGGGCGCACACAACGGGCGAAATTCGAAGCCAGCAGACACGCGGAAGCCGAAGCCTCATCGGGCGGAGAAGTGATGTGCAACGCAGCCACGCTCGTGGTCGACGACGACACCACCAACGGAACCGTGCGCAATGTGGCACGCCAATAAGCCCTCTCTTCCGCTCGTGCCCCGCAGCGCTGATTTACAGCTTGCGGCGGCACGAGAGGAGGAGCCACCTTTCACTCATTATCTTATGATACACCTCGAAAACATCCACAAAACCTATGGGGGCGCACAGCCGTTGCACGTGCTCAAAGGCATCAATCTCGACATCGAACGCGGAGAATTTGTGAGCATCATGGGGGCCTCCGGATCGGGGAAGTCGACCTTGCTCAACATCTTGGGCATTCTCGACAACTATGACGAGGGACTCTACACGCTCAACGGCGTGACGGTGAAAAACCTCAGCGAAACGAAGGCGGCAGACTACCGAAATCGACTGATTGGCTTCATCTTTCAGTCGTTTAATCTCATCGGCTACAAAACTGCGCTCGAGAATGTGGCCTTGCCCCTCTATTATCAAGGCGTGTCGCGCAAGGAACGCAATCGCCGCGCCATGGAACATCTCGAACGCCTCGGCTTGGACAAATGGGCCGACCACTATCCCAACGAACTTTCGGGCGGACAGAAACAACGTGTGGCCATTGCGCGCAGCATCATCACGAATCCGCAAGTGCTCCTGGCCGACGAACCGACGGGAGCCCTGGATTCGAAGACATCGGGCGAGGTGATGCAACTGCTCACCGACCTGAATGCCGAAGGACGCACCGTGGTGGTGGTCACCCACGAGAGTGGTGTGGCCTATCGCACGAAGAAAATTGTGCACATTCAGGACGGCGTCATCGGAAGCATCGAGGAAAACGATCCGAAACAGACGAAACCTTTCGGCGAACTCATGAAATAAACAAGACGATGTGGCAAGAGATTTTCGCGCATCTGGCGCAAAACAAACTCCGCACGGGGCTTACGGGACTGAGTGTCTCGACGGGAATTTTCTTACTCGTCTTCTTACTCGGTGCGGGCAACGGACTTATCCATGCTTTTGAGTACAATTCGTCGCACTTTGCCGACGATGTGGTCTCGATTGTGCCGGGCTATGCTTCGGAAGCCTTCGAGGGATACAGCAAAGGACGGGATGTAAAGATCGACGACCGGGACTTTGAAAACACGCGTTCGGCGACGCGGACGCAAATCAGCGAAGCCGTGCCGACGATTTACCGGTCGGGACTGATCATGGTGGCGGGCAAACACCGCCTCGAGGGAAGTTTCGACGGCGTGATGCCTGCCGCGGCCGAAATGCAGCGCATTGTGCTGAACGCGGGGCGCTTTATCGACGAAAACGACTTGCGCGAACGCCGAAAGGTGATGGTGGTCTCGGGACGCATGGCCGAAGATTTCTTCGGATCGGCGACGGCGGCCGTTGGGCAGGTGGTGAATGTCGATTCGATGGCCTTTCACATCATCGGCGTCCGCGCCAAGGCCAACGACATGGAGCCCAATAAGGCACAAGTGCCTTTTTCGACGCTACGCACGGCCTTTAACGAAGGCGTGGCGGTGGGTTCCATCGAACTGCGCACCGATGCCGGCAAAAAAGAGGAGACGATGCAACAACTCGAGCACAACATTCGCAACACCATCGGCCACCGCCACGGTTTTAACCCCGAGGACCAGACGACGCTCTGGATCGACAACAAGGCAGAAGGCGCCAAAGAGCAAAACACCGCGACCCGCATCTTGCGAACCGGCTTGTGGGTGGTCGGACTCCTCACTTTGTTGAGCGGTGTCGTGAGTATTTCGAACATTATGCTCATCACCGTGAAAGAACGCACCCACGAATTTGGCATCCGCAAGGCACTCGGCGCGCGCCCTTGGAGCATTTTGCGCAGCGTGTTGGCCGAAAGTGTGGTGATCACCCTCCTTTCGGGCTATGTCGGGCTTGTGGCCGGCATCGCCGCCACGGAATGGATGAATTATGTGAGCGGAAAACGCACTTTGGAGGTGATGGATTCGAAGTTTTACTTCTTCCTTAATCCCACAATCGACCTAAGTATCGCTGTCGGCGCCCTGACTGTGCTGCTCATCGCGGGACTTGTGGCCGGCTTCTTCCCCGCAAGAAAGGCCGTTCTCATCAAACCTATCGTGGCCCTCAACGCTAAATAACTCAAGATCATGTTCGATATTGACAAATGGAGGGAGATCTTCCAAACGCTGATGCGCAATAAATCGCGATCTCTCCTAACGGCTTTCGGTATCTTCTGGGGCGTGTTCATGTTAGTCCTCCTGATGGGGGGTGCAAAGGGGATGAAAGCCATGATGCAAAGCAACTTCGAAGGTTTTGCGCAGAATGCCTATTGCGCGGCCCCCGAGAAAACCACCAAACCCTACGACGGGCTTTCGTCCGACCGCATGTGGTCGTTCGAAACGGGCGACCTTGACGTCTTGCGCCGCCACATTCCGGAAGCAGCCGTGGTGACGCCGGTGATTTTCAACTGGACAGACTTCAAACACCGCGACTGCAAAACACAAGGCACCGCCAAAGGAGTGAGCCCGGACTATGTAGCCGTCGAAAACCCCAAACTTTCTCACGGTCGCTACATTCAACCGGCCGATCTCCGGGACTGTCGCAAAGTATGTGTGCTGGGAGAAAAAATGGCCTCCCAACTTTTCCCGAACGATCGCAATCCGGTGGGGAAATACATCGAGATGCAAGGCATTTATTTCCAAGTGGTCGGCATTTCCTCCCTCACTTCCAACGTCGGCGTGGGAGGACCGGCCTCCAGGACGGTCTATATGCCCTACACGACCCTACAACGTCTGCTGGGACGCGGAGACCACTTCGACATGTTGGCGCTCACCACACGTCCCGGGCACACCGTATCCTCGATACAGCGGAAGATTGAGTTGGAAATCAAGAAGCTGCATCGCATTGATCCCAGCGATCAGCAAGCTCTCATGAGTATCAACGTGGAATCAATGTTCCAAATGATACAATCGCTGTTCGACGGCATCAATATCCTCGTGTGGATGATCGGCATCGGCACGTTGCTTTCGGGCAGCATCGGAGTTTCGAACATTATGATGGTGGTGGTCAAGGAACGCACCACAGAAATCGGCGTCCGCCGGGCACTCGGCGCGCATCCGAGCCACATTCTGGTTCAAATCCTCACCGAAAGCGCTGTTCTCACTCTCCTGGCAGGCCTCTCCGGCATTGTTTTCGCCGTTTTGATCCTTGCTGCGGCCGATTCCGGCATCGGATCGAATTTTCCCTCGCTGGCTCCCGGCAGTTTCCTCATTTCTTTCTCCATGGCCATCGGCTCAGCACTGGCACTTTCTGCGCTGGGCACCGTGGCAGGTGTCGCGCCGGCGCTGCGCGCACTGGCCATAAAACCGGTAGATGCCATGCGCGACGAATAAAATCTCCGTATCGCGTGCGGCGGCCCCACAGTTTCACCCGGCACGCACGCGCTGCGTTCTCGAACAAGGCTTTGCCCGCCTAAAATCACGCTTTGCCTCCTGCAAGTCCCCCTTGCCCGCCGCAAACGACGCGCGCTGCGCTCCCCCTCACCCCTTATCTCATTTAATTTGTCGCCCCTCCTCCGACAGCGCGCGCGACGCTCAAAAGCAATCTCCCATCCAACGCTCGCTTTCGCGAACGAAAACCTCAATCACAATGAAAAAGATCTTCAAAATCCTCGGCATCGTGCTCCTGGTTGCCGTCTTTGTCGGCACATTTGTCTTCCTCTATCAGAAATCGCGCCCAGAAGAGCAACAATTTGACGTCATTGAAGTGACGCGCGCCGACATTCATCGTTCAACCATCGTCACCGGCACCATAGAACCGCGAGTTGAAGTAGACGTCAAGCCGCAAATCTCCGGTATCGTGGCCGAAATCTACAAAGAAGCGGGGCAACCCGTGCAAAAAGGGGAACTCATTGCGCGAATCAAGGTGGTTCCCGACATGTCTCAGCTCAATAGCGCCGGCAACCGCGTGAAACTCGCCCAACTCGCCGCGGCGCAGGCTCAACGCGACTACGAACGCACGAAAAAACTCCATGATCAGCAACTCGTGTCGACAGAAGAACTCGAAAAAGCCCAACTTGCGCTTCGCCAACAGCGAGAAGAGCTGGCCAACGCCAACGATGCGCTCAAAATCGTGAAGGAAGGCGTGAGTGCCTCCATGGCGGGCTACTCCACCACCATGGTACGCTCGACAATCGACGGGACCATTCTCAACATCCCCGTGAAAGTCGGCAATTCCGTCACGATGAGCAACACTTTCAACGACGGAACGACCATTGCCACCGTGGCTAACATGAACGATCTCCTCTTTAAGGGCAATATCGACGAAACCGAAGTGGCCAAGCTCCGCAAAGGCATGGATTTGTCCATCACCGTCGGCGCGACCCCCGATGTGCGACTCGCCGCCCGCCTCGAATTTATCGCACCGAAGGTAAGTTCCGGCACAACAGGCAACCAGTTTGAAATCAAAGGGGCCCTGTTGCAAACCAAAGGCACCACACTTCGCGCGGGCTACAGCGCCAATGCCGAAATCATTCTCGACTCTCGCTCGCAAGTCATCGCGCTTCCCGAATCGGCCGTGAAGATCGAAGGCGGCAAGTCGGTGGTCTACGTGCAAACCGGCGGCAAAGACTCACAAACCTTTGAGCGACGCGTCGTGCAAACCGGTCTTTCCGACGGCGTGAACATAGAAATTCGATCCGGCCTCCGGGTAGGTGAGCGCGTGCGCGGCAACGAAATCAATCAACAGCAATAATCGTCCTCTCCTCATGAAACTTCTGCTTTCTCTCTTCGCTTTCTGCGCGGTAGCCTCCCTCTCGGCACAGAAAACCATGACCCTTCGCGACTGCATCGAGCGGGCACAGCAGCGCAACATCAAGGTGCAGCAAGCCGATCTTGCGCGCCGGCAACAGGAAATCCAGTTGGACGATGCGCGCAAAGCCATGTTGCCCGAAGTCGGTGGGTCGGCCGGTGAGAATCTCTCCTTCGGCCGCGGACTCACCGCCAACAATACCTACGAAACCCGCAACACCAACTCAACCTCGCTCTCCATTTCGGGTTCCATGCCCCTGTATACCGGCGGACGCATCGCCCACCGCCGCAAACAAGCCGCCCTCCAACTGCAAGCCGCCGGAGCCGATGCACAACGCATCGCCGAGGAACTCCAATTACAAGTGGCGCAAGCCTATTATCAAGTGCTCTTTCGCATGGACCTCATCGCGCAAGCACAGACCAACCTGCGCAATACGCTGGCCCAAGAGGAGCGAATGGCAGCACAGATCCGCGCCGGCCGCTTGCCGGAGGTGGATTTGGCTCAAGCCCGGGCGCGCACGGCACAAGATCGCCTGGCATTGGTGCAGGCGGAAAACGACAAAATGATCGCCCTGCTCGAACTTTCGCAACTGCTCGAGTATCCTTCGCCCGACAGCCTCGCGGTGGCACCGCCCGCCACCCACACTTTGCCTGCCGTGCCGGGCAATCCGGAAGAAATCTACGCATTGAGTCTCACCGAGCGCCCGGCCTTGCAAGCCGCACAGCTGCGTTCGCGAGTCGCCGACGAGCAAATTGAACTGGCGCGGGCGGGCATGCGCCCCACACTGAGCCTGAATGCCGGTCTCGGCACCAGCTACTACCACACTTCGGGCATCGACAACGCCGCAATCGGCCGACAACTGCGCGACAACTTCTCGCAAAACATCGGACTTTCGCTGTCTGTGCCGCTCTACGACCGACGGGCCACTCGTAACAGCGTGGCACAGGCCCAATTGGCGGCGACCAACGCCCGTTTGGACGAAGAGGAAGCCCGCAAATCGCTCTACAAGGAGATTCAAAGTGCCTACTACGCCGCCGTGACCTCGCGCCACAAATGGGAAGCTGCGCAAGTGGCCGACTCCGCCGCCGTGACCGCAGCACAACTCGCACAGAAGAAGTACGAAGCCGGCAAAGGCACCTACGTAGACTACGATGAGGCACGCAACAAACAGACCAATGCCGCCGTGGATCGCATCACGGCCTACTACGAAGCGCGCTACCGGCAAGACGTGATGGACTTCTACGCGGGGAAAATGCTGAAATAACCGTCCAACTCGCCCGAGTCAACGTCCCCTATGCCCCTGTGGAAGTGGCTTTTCGACGGGAAAAGTGCAGGAAAATGATGGGTAAATTCCCCAGAACTCGCTCCAAGACCAAACAAAGCCCCTTCGGAACTGCAAAAACAGAAAAAAAGTACTACCTTTGTAAGCACGAACCGGCAAAACGTCCGCACTTTTGCAGCGTGGCGCCCAGTAACCCGATACAGAAAAGCCTTTCGTGCTCGGACTCCCCACCGGATCCAGCCCCATCGGCATGTATCGCGCCATTGTTCAGGCACACAAGGCCGGCCGCGTGAGCTTCAAGCACGTGGTGACCTTCAATATGGACGAATACGTCGGTCTGCCCGAGGAACATCCCGAAAGTTACCACTCGTTCATGGCCACCAACCTCTTCAATCACATCGACTGCCCGAAGGAGAACATCCACATTCTCAACGGTAACGCCAAAGATCTGGCAGCCGAATGCGCACACTACGAAGAGATGATTCGCGAGTTCGGCGGCATCGACCTCTTCCTCGGCGGTATCGGCCCCGACGGCCACATTGCCTTCAACGAACCCTTCTCTTCGCTCACCAGCCGCACGCGTCAGAAGACGCTCACCACCGACACGCGCATCGCCAACAGCCGATTCTTCGGCGGCGATCCCGAGGCTGTGCCTGCCACCGCCCTCACCGTCGGCGTCGGCACCGTGATGTCGGCCAAAGAAGTGCTCATTCTCTGCAACGGCCACAACAAAGCCCGTGCACTCCAGGCTGCCATCGAAGGTCCCGTGTGCCAGGCCTGGACGATTTCGGCCCTCCAGCAGCACCCCCACGGCATCATCGTGTGCGACGAAGCCGCTTGTGAGGAAATCAAAGTCGGCACTTACAAGTATTTCAAGGACATCGAGAAAGACAATCTCTGATCTGACTCCCGAACCTTCCCCCTCTCAACACGTGCGTCCGTGTCGTTGTCTCGCACACCGACACCGACGCACGTTTTCTTTTACGTTTTGCCCGGCCCCTCCCCTCTTTTCCGAGCCCAACGTCACCTCTCCGTCTCATGCACCCCGTACACATCATGCCCAAGCCGGCCGGTTCGACCTGCAACCTGAACTGTGCCTATTGTTACTACCTCGAAAAACAAAAACTCTACGCGCAATCGCCCAAACAAGAGATGAGCGACGAGACGCTCGAGCGGTATATCCACGATTACATCGCCATTCAGCCCGGCGACGACGTGCTTTTCACCTGGCACGGCGGCGAACCGCTGGTGCGCTCGCGGGCGTTCTACGAGAAGGCGCTGGCGCTGCAACAAAAGCACGCGGCCGGCAAGCACATCGACAATGCCCTACAAACCAACGGCACGCTGCTCACCGATGACTGGTGCCGATTTCTGGCTGAACACCACTTTCTGGTGGGCATCTCCATCGATGGCACCGAAGAGATGCACGATCGCTATCGCCTCTCGCGATCGGGGCGCGGCACCTGGCGGCAAGTGATGCACGGCGTGGAACTCCTGGCGCGACACGGCGTGGAATGGAACGCCATGGCCGTAGTGAACGACTTCAACGTGCGCCAACCGCTCGAATTCTACCGCTTTTTCAAACGCATTGGCTGCGATTTTTTGCAGTTTACCCCCATTGTCGAGCGCTTTTACCGTCATGCCGACGGAAGGTTGCTGGCTTCGCCCATCGAAGGGCTCACCACCGCCGAAATGGCCCCCTTCAGTGTGGGGCCGGAAGCCTGGGGCGAATTTCTCTGCGCGCTCTTCGACGAATGGGTGCGCCACGATGTGGGCACGTTCTTCGTGCAAATGTTCGATGCCACGCTGGCCGGATGGATGGGCGTGCCGGGAAGTCTGTGCACCATGGCCGAAACTTGCGGACACGCCACCGCAATGGAACACAACGGCGACATTTATGCCTGCGACCACTATGTGTTCCCGGAATTTAAGCTCGGCAATCTGCACGAAAAGTCGCTGGCCGAAATGGTTTACAGCCCCGAACAGCGCCAATTCGGAGAGAACAAGCGCAAAGCCCTCACTCCGCAGTGTAAAACGTGCGAATGGCGCTTTGCCTGCAACGGCGACTGCCCGCGAACGCGCTTCGTCACCGACGCAACCGGACATCCCGGCCACCCTTATCTCTGCGCCGGATGGAAACGCTACTTCGAGCATGTGGCACCCTACATGGATTTCATGAAACGCCAGCTGATGGTCAACCTTCCACCCGCCGCCGTGATGAAAGCTGTGGACCGCATTGAGGAGGAACGCGGGCGCGGCTGAGAAACGCGAAACTTTCGCGCAAAATCGGGGAGCTTTCGCCCCAAACACCGCAGGTATCGGCACATACCCTCGGTGTTTTTTGTGGCCGCACCGCTGCGAGAATGCTAACTTGGGCTCTGCCCGGTAATGCCAAGGGCATTTACTACCTCGTTGAGCAGGGAAACACGTCGTTCGACTTCACCTTTCGGCATCGGGTTCCCGCTGTCGGGCAATTCGAAATGAACAATCGACCGCAAAACACGAAACCGCCGCTCTCAGAGGGAGAGCGGCGGTTTCACTTTGCGGAGAAGATGACGCTTGCACGGTAGAGGGACATTGGCGGACGGAAGGATTGCAGCGCTCCCGCGGCGGTTCAACGTGAGGGGACCGAACGAGGCGGGAAAACCTGCTTGGCACCGTCGACGGCAATGACGGTTCGACGTCGGTTGGCGTTGTAACGCGGCGAAAAGAGGTCGAGTTCGGGGCGCGTGTAGGGCGTTTGGATGCCGAGCATCGCAACGAGGGTGTTGGGCAAGAGGTCGGTCATGACCGGTTCGCCCTGCGCTCGAAGGATCTGTTCCCAAAGTTTCGGCACTTCGCGGCGCAGAGACGGCGACATGTAGACGAGGAAGGGTACGCGCACGACGTTTTCGGGCAGGGTGTTGCCGGCGTGGCCCGCGAAATCGGGATGCGCGGGATCGTCGAAGAGCGTTTCGCCGTGGTCGGAGACGTAGATCACGATGGAACGGG
>QWCZ01001616.1_pt1 | contig 13490 bp, 11 predicted proteins | sample 1972651 | NCBI WGS metagenome assembly QWCZ01 (sample SAMN09866695, study PRJNA288562) | Human oral metagenome isolate pre1_saliva, whole genome shotgun sequencing... | isolation source: mouth | host: Homo sapiens | place: USA: California
ACCGTTTCGGCAGACTGAGATTCCTCACCAGCGGCTTCGGTCAGCTTAGCGGCAGAGTCAGCCGATGAGGACTGGTTCTGCGCTTTCTTGGTCGCCTCATCGGAGGTAAAAGCCGACGTGTCGGAAACGGACCCTGCTTTAGTGGCAGCCGCAGGCACCTCGGCTTCGGAAGCGGGAGACGCAGCGACGGGGGCCTCGGGGGCCGGAGGCATGGAAGCCTCATGAGCCTCGACAGGTTCGACCCCGACGGCAGCCAGCGCGGTGGTCGCCTCAGTATCCTTAGCCTCGGCCTCGGCTGCATGGCGGCGCTCATGGGCCTCGCGGCGATCCTGAACGCGGCGAGAGTTGGCCTCGCGCTCAGCGAAAACCTCCTCGCCAGGGCCGGACAAGGCTGCGGCACGCTCGTCGGCATCAGCCGAACCGGAGAAGAGACGCTCGCCGCGGCCGATGGACGTGGTCGTCAGGCTCTCGGTGACCTGCGGGTTCCTGTTACTTGCGGCCTCGATGATCTTGCGCAGCGCGGACTTGGAGATCACCTGAGTCTCGTCGGGAGCGGGTCCCTGTCCCTCGGCCATTTCTCGCTGACGATCAGCCATCGCACGGCGTCGAATCCGCTTTGCCTTGCGGCGTGCGGCAACCATGCGTGCGGCGTGCGCCGCGTCCTTGGGCTGCTCGCGAACGGCCCCCTCAGGGCGGACCGACGAGGCCGCACCACCCAGGGCGGAATCCTGAGACGAGCGCCGTGCCCCACCCGTGTGGGAGGACGACGCGCCCGTCGCGGCCACGGCCTCGTTCGTGCCGGAGATCCCAGCAAGCTCGGCAGCCAAGCGCGCGATGCGTTCACGACTCATGTCTTTTTCGACGGTCACGGTCGTGCGAGGCTCGATGTGCTGGACGGGGCGAGCCCACGGCTCTTCGGCGACGATCCACGCGATGAGGTGCTCGCGCAGGTAAGCGCGCAGGTCATTGAGATTTCCGGAGTTCGTCGCGGACACGAGAACGCGCACGGTGATGGTCTGCGCGTCGGAGTCGGTGATCTGCACGGCCCACGTGCGGCCGTCCCACAGGTCGGTGGCAGCCAGGAGCTTCTCGACCTTCGCGCGGATCAGGGTCATGGGGGCGGACCAATCGAGCTTAAGCTCGACCGTGCCCAGCTGGGCGGCAGCGCGGCGCGTCCAGTTCTCGAAGGGAGTCTGCGTGAAGTAGCGGCAGGGGATGATAAGACGGCGCTCATCCCAGATGCGCACGACCACATAGGAGAGCGTGATCTCCTCGACAGAACCAGTCTCCTGCTTGTCGCTGGCGATAACGACGTCGCCCATGCGGATCGCGTCGGTGAAGGCCAACTGCAGTCCGGCGAAAACGTTACCGAGGGTCTGCTGGGCAGCGAGACCGAAGATCACGGAAATAACACCCGCGGAGGCCAGGACAGTTGTCATGACTTGGCGGGCGGCGTCGAAGGTTCCGATCATGGCAACCGTGCCAACAAGGAGGACGATCACCTGAACCAAACGGCGCAGAACCTGGGCGCGGGTCTCGAAGCGGCGCGAACGGCCTCGGTCGGCGGCCTGTCGGGCCTTCGCGGCGTCTTCGAAGACCCACGCGGCGGCGTAGCCCATCCACGTCATGCAGGCCAAGCCCGCGATGAGGAGCAGGTGCATGAGGAACGTCGTGACCGATGAGCCACCCCAGTCAGTGAGGCGGGGGTCCACGAGCGCGATCCCGAGTCCGACCCACGCGCCCCACGTGGCGAGCGCGAAGTGAGCGGGGCCGCGCACGCGACCCAGGACCGACGAGGCCATGGCAGATTTCGCACACGCCTTACGCGCCAGGACGGACACAATGATCGAGGCGACCAGGCCCAGGACGGCACCAATGATGGGGCCGAGGAACAGGAGGGTCAGGTCGATGGTGGTATCCACGGCTGCCTCCGCGCCGGATTGCGAGTCAGCGGCGGCGCGCGCGAGCGCGCCTGAGGTTTGGGTTGAGATTTGAGTGAGGGCACCGAGTGCTGGTGTCAGAGTCATGCATTAAGGGTAGGCCGGGTAGCTGATGAAATCCTGTGAATTCTGCACAATTACAATGTTTTTTAGTAACGTGTTATGCATCACGCTTTTTCGTTTTGACGTATTAACGGACGTCTGCCTAAGATATATCCCGTCTTCGGACGCCAGTTCGACGGCCAAAAGGCCCCCATCGTCTAGCGGCCTAGGACACCGCCCTTTCACGGCGGCGACACGGGTTCGAATCCCGTTGGGGGTACCAGCCGGTCGCACATGTGAACGGCACAATTTAATAGGTCTTACCTATCGTAATCGAATCCCGTTGGGGGTACCAGCCGGTCGCACATGTGAACGGCACAATTTAATAGGTCTTACCTATCGTAAGGCCCCGTAGCGCAGTTGGTTAGCGCGCCGCCCTGTCACGGCGGAGGTCGCGGGTTCAAGTCCCGTCGGGGTCGCCGACCAGACCGAATCGGTTCAGGTCTTGGCTCTGTAGCTCAGTTGGTAGAGCGTTCGACTGAAAATCGAAAGGTCACCGGATCGACGCCGGTCGGAGCCACCAGCAAACCCCGAAGCATTAGCTTCGGGGATTTTTGGTTTTTCGACACGAAGCCGCACCTGAGATACGTATCACATTCTCTTTCCTCTCTTACTTCACCCACCGACTGCCCACACATCTCTCAAACGTATCTGAGGGGCAATCACGGCAGATACATCCGGTGTGACGTTGAACAAACTATACTTCTCGGTTCATGTCTCCCACACCCGCCTAATGCGGACAACCCCACATGAGTGGGGGCAGCTTCTCAAGGAAGAGTAGCGACCGATTCCCCGCTGATCTTCCACGCATGGGCACGGAAAACGATCTACTGGATTGGGGGTCTGCATCGCGCAGGGTTCATCCCCGCTCACGCGGGGAAAACCGTTTAGCAGGTGACCCCGCCGACCTCGCAAGGGACTTATCCCCGCTCACGCGGGAAAACCAGCATCGTCCAGGGCACCACACGCTACACCGGGGACTCATCCCCGCTCACACGGGGAAAACCCGGGGACGAGCTGAGTGACCTTCGCCCCCGCGGACCATCCCCGCTCACGCGGGGAAAACACTCGTTAGCGGCCCCGAATGTTCCACCGGGCGGGCTCATCCCCGCTCACACGGGGAAAACCTCGGGTCGAAGCACGAGTACCGGTACCCCCACGGCTCATCCCCGCTCACGCGGGGAAAACGCGCCACACGCTGTGCCCGTCGAGTTCGGGCACGGCTCATCCCCGCTCACGCGGGGAAAACCTGATTCCGCGGCGTGAGGCTATCGCCGCGTCGGGCTCATCCCCGCTCACGCGGGGAAAACTCAAATGCTGCGGATAGGTCCACTCCGGCGGGCGGCTCATCCCCGCTCACGCGGGGAAAACGTATGTCGTTGTGGTTGTTTCGATGTTGGTTGCGGCTCATCCCCGCTCACGCGGGGAAAACTCAACGTTCGCCGCGTCGAGCGCCGTCTGGAACGGCTCATCCCCGCTCACGCGGGGAAAACGCAAGGCCCAAACGGACCGTCGCGAGACGAGGCGGCTCATCCCCGCTCACGCGGGGAAAACATAATGTCCCATGCCAAGAACACGACAGTGTCGGGCTCATCCCCGCTCACGCGGGGAAAACGCCATGAGGTCCGAGGACAGGGTTGCGCGGCCGGGCTCATCCCCGCTCACGCGGGGAAAACGGGGAGGTGGAGATCCCGGAGTGGCGTCTGGACGGCTCATCCCCGCTCACGCGGGGAAAACCCGACAAGCTGCCCGCCAACGATTACCGACGCAGGCTCATCCCCGCTCACGCGGGGAAAACGGAAAACCGTCTTGATGTTCTTCGCCATGATCAGTGGCTCATCCCCGCTCACGCGGGGAAAACGGGTGTGTTGGCAAAGAGTCAGACCTATAAGGCGGCTCATCCCCGCTCACGCGGGGAAAACCCGACCCTGTTATCGCTGAGGAAACGCTAGGCGGGCTCATCCCCGCTCACGCGGGGAAAACGCTCCCTGATTGGGGCGTATCTCGCCTCGCCCGGGCTCATCCCCGCTCACGCGGGGAAAACGCTGTATAACCTACATTCGTAGGCCATGTTTCCGGCTCATCCCCGCTCACGCGGGGAAAACGCGGACCTTGTCGCTGATGGTGTTCATTTCGTGGGCTCATCCCCGCTCACGCGGGGAAAACAAGTCGCTGACGGCCAGCTCTCGCGCCTGCATCGGCTCATCCCCGCTCACGCGGGGAAAACTTGACCATCAGGTTAGCCAAAGCCCAGGTAAACGGCTCATCCCCGCTCACGCGGGGAAAACACGAATCCGCCGATGACGAGGCGTCCCGCATCCGGCTCATCCCCGCTCACGCGGGGAAAACTCCGTGAAGTTCAAGAATGGCGCGAAGATCAAGGGCTCATCCCCGCTCACGCGGGGAAAACTCATTGGCTGCCAGGGCCTCGCAATCTGACCAAGGCTCATCCCCGCTCACGCGGGGAAAACGTCGCCGGGCGCGATGATGATGTGGCTGCGGGCGGCTCATCCCCGCTCACGCGGGGAAAACTGGGAGGGGGGTGGGGTCTGCGTGGGCGTGCTGGGCTCATCCCCGCTCACGCGGGGAAAACCTGTTGTTCGACAATGTGGGGAAGGAACTTCCCGGCTCATCCCCGCTCACGCGGGGAAAACAGGACTGATACGATCACGGACTGTCGTCCCACGGGCTCATCCCCGCTCACGCGGGGAAAACATGGGGGAGATTGTGGGGGTCCGCGTCCGTGGCGGCTCATCCCCGCTCACGCGGGGAAAACCTTGTCGCCGCCGTAGATACGATGCCTGACACCGGCTCATCCCCGCTCACGCGGGGAAAACGTGCAGCCTGCTCGCCCTGAGCAGATCGACGCGGGCTCATCCCCGCTCACGCGGGGAAAACTCAGCCACGAGACCGAGGTAGCGCTGCAGATCCGGCTCATCCCCGCTCACGCGGGGAAAACACGTGGCTGCTGCCGCGCGGCCAGCGCGCGCGTGGCTCATCCCCGCTCACGCGGGGAAAACATCTGCTCACCCTGCATGCCGAGCGCCTTAAGCGGCTCATCCCCGCTCACGCGGGGAAAACTCATCACAAATCCTTCCGGTTCACTTTAGATTGGGCTCATCCCCGCTCACGCGGGGAAAACACTTCCTGACCTGCGCTTTTACTGCGCAGATCGATCAGATCTTGGAAACCCTTGAGCTTGCCGTCTCCTCTGGAAGTTACTTAATTTGGGTCGCTTGCGCAACTGACGCGCCGCAGGATCCGGTTCGGAGTATTGGCCTCGTCCTTCCGAGTAGTAGGGGCGCATCATGAGAGTGAGTCCATCGAAGTCAACGGGCTTCCAGGGATCGCCCCACGTCAGGAAGGCGAGTCCCTGCTCGTTGCGCGCACGAAAGACCATGACAGCCCGCCCCGTTTTCATGTTCTCAGTGACGATGTCCCACAGTCGCTCGCGTACACGGGCACTGAGTGTCCCCACGAAGACTCCCGGGGAAATCTCCATGAGCCACCGCGTCACGTGACCTCTCAGCCCCTCGGGCACTGCGGACAGGACCAGGACGATCACCAGGAGTCACTCTCCTCGTAGGAGACACCCGCAGCAACAGTCCCCTCGCGGTCATCCCACAGGCGCAGGTCGTCCACGATCAGGTCGTCATCGTCCTCAACAGCCAAGGCTCCAGACACTGACAGAAGCTGTTTGATATCCGCGACACACCTCTCCAGGAGACGAAACTCGCGAACAGCGTCACGGACAGCCTTTCGCGCGGCGGTTCCCACGGCCTCGTCCGTCGGCGATGCGGCAACGTCGAACGCGATTGGGATCGTCAGGCTGGCCTTGTACAGGTCCGCGATGTCATACACAAAAGAACGGTAGGTTCCGTTGTGCACGAATCCCAGCCCCGGGCTACACCCCAGCGCGACGATCACCGCGTGAACAACGCCATAGATCGCGGAATTCGCCGCCGACAGTGCCTGATTGACCACCGAACCGTCGTCGAAGTTGTCGGGGTCATACTCTCGCCGATCCCAGGGCACCCCTGTGCGCTGGGAGTGCTCACGATACAGGCGACGCACCCGAGCACCCTCGCGTCCCCTCAACTGCTGGAGACTCAGCTTCGACACGTCCTCGCCCGCAAAACGCATCAAGTACATGTTGCGGGCGACAGTTAGCCGCATCGACGGATCGCTCACCGCGTGAGCCTGCGCCTCCAGCAACCGTGAGGAGCGCGAGGGCGGGGTGCCGTGCGCGTAGTACCGCACCCCGTTCTCGCCCACCCACACGATGGTCGATCCACTCTCGGACAGCACCGATACCGCCGAGTGTGTGATCCGAACCCCGGGTCCCAGCAGCAGCACCGACAGCGCCGCTGCTGGGACGTGGGCGACTCCGTGTCCGTCGGCCACAGTAATCGCGTTCGAGTCGCGATTGATCGTGCACCGCTCGACATACAGGAATGTCAAACGGTCCCGAACGCGCACCAAGTCTTTCGGTTCTGGCGGCCTCGCCCCGGGGATCGGTCTCATGGCCGAGCCAGGGTCATCAGACCGCAGCCGTATGCTTTTCCTCGTCCTATCCCATGGACGAGGCCGTGGCGCAGTGCATCCGGATCCGTTACCTCGAGCACGCCCTCGAAAGTAGCAAGCGCAAGAGTCACGCGAGAACTCCCGCGTTTAAACTCAGCGATGCCCCGTTCGACGCCGTTGATCAACAGATTTGCACCGTCGACACGTTGTCCGTTCTGGTCCTCCAAAACTGGCAAATCACCGCCGTACTCGGCAGAAGTCAGCACACGGAACCCGAGCCGCTCCACACGGTCCAGGACCCACTGTGTCTGTTGATCCTGGGTGACGTGAGCGAGAATCTTCTTCCGTCCCCTCGCATTGACCTGATTGCTCTCCTGGAACGTCGGATTCACACAGAGGCGGAAACCCCACCTCTGTCCAGCCGACAACCCATCGAGGAAGGTACTCATGTCGCGGACGACTACCCCACCCTCGGTCGCGTAACCAGCCTCCTCCACGATATGCGAGGGGTCCGGAGCGACCGGGCTCGAGATGTAGAGCGCACACGAGGGACTCCCCTGACGAGGAGTCGTTCCCCGAACAACCGACGGACGATCCAGGCGCCACAGCACCCGAGGCATTCCAACATCCTCCAAGGCACCCGGCGGGAAACAATTCATGACAGCCGCATGGAGGACCTGTCGACTCCGCATGAGCTGCTTCGCCCCACGACGGTGCGGGTTGAGGTAGATGCGTGTCAGATACATCAGAGCACCTCCATCGGGTCATGCACGAGGCTGGAGTGGGCCTGCGGCTTCACCTCCACGTACTGCGGATTCTCCAGGTTGATATAGGTCTCCTCGACCGTACGCAGGGTGTACTTGCGATGCTCCGAGTCGAAACTGATCGGCATATCCTGAAGTGTCTGCTGGGAGGATTTCTCCACTTCAGGCGGAATAATCCCCAGATCCGCGATGACTCGCGTCCGAACGAAATGGTCGTAACGCTGCTTCTTCTGGTAGTACGCCGAGGCCATCCACGGGGTGTCGCGCACTGCTTCCCACGCGCTTCCTTGGTGAACAGCGAGACGCAGTGGCAGGGTCGGAGGGCATGAGCGGCGGCCGAGGTAGAGCGGAAATGCCGGGCGAACGATTGCCTGCGCAAGCGCATCAATCATGTCGTCAGGCCCTTCGACGAAGGCTCCGAAAGCGGCGTCTTCCCGGTAGAAACGGTGGGACAGAGGCATCGACGTATCACCCCGGTGCGCCGTATGAAAGTCGCGGAGCAACTGCCCCGGCTGGTCCACCCGCACGGCGAAACGAAGCTCGGCCAGATCCTCGATCGGATCACTGCGCCTGCGTCCCTGCGCCGCCGCGAGCAGACCGACCAGTGCGCTTTTCGTGGGAAAAGCCTCCGTCGATCTGCGCGTGAATCGACTGGATGAGCCCCACGACTGCATGGGGCCAGCCAGTCGCAAGACGAGTACCGAACTCATTGCTCGCCTCGCACAGCATCCACCGTCGCACTGCCCAGATCGACCAGGCGAACCTGGGTACCCAGTGCGGAGAAGGCCTCGCCCCGAGGCGTGGTCCACGTGGCGAGAGAGCCGACAGGTTCGAGGCCGGTGAGGTCACGAAGCTTGGACTCGAACTCGACGAAACGCTTGACGGCAGGCTCGGCAAAACCGTGCTGCCCCGCGATGATCGGGTCTTCGAAGGCACCCGCCATGTTGATCGGCTGATCGTTGCGCACCTGAACCAGGACAGCGTCGGGCAGGGTACGGTTCGCGAACGTCGTGATCTTACCGGTCGGCATCGACCGAACGAAACTATCCACGAAAAGCTCAATGGCACGATCCGCGACGGAATCGTCCCCAAGATTCTCGCGCAGCATGTCGACGTTGATCGTCGCATAGCGGTACACCGTCGCGGATGCGAACTCTATCGTACCGATCATTCCCGCACCCTCATCAGCCTCGTCGCTGCGCTTCTTCTCGTCGTCGACAGCCGTGTAGTAGTCGTACTCATGCTCGACCGCACCAACACCAATCGCGTGGGCAACCTGGCACGCGGCATCAATCTTCAGATTGACATTGCTAGCGACCATACGACCGAAAAGCGCAACTGCAACGGACTGATCTTCTTTGGTCGATGCCTTATCGAACTTTCGGTTCTTGAAAGCCTTCTCAATATCGGACTCGGCGGAATCCTCAATAATCGCATCTACGTAAGAATCCAACTCGGCGTTCGATACAAACCAGAGAGCATCAACCTCATCGAAGGCATGTTCCGGATTTTTCTTCACTTCCTTAAGGAACTTTTCGCGCTTCTTCTTCGTATCTGTGTGACCAAGATACGTCCACGCAACAATGGTCGAGACCATCTTGGATAGAGCATCTTCGTTGGTCTCAGGCTGACGCTTCAGAACCTTGCTCTTGAGGACAGAGGGAATTCTTTTCGAACGGATTCCCTGAAGCGATTCCTCAAGAGACTTTTCAAAATCCTCCCGAACTGCCCGCTTAATAGCCTGCGATGAGATCCGCATACGGCTGACACCACCAAAGGTAGCTGTCTTCGGAGCACCCGTATCATCACGGTTCGGGTTCGAGGGCGGGAGGGTCTGCAGGACGTGGATATCAACGAAGACGGACATTGTCTTTCCTTTCAGAAATGAAGTTTGTTTGATTGCGTTGCCTCGACGTCACTCGTCAGAGGCAGAGTCGGTGTGGATAGTTTCAGCGAGACGAGCAAACTGACGACCCCAGTTGCGCATGACGGACGTGCGACGACGCGGATCCTGCCACGTGAAGAGGTCGGCTGCAAGCCCCGCGTAGTCACAGGGAATCTCGGCAGCCTCGAGCTGAGAGACAAGCGAACGCAGATGCACGAGAAGTCCCTCGAACGTGGGGGCCTGAACAGCCGCGGAAAAACGCCGATAGATCGGTGCTTCCTCGGCCGGCTTGTCACCGCTTTGTCCCTTGGCCACGATTCGGATCGCGGATGCGAAGCTGCGCGGGCAGTCCGACGTATCGTGCATGGGCCTCGTATTTGATCCCTGGTGAAGCGCCCACAGCGTGAGCGCCCCATGGACAGCCTTCTCGCCTCTAGTCGGCTCGTCGCCCAGATAGCCGGGGCGACCATCGAGCGTGAGGTCCCACAGCTCGGGCACCGATCCGGCCTCTCGTGAAAGCGCTCCCCTCAGCTGCGCGCGAAGTGCGCGTGCCGAAGGAGTCTCCTTCCAGAGCCGGTTTACGATCAACCCACCGACGCGGCCATACACAGCTCCGTGCGTCGACAGACCTGTCGCGCCGTCGTCCGGAGGAGTCTCCGGGGCAGCATCATTGCTGGTCATTTCGTTCCTTCCTGATTGGTGTTGTGCACCGGGAGACTCTTGTTGAGCGCCGCCCGGAAGTATTTTTCGGCGATACCAACGTTCATGTACTCCCTGCCGGTATCTCGGCCGATGATCGCCGACGACGAGGCGCCCCTCACGAGTTCAGCCTGGATGTCAACGGCGTGCTGACGCAGGGAACGCTCCCACCGTCGCCCGACGTCTCGTGCGTTTTCGCGCCCATCAACCTGTGTCAGCCAACTCCTGAATGAGACATCAACCATCGAAAAGAATCGTTCCTTGGCTTGACCTCGTGCACCCTCGCCCGCTTTCTCACCACTCTCTCCCCCGGCGCGGGCAAGATTTGCCGCGAGCTTTCCAACTGCCCTAGCCACATCCTCTGTGGTACGAACCTCACGATCAATCAGTTCTGCCAGGTCTTGTCGCTCAGCAGCCAACAATGCGACAGGAAGCGTTAGTTCATCGGAATAAATGTCCTCGATGGTCGCCTCCTGGGTTCCATAGGAAACCCCAACTGCCTGGATAATCATCCGAGCAGGGTAAACCGATTCAACCAATGATTCTGCAAGTCCGGAATGAAAGCTGAGCGTCGCGCACTGTATAAATTGTTTCTTCGGTTGTTTATCAGCCCCCTCCACATACGTGGCCCCGGGCAGGGTACCGGGAAGATTACGCCAAAAAGCTCGTCCCGGCTCAAACTTACGAGGCATGTACACGTCCTGTTTGAACTTCTTCGACTGTTCTTTGGAATATACCCATAAACTCTGCGGTTCATACCGAAGCATCTGCTGAGGTGACAGTTTGTCTCCCTGCGCAAGGACGGCTCCCGTGACTCCCTCACAACTTCCAACAAGCCTGACACGGCGGGAGTGCCACGTCAGCAGACGCGGGATACTGAGGTTTCGGGGACTACCCGAAGGATCGAGAAGCGAGTAGTCCCCACGAGCCGCGCTCTCTGGTTCAGCTGACTCCCAGCTGCACCCCTCCCATTCGGAAGTGAGCTCTACGCCGGTCAGACTACCTGTGTCGGAAGGAATGAGGTTAAGGACGAGTGTTTCGGCAAGGTTCTGCCCCTTGATCCAGATGAGTCCGAGACGCCCGCACCAAGCCGGCCCAATCGGCGCACCCCTACCGCCCGTCGCTCGTGAATCCCCCACAGCACCTGACCGGATGCCCGATGGATCATACGACTGTACGTGAACTAACCAACGGGCAGCGTCTGATGGAGAAAGCTGAGCCACCCCAGGACCTTGTCGTGTGGAGAATAGTCGTTTCTCCTCTTTTGGCACGCATGCAACAATTGCGTCTAGTGATTTTACCTCGTCTTTCTCCGTTCGCAGGTCAGCAACCTGCATGAAGGGGTAGCGCCCCCCGAAGAGATAGAAGCGGTCTCGCCACTGTTCGAGGTAGTTGGCCATCGCTTCGGTTGGCAATCCCTCATCGAATAGATCAATCCACTCATCCTCATCAGCGGGAGCCGCCACGCGATAGGCAACGGCCAGTACCAGACGTTGGATCGCAATGCTCTGCGTCGGTAGCTCACACGCGAGATCGGCAATCTCTGTCGTGCGCCGAAGTAGCTCCAGCAGCCCGATTTCGACAACGCTTCCGTCGAGGAGCCGGACGGGTATCCACGGCTCATCGAGCAAATTGAATTCAGGGTCCTTCATTGGCCCGAACCTCCATTCCTTTCTCGGTGGAATACGTGAGTGTGTGTCCGCACAGGTCACGCGTCAAGCGTTCCCCGCCGGAGGTTTTGTACATCGCAAGGATCAGCTCTCCGGATAAAAGTGGATGCTCACAGCACTTCCACTTCCTCCTCACGACATCATCCCAAATTGCACCTGCAACTGCGTCCACCGCCTGGTCGACGCTCTGCCCGCGAACCCGAAAAGCCCATGGAGGTAGGGAGATACTCCACGAACACATCTCTGCAATGTGCCCTCCCGCGTTATATTCACTGACGTGTAACGGCTCATCATCTGCGGTTACACCACTCAGAGGCGGCGCTACCGGGACACTACTCAAACCGGGATCGATGGCGACGACGAGGACGGGTATCTGGTCTTCGCCGTCTCGTACTGCGGCTCGTGCTGCGGCGACTCCCGGTCCCTTGGTGTCCTCCCCCGTGGCGGTGTTTCCCTGGAATTTTTCTTCCAACTTGGGAGCTTTCCATCGGTGTACGTTCATACCGTCGAGGCACCACGTGCTCGCCCGCATCCGCGATTGCGCGGTGCTACGTCCAGTGGAGTAGGCCCACGGCACAGCAAAGAGATCCTCCACCAGCACCAGGCATCGGGCTTCACGCAACCTCACAGGACGATCCGCCCGCTCATGTCGATGTAGTCGCCCGATGCGTTGCAGCACAAGGTCCATGGGCGCAGGGTCGGTAAGCATGAGATCGAAGTCGACGTCGAGGCTCTGCTCGATGACCTGAGTTGCGACGACGACGTGACGCTGGGGACGCCGCGTGGCCCCCTTCCCGAAAAGTTCGAGCATGTGTCGATCACGAGAGGTCCGTTCGGCTGCGAGGAAACGCGAGTGCAGCAGGGTCGTCTGCTCGTGCCCAAAAACGGCCTTCACTGCGTCGTAGGTTTCCTGTGCCTCACGGACGGTATTGCGAATAACGACAGCACATCCACCATTGGCGAGTTCTCGCTCAAGTAGCTCCGCAATCTCATCGGGCGAGCCGAGTGAGGTCGGGATGATCCGCTTGGCCACCTCGGCCTCGCCGGTAATCTCGTGGACGTGCACGCCCGCAGCTGACAGCGTCGAGATGACCGGATACCCGATCACGCCCTCGACCAACTCAGCGCCTTCGCCCGATGAACCACGGCCTCGTCGATAGGCGTCCAGGAGCGCGCGGCGACGCGCGGGCGGCAGGGTTGCAGACAGCAGGACAACGGGGATCCCGTACATACCGAGCCACGTGAGGGCGGCTTCCAGGTAGGTCTCCATGTACTCGTCGGCGGCGTGCACCTCGTCGATGACGACGACCTTGCCCATGAGTCCCAGGTGGCGCACCAGCACGTGGCGCGACTTGAGGGCTGCGAGCAACACCTGATCAATCGTGCCAACCACAACGGGCGACAGCGTCGAGCGCCAGCGCTGCCCCATCCAACGGCTCGCGTGCAGGCCCAGGTCCCCCTCATCGTCGTACACTTCGAGGGGACTCTTGCCACTGTCGAGGAGCTTCATAAAGCTCTCGTTGAGACTGTTCTTCCCATGGGCCAGCTGGATGCCAAGCTTCTGCGGCTCATCGCCCAAGATACTCGTGAGCCATGCGGTGACGCGCTCGAACATCGCGTTCGTCGTGGCCTGAGTGGGCAGCGCGACGAACACGCCCTGCAGCCCCCGGGCGCGCATCAGCACCTCTGCGGCGGCAAAGGCCAGCTCGGTCTTCCCGGACCCAGGCGGTGCCTCGACGATCATGAGATCCGGGTCCTCAGTAGAGGCGATCTCTACAGCCTCGCGCTGGGCACAGGTCGGCCGGTACGAGGCCGGCCACCCAAAGCGGTGACGGTAGAAGTCAGCGATCTCGTCGGTCGGCGCTTCAGGCAGGCGCATGGGCGAGGGGAAGGCAGCTCGCTTCCA
>QWCZ01001133.1_pt1 | contig 13461 bp, 12 predicted proteins | sample 1972651 | NCBI WGS metagenome assembly QWCZ01 (sample SAMN09866695, study PRJNA288562) | Human oral metagenome isolate pre1_saliva, whole genome shotgun sequencing... | isolation source: mouth | host: Homo sapiens | place: USA: California
ACCATTAAAAGTTAAATAGTCTGTCGCATTTGTATAAGCTAAAACATCACCATACTCTCTAGCTAATACTCCAGCTTCCCCGATATCAGAAAAATCATCTGGTTTTAAAGAAGGCCGATTAAAGGTATCTGGCGAAACATAATCATCTGAATCTTTAATAGTCTTATTGTAAAATCGAACTGCACTTCCCCAGATTGTGTCTAGTTCAGATTTTTCTAGTGGCGGTTCACATCTAGATGCCTGCTCATCAAAACCACTTCTTGCTTCTTGTGTAACTCCTAATCTTTTAAGAATTTTAGCCGCAAAAACTGACATGGTTGAATTTCGACTTCCCTCAGTGATAGGACCTTTAGGCGGTCTATAAAATTCTGCGTCAAAATCTTCTTCTATTTCTATAGAATTAAATTGAAGTAAATCTTCGTCAATAGTCATCCATGAATCATTCCATATGACTTTTGCATTCGGATTGCCAAAGAAGAACCTTGCAGCATCTTTTGCATTATCATCAAAAAATTGATACCTATTCGTGAGTTCTTCTTTCATAGCAACATAAGTTTCTCTATCGTTCGTTTCATTAATCGGGAAATAAATATGAAACTTTGGACGTGCTATCATGGCGCCCTTAGACAACATATGGTTTCGACTAGTAACCAAAGCAAAGTTATAATCAATAAAGATTTCTTTAATGTTCTCTTCTGTAACCCACTCGTTAGGGTTGTCTGTCTTGTCATTATCAATATCCATGACAATAACATTTGATTTTATGAAATTTGAGTTTGAACGAGTGTGATTGGTAAACTCTGCACCTACATGGTCGTATTGAACTGCATTCAATAATGATTTATCATCTGTTATTCTGACTTTATTGGGATATACAGTACTTGTTTGGATACCTGTCTTTCCAGAATGACATAACGAAAATTGCATCCGCAACTCCTCCTTAATCTGCTAATAAATTGAGAGTCTTTTTCTCTTTCTATCTTTATAGGTAAAAATTGCATGCTATTTTCCGGTTCAGTAGAAATTTATTTCAAAAAAAATACTCTTCCTTTATATGTCAAAGGGAGAGCTTTCTTTGTTTTAAATTTTTTATTAATTTTTGAAAAAACCGGAATTCAATCATCTCTTTTTACCTATACAGGTGTAAGAATTAGAAATCGAATAAAGAAATATTTTTGAAATCCGGAAATTCTAAAGTGATTCTTACCTATAAAGATAGGAGGATGTGAAATGACAAAAGAACAATTGATTGAACACGATGAAGAATTAGTAGATACACTAACTGCCATCAGTGTTATCTCAAAACAACTAGCTAAAAAAATCAAGGAGGACGAACAATATGAGCAAAATGAAACAACTGAATGACTTATTAAATGAAATGAAGGAATCAGCAAAGTGCCAGTTAAGAATTATAGAAGAGTTTCAAGAACTATTGTCTGAGGAAAACACTTCTTTAAATCACGAAAAAGTTATGGAAGAACCAAAACCTGTTACTCTTGAAGAACTTCGAGGTGTGCTTGCTACAAAAGCTAGTGAAGGATTTAAAGATGAGATTCGAGCTTTGCTAAAAGCTTATGGTGCTGATTCACTTTCAAAATTAGATCCTAAAAATGGAAGAGGCTGGAGGTATTGGTATTGACTAATCATGCTGTATTATCCGCTTCTGCTTCTCATCGTTGGCTAAATTGTCCACCATCAGTAAGATTAACCGAAAAACTAGAAGATAAGGTATCAACGTATGCTTTGGAAGGAACAGATGCCCATGAGTTGTGTGCCTATTTAGTTGAGAGTGCACTTGGACGTAAGGCGCGTGATCCTACTGAAAACTTAACTTTCTATAATGAAGAAATGCAACATTGCGCAGAAGAATATCGGAACTATGTAGTTGAACAGATAGAAATTGCAAAAACATATTCTAGAGATCCAACCGTTCTTGTTGAACAGCGACTAGATTTCTCAAAATGGGTTCCAGAAGGTTTTGGTACAGGAGACTGTATTATTGTAGCTGATGGTTTACTCCAAATCATCGATTATAAACACGGTCTCGGTGTGCTGGTTGATGCTGATCATAACCCCCAAATGATGTGCTATGCTTTAGGTGCTTTAGAAATGTTTGAAGACTTATACAGTTTTGATAAAGTGACAATGACTATTTTCCAACCACGAAAGAATAATGTCTCAACATTTGAAATGGACAAAGAAAAACTACTACACTGGGCTGAAACTGAACTAGCTCCTAAAGCTGAACTAGCTTTCAGAGGTGAAGGAGAAATGAAATCAGGAAAACACTGCCAGTTCTGCAAAATAAAAAGCATCTGCCGCAAACGTGCAGAAGATAATCTAGAACTTGCCAAGATGGAATTTGCTGATCCTGCTACTCTCAGTAATAAAGATATATCGGAGATTTTACCAAAAATTGAACTATTGATAACATGGGCTAACGATGTTAGAAATCATGCTTTAAATCTAGCTACAAATGGCCATACAATCCCAGGTTACAAGCTAATTGAAGGACGTTCTATTCGAAAATTCTCAGATGAAAATAAAGTAATTCAAACAGTAACTGCTGCAGGATTTGACCCCTATGAAAAGAAATTACTGAACATTACTGGGATGACTAAATTGCTTGGAAAGCAAGCCTTTAATGAGCTTCTTGGTAATCTAATTATTAAACCAAATGGAAAACCTACACTCGTTCCAATTGATGATAATCGTCAAGAAATGAACCTAGCAAAAACAGATTTTATAGAGGACTAAACTTATGACAACAAAAGTAATTACAGGAAAAGATACACGTTTTAGTTATTTAAACGCTAATGAACCAAAAGCTATTAATGGTGGTAAACCAAAGTATAGCGTGTCACTCATCATTTCAAAAGATGATGTTCAAACTATTGATAAAATTAAAGCAGCAATTGAGCAAGCCTATAAAGAAGGTGAATCTAAACTAAAAGGGAACGGAAAATCTGTTCCATCCCTAGAAGTTTTGAAAACTCCACTTCGTGATGGCGACTTGGAACGTCCTGATGATGAAGCTTATCGCAATGCTTACTTCGTAAATGCGAACTCTCCACATAAACCTGGTATTGTTGATGCTAACCGTCAAGAAATCATTGATACTTCAGAGTTATACTCCGGTATCTATGGACGTGCCAGCATCTCCTTCTACGCTTTCAATTCAAACGGAAATAAGGGAATTGCTTGCGGTCTTAATAACTTGCAAAAATTGCGTGATGGTGAGCCTCTGGGAGGTCGTACAAGTGCTGAAGATGACTTCGCTACAGACGATGATGATTTCTTAAACTAAGAAAGGAGATATGAAAGATGATTTTTTCAATTTTTATGACTATCTTAATGGCAGTTTGGCTATTCACTGGATTATATGCTGCATTTATGACAATTCGAGATGATATCCGATCAGAAAAAGAGAGAAAACAAAAAATGGTGAATGCAAATGACAATAATTGAATTTCTATGGACTGTTGCATCTTGTCTCACAATCGCTTTACTCAGCCATCTTTTATATGTTAGTATTCGCAATGACATCAGATATGAGAGAGAACGATTCTTTAGTCGCAGAAATAAACACTAAAACATGGTGGCAGTTCTTCCTGCCACCTTTTTATGAAAGGATGAATTATGCAAATTAAAGAACTATCAGTAGACATAGAAACTTATTGTGATGTAGACCTACGGAAAACTGGAGTCTATCGATATGCGGAAGATGAATCTTTTGAAATCCTTCTTCTAGCAGTATCTATCAATAATGCTCCTGTAATTGTTTATGATCTGACTAAGGATAAACTTCCAAATCTCATCCTACAAGCCTTGCTTGATGATACAGTCATTAAATGGGCTTTTAACGCAACATTCGAGCGCGTTTGTCTGTCTAATTGGATTAAGAATCATTACCCTACCTTACTTAACGAGAACTTTTTATCTCCAAACTCTTGGCGATGTAGCATGATTTGGTCTGCTTACTTGGGATTGCCCTTGTCACTCGAAGGTGTAGGTACGATTCTTAAACTTAGTGAACAAAAACTAAAAGTTGGGAGTGAATTAATTCGCTACTTCTGCCTTCCTTGTAAACCCACAAAAGTAAATGGTGGTCGAACACGTAATTATGAAAATCACGCGCCAGAGAAATGGAAAAATTTTATCGAATATAATAAACGAGATGTAGAAGTTGAACTAGCAATCAAAAAAAGGTTACAAAACTTCCCAGTTCCTGACTTTGTCTGGGATGAGTACCACCTTGATCAGAATATCAATGACTACGGTATAGGAGTTGATGTTGACTTTGTCCAGTCAGCTATCAAAATTGATGCAGAGAGTAAAGCAAAAATCCAAGAAGAATTGAAAGCTTTAACAGGTCTTGAAAATCCCAACTCCGTTCTACAGATGATTGGTTGGTTACGTAAGCATAATATTGAAACAGATTCACTCGATAAAAAGACTGTAAATAACCTTTTACAAAAAGTTGATGATAAAACGGCAAGGGTTCTAAAATTACGTCAGCAATCAGCGAAGTCAAGTGTATCCAAATATCAGGCAATGATGAATTGTGTTTGTAAAGATGGACGTGTAAGAGGAATGTTCCAATTTTATGGAGCAAACCGTACTGGGCGATGGGCTGGACGATTAGTGCAACTTCAAAATCTACCACAAAACCACTTAAAAGACTTAAATGAAGCAAGATTACTTTTTACAACTGAAGATAGTGATACTGTTGAACTTCTCTATGATGTTCAAGATACACTGTCCCAGCTTATTCGAACATCTTTTATTCCTAGTAAAGATAAGAAATTTATTGTTTGCGACTTTTCTGCTATTGAAGCTCGTGTTCTATCCCATCTAGCAGATGAGACGTGGAGAACTAAAGTTTTTAATAAAGGGGAGGACATTTACTGCGCCAGTGCCAGTAAAATGTTCCATGTTCCAGTACAGAAACACGGAGTTAATGCACACTTACGTCAAAAAGGAAAAATTGCAGAGTTAGCACTAGGCTACGGTGGTTCTGTAGGTGCTCTTAAAGCAATGGGAGCTATTGAGATGGGATTAGCCGAAGAAGAACTACAACCTCTAGTTGATTCATGGCGAACAGCCAATCCTAACATTGTCCTTTTGTGGTGGGATATCGATAAGGCTGTCAAGACTGCTATCAAGGGACAAACCGAAACGGAAAGTCATGGTATTCTATTCAGTGTTGAAAAAGGAATGTTATTTATTACTCTCCCATCTGGACGAAAATTAGCTTATGTGAAACCAAGAATTGGAGAGAACCAATTCGGAGGAGAATCAGTAACGTATGAGGGAACCGGTTCTGCAAAACGATGGGAAAGATTGGAAAGTTATGGTCCAAAGTTTGTCGAAAACATCGTTCAAGGAATTAGTCGAGATATATTAGCTCATTCAATAAAACAACTAAAAGATAAGAAAATCGTTGGGCATATTCACGATGAGCTTATCATCGAGTGCTTACCAACGCAAAAACTGGATGAAATATCTGATCAAATGTCCATTTCTCCAAACTGGATGAGAGACATCAATCTACGGGCCGAAGGGTATGAATGCTACTTCTATCAAAAAGACTAAAAAAAATCCGCATCCTAAATAGGATAGCGGACTTCTTTTATTATTGATTTAATTCTCTATAGACTTCTTTGGCCATTGCTTGAGCTTTCTTAATAGCTTCATAACCTTGAGTCTTTTTCATTCCAAGTGTAGAAATAATATCTTGTTTTGCGATGTCCATATTCTCATAAATAAGTCTTAGAATTTGGCCATATTTCTTATTTCGACGTTCTACTTCTTCTATCAGTTCACGAATTGTTTCTAACATCATAATAATCTCTTCGTGAGAGTCAACACCAGTTGGATCAAAACCTACTTCTTCGTTATTAGACATTTTATCCAACATCTCATCTAAAGATAAGTCATTACTTTTCGTATAACGATTAAGATACTTGTTAACATCCATATTGAAGATTTTTATGACATTGTCAAAATCCTCAATATTAACTGGTACAAAACCTACAAGTACAGCTTTCCCATAAAACTTAAATGTTTTTAAGTTTTTAGGGTTAATATCTTTGCTCTGTCTCATCTCTTTATCTCTAATGACAAAAGGAGCGAGAACTTGATTAGGTTCACAAGGTACATCGTTATATGGTTTTTCATTTTCATATCTTGAAGGGTTATACTTTGATTGACGTTTGTTTTCTTGAATTGTCATTGTTTGACTGACTTTCTGTTAATACCGAAAGCAGTTTTGACAACTCAATATGCATTAAATATATTATTGACCGCATAGTACTTTCCTCTATGTATCGGTCAGCCAATTTCACAAGCTGAAATAGTTCCCTACTAAATCTACATCTGAAATTATGGTCATCGTCATGACTCCGTTTTTCTAGTAGGTATAATCTATAATCTAAGTATAGTACCTTTTAACGAAACTCAACAGAGCAAAGAATGAGTGATTAAAGGATCGCGAATCCTATTGAATTCGCTATTTTCATGATCCTAAAATATGTATTTTCTCTAAAATTGTTGATTTAAAGGCAAAAAAAGACCGCTCAAAAATTGAGCGGTTAGTTAAGAATTATTTTCCTAGAAATTCAGGTAAACCAAGACTTTTTGCTTTTTCGTTACATTCTAAAGCTCCTAAATGATAATACGTCCTAAGTACCATTTTATAGCCACTATGATAAAGCACATCATCCCTAAAATCAGCACCACTTTTATCAATTAAATCAAAGCTTAAATCAGGATATAGTTTCATTCCTAGTGCTATAGACATTAATTTTTCTAGATTATGAGCAGCATCTGGTTTGGTTTCCAATCTCCTAATTGTAGAGACACTTACTTGACTAGCTTCTTCTAAATCCTCCTGTGTTATATTTTTTCTTTCTCTATGAAAAACTAAAGTATTTGAAAATGAACGAGGAAGAGAATCCATCAAATCATGTAATTCTTGAAATATATGTCCGTCTTTCACTTCGACATTATTCCCAACGACATTGAGATAATCAGAGAAATCTACTTTTATGTCAGTGATTGCTTTCCCTCTATACATGATGTACTCATTAAAACTTGTGATTGAAATAGATTTGTGACGATCGCTACTATAACTTAAATCAAAAACAAGACAACACTCATCCATATGCTGATATGCATAATCTGTCATTTCATAAACACCAAATTCAATCATCGTCACATATTTAGAGTTATTTAAGCAGTAATGAGAATCAACATATACATATCTATTGCTATCCATTAATTCTCGAAAGTGTTTATTTTGCCAATTTAGAATACATGCATTAGCAAATGAAATTGTAAAACTTTGATTTGAAGCCATAGCCCTGAGTTCACAAGAATAGCTTCGGAGATATTTATCTCCTACAAAATTATAGATTCCCTCAAACTCATTATAACCTAATTGTTGAAGGCGAATCTTAGCTGCTAGCCTTGATACTTGGAAAAATTCAGCTAAGTCATCAATAATCTGCTCGAACATATTAATTCTTTGATCTGCAGTGTATTTTAAGGAATAATCAGTAAAGAGTTCATTAACCTTCTGCTTAGTTGTTTTCTTAGGCATTAATAAACGAGGGGCAATACTATTAGCATGCCACTCCATCCAATCATCCTGAGTCCAGTTATTTGAATCGATATTTGGATTATCAACAAAGGTCGACTTACTTCCAACTTCAGTTATCATTCTGCATTCTTGATAATTCCTATGTAGTAACCAATGGACAATTTCATGGACTACAGTATTATTATAACTCCCTTGATTACGAAAATCTTTTATACTAGGATCAACAACAATGGTACCTTTAGAAACTTCAAGTGGTTGAGGCATATTCTGCTCATCAAATATTTCAATAGTAGTTTTTTTAAATACAATCTCTCCAAAAATAGACTGATCAGGGGATACTTTAGCCTCAACTATTTCAACTCCAACAGAGTCCAAAAACGAAGGAATATCCAAAGGTCTCGGACTTTCGAGTGCTTCAGGTTGATGATCAGTCAAAATTAAGTTTGAAATTCTATCTAAACCTTTTGAATTTATGATAGATACAAAATCGGCGGTAAATTCGGATTCTGGAATTTGATCATCATCAGTTAAGGTCACCCCTTCAACCCTAAATTCTTTAAACCCATCTTCTAAACGGTATGATACAGAAATTGTAATCCAAATCTCACCGTCATCCGATTCGTATCCATATCGATTCCTACCTTTTGCCTCAACTGAAGCAACAACCTGAAGATAGGATTTTAGTTTATGGCTCAATCGGTGCGTTGATAAAATTCGTCTAACCTCAAAATCATCTAGTGATATGAAATTGATGTCGTCTAAATTGCACTTTGAAATTTTAATTTGACTATGGTTACGACCAATAAATCTCTCGACAGATGAAAAAATTTCATTATAAAATGTCTTTGCAATGACTTTTTCAATTTTTTGTACCATAGAAATACCTCACAGATTTTATAGTTCAATTATACCACTTTAGAAAAGATTTTTTTCTGTTTTATGGTCACATAAAAAGCTGATAGAGTCAAATCTACCAGCGTTATTCTTTTATGTCATTTATTACTAATTCTACTGTTTTTACAAAGAACTCAACAGACTTTATAAAATCTTCTCCACTTCTATCTGCTATATTTATAAAACAGGCTGTAATAACAGATGGATTAAAAATTTCAGGATCCAAATGGAGCTCGTCTGGTCTTCTCCTATAAAAAGAAGGGTACAGTAATAACATTTTTTTACTACTTAATAATTTAGCATATGTGATTACCTGATAAACATCTGCATTTTTATAAGTACTATATGCCTTATTCTTTACATCTAATACAGCGTATGCTGTTGGACGAAAATCATGCTGAGGGTCTTCATGAATAAACTTATATACTATATCAGGTAAGTATTCTCGTCTGTCTATTTTAGATCCTTGACTAATTACATCTGCATAACTTTTTGAATCACTCCATGTAGAAAACTCACGTTCTGATGGAATATCCTTAAGAATCTTAGCTACAAAGTCTTCAAAAAGTCTATCAAAATTAATTAAAAAGCTTTCTGTCCCTAGTGTATTCCCCATGTCCTCATAGTCAAGATCATCAATAATCATAGATGCATACACAAGAGTCTGCCGATATCTAGCAGTATTTGAATTGAAATTTATTAATTCTAAAACTTCTGATCCTTTTTGAATATTGTAATCAACACCATCAAAATACATCAATAACTTTGATGCAATAGAAGAATAAGTCCGAACATGTTTTAATTTATATAGAGCAGTTGCAATCAATTGATTATATAAATTATCCATTGACAAGTGAGAAACAGTAGATACAACCTGTTTCTTTTTGTTTAATAATTTTCTTTTGTAAGTTTTTACAAAATCAGCTTTTCCACGAATGGATCGCATATTAATTGAAGTTTTTTGATAGAGTTGAATTAGACCAGTTTGTATATTTCTTTGTAAGGAGTCGAAAAATAAACTAGCAATATCAACATCATCACAAGAACTACCTACATCCAAAACTCCAAAAGAATCCGTAGATTTATAGCTATATACATAGAGATACATCCTAAAAATATGTTCAAAACCTATCTCCTTATATTTTGGTGACAAATTGATTCTGCGTATCGGAGTGACAATATAACCGACATAAGATTTACTAATAGGTAAAATCTGTTTTAACTTGTCTTCCGTCTTCCAAACAATGTTGTATTTTTTTACAAACTTTTCAAAATAATCGACTTCGCCATCGAATATAGTGATAAGATTTTGGCTACCTGTATCAAATATATCCATATCTACACCGATTCCAGACTAAATTCTGCTTTAAAAGCATCTGAAAAATCTTCTAAATCTAGCAATCCATCAGCCAATGACTCACCGATAATTGCATTAATTGCATTGGCATCATTGAAACTATATTCTTTTAGAGTTGGTAATATAACAAAATTAAATTGATTCTTAAAACTTTCCATATCCCAAGATTTTTCAGGATTATTAGGAATAAAATAAGACTGTCCCAATAATAACTCCGAATCTCCAAGAGTCTCTATAATTCTCTGATTTATAATTTTTAATATATTGCCGACATCAAACCCATCAAAAACTATTTTTTCAGATAAAAACTCATAATTAGGAAATAAATTAACAAATGCAAAGCGACGTCTAATAGCCAAATCTAAAAAAGCAATGTTTCTGTCACTGGTATTCATCGTACCAACAATATATAAATTTTCAGGGATAGAAAACTCTTTTACTCCATCGATTTCTTTTGTTAAGCGAACTTTATAACCACGATCCAATGTCAGAATAGTCTCACCAAAAATTTCTGCTATGTTGCCTCGGTTTAATTCATCAATAATAAACAAATATTTTTTTGTAGGATCATTAGTTTGCTTAATATCTTCAATAAACTCTAAAAATACCCCCTTCTTTGTTCTAATTACTGTTGTACCATTTTCTTCTGATAATGTTTCAGAGCCAATAAAATCCTCATAAGAATAGTTAGCATGAAACTGAACCATTTCTACTTTTTCGAATTCTTTACTCGATTGCAATATCGTAGTATAGCGAGATTTACCTGTTCCAGGAACCCCCGTCAATACAATCTGCTTCTTACTTTCTAAAATAGAAATAATATCTGAATGTGAAGGATTCTCACCATTTAATTCCAAATATTGACGAGTAATTGCAGATGAGATTTCATGATTATGAACCACAACATCAGATACGTCAACTTCCGGTTGCTTATCGGCAGAAGCTGGAAATTCAAACTCACTTCGTAATTCTGTACCAGAAATAGAACTAGTTGAGGGTTTAATTCTATTAAAACTTAAATCATCTTCAAACAACCAAAGAAAATCCCGTTTAGTTATTCGTAGAAATTTTCGTATAGTTTTTTCTATGACACGAGTGAACTGTTTCTCAGTAGGCTCATTTTCAAAATCAAACTCAGTAAAACGAAATAACCATGCAGATAAGTGTTTTAGTGAAATTTTTTTATCAAGTAAGTACGTCTCTTTAACTACATCCTGATAATTTCGCTTTAATTTAAGAAAATTCTCATCATCCTCGTATAAAGGTAAAGTGAGATTTTTCTTTTGGATTGTATCCTTTACACGACCGACTATTCCATCAAACTCTGTACCCGGTTGGTAAAACTTTAAACTTGAAAACTTGTTAGGAAAAAGGACGCATCTCTTTTTAGGAATTTCAGTAGAATCAAATAAACCACCAAGCATCCATATTGTGTCAAGGTAATCTTTTTTCTGGGTTTCTGAAAGATTACTTGTCATAAATGTTACTGGATAAGTCATTGATATTCCTGCACGTTTTGCCATCAGAAAAAGAAATAAATTATCATCAGAATCAAGTCCTAATTCTTTAAAATAGTTAATAGATTCTTTTACATCATCTTTAGAAATATAATATTTCATTCCAAAGCCTCCATCAATATCCTGCTTTTTTTAATTGTTCTACTATTGATTGTCCTATTACCTCAGCAAGCTTAGGAGGAACCGCATTCCCTATAATCTTATACTTAGAAGCAATAGAGTCTCCTACAAAAATATATGAATCTGGGAATGATTGAATTCTAGCAATCTCACGAACAGAATACCTTCTATCTTCTGTTGGATGTAGAATACCACTATTCTCAGGTGTTGCTGCAGCTGTAATTGTCCCGTTAATCTCATGTCTAGCAAATCGTCTATAAAAATTAGGTGAATGATATCTTTTCATATTATCCCTAATACGTTTCATTCTATCAGGTAACTCATCATATGGAACATTTTTCCAAGAACCACCTTCAGGAATAAATTTTACTATTTTTTTACTTTGTGGAGACAGTTCCCAAACCTCTTCCTGATTTGGGAGATTATCAACATCCTTAATAGCCTCACCTACTGTCAATTTATCATATTGGTAGGGAAGGGGTTCTGGAAATTGATATTCAATTTCTAAATCTTTTCTAATTGCTACTATAATGACTCGGAACCTATTCTGAGGTACCCCATAATCACTAGATTTCAACAGTTGGTAATTAACTTGATATCCTGGTCCAGTATTTTCTAACAAATAAACAATGGTATCAATAAGCTTTGAACCATCTTTATTCTTCATAGATAATAGACCTCTAACATTCTCCATTACAACAACTTTTGGATGTTTAGCATCAATCACTTTAAGAACTTCTAAGTATAAATTTCCTCTATCATCCTCAGTACCAAGTCTATTCCCAGCATTTGAAAATGGCTGACACGGAAATCCTCCAACAACAACATCTGCATTTGGTAGTGAGTCTATATCTAGTTTTGTAATATCACCTTCATGAATTTCACCGATATTAAATCGATAATTTTCAATTGCTGGTTTCAGAATATCATTGGCAAAAACAATGTTAAATCCAGCTTGAATTAACCCTAGATCTAAACCACCTGCACCGCTAAAAAGAGATATTGTATTTAATGATGTTTTTAACTCAGCAGAATTATTTCCGATATCAGCTTCATCAAATAAAGAGAGCGATTGTACATTTTGCATTTCTTCTTATATCCTCTATACTCTAAACATTGAATTTTTAATCAATACTATTATATCACATTCAGGTTTCTAAATTAAGCCCCTTTATTACTTACATAGTTCTTGAGTATATGATTTTTAATGAACTAAAGTTGTTTTATACAACAACTTTTAGGTGTAGTATACCATGTTTTCTAAAATTGATCTAAAGAAAAGAAGACTTAAGAAAGGTTAGTCTCAGATGTAAATTGAAGAACCACTCGGTATTAATAAATCTTCCTATAGTAGTTTCGAATGTGAACATGCCAAAAACTAGAAGAACTATTCAATATCCTTGATATTGCTGAGGCCTATTTTGAATCAGAGTACAACATTGTTAGCAACTTTCTTAATGGACGACATCATGCTTACCATGGATAAATCTATGAAGAACTACTTCAAATTAAATAAAGAAAATGCCAAAGATAATCATGATATCTACTTAACTTTTAATGTTGAAACAGTGAAAGAAAGTAAGTTGACTAGGAAGTACTCCTATCAGAAAACTGTTACAAATATAAATCAAGGAGCAAAAAACTGATTTGCTCCTTTTTTATATCCAGAAATTTAATTCTCGCCTTCTTAAACAGCATCAGAACGATATATTGTTTTTTGAAGATTTAGATAATCCATCAAGTTAATAACTTTATTATTTTCTGCCACTTCTGAAATAGTATCAGTCTCAAATCCATTTGCTTGAGCAAATAGAATTGTATAATCATATACAAGATCAAACAACTCATCTATTTCAGAGTTTAGTTTCAAAGAAAGTAGTTCTTTTTGATTATCCTGTAAAAATTTTAAGAAATTATCAACCTCTTCTTCACTTACTTCTCCTTTTTGTGCTAATTGAATAAAATGAACT
>QWCZ01001013.1_pt1 | contig 13425 bp, 18 predicted proteins | sample 1972651 | NCBI WGS metagenome assembly QWCZ01 (sample SAMN09866695, study PRJNA288562) | Human oral metagenome isolate pre1_saliva, whole genome shotgun sequencing... | isolation source: mouth | host: Homo sapiens | place: USA: California
AGGGCGTTTTTCAACTTCTTTGCTGCCTTACCCGCTTTACCAAGTCCGCCCGCGGCATCATCCGCGTTATCAGCCAGTTCCCCGGCCGCGCTTGCTCCCGCTGAAACACCGCCGAAATCAACATCGGGCATCTTAAACCCAAACAGACTTGCAATGCTCTGAGCCACCAGTCTTACAATCTTCGCCAATGCAATTAAATAGGGTAACACCGCGTTGATAATCGGTATAAAAGCATTACCCAGTGCTCGGGAGGCCTGTAACACCTGCGCTTTCAAGATTCTAAGCTGATTAGCCGGAGCGTTCAGCGTTCTTCCCATGTCACCTTGTGCAATCGTAACCTGTGTCATAATCGCATGGTAACGTAGCTGTGATTTCTCGGCCTGTGTCATAGCAGACACGCGTTTTGTAATACCGAGCGCCAAGGCCTCTTCCTGTAGTCTCGCAACCGAGAGATCGTAACCGAGTCTACGAAGCGGCTCGAGTTCTCCGGAGATACCAGAGGACAACTTCTGCATCGAATCCTCAAACGAAATGTTTGCAAAAGAAGATAGGTCGTAACCAAGCTGTGTGAGGTTTTGAGACATTACATAGGCTTTATCGCTTGCAACACCGAAACCGGTGATAATGGTGTTGAAGATACCTTGGTTACGCATGAACTCACCTGGGTCGATACCCATCACCTCACCAACTTGTTCAGCGTACTCTTTAGCCTGTCCCGCGTACTCGCCCATGGAAATAGTGAATAGGTTTATGTCCTCAATATACTTATTAGACAGGGTAACCATCGAACCAATTTGGTCAGTGGTCGTTTTGAAAGCGTTTGTAACAGTCCTACCGATGGCTGATATATTCAGAAACGATTTTCTTATTCCATCGCTCGATTTGTTAGCGTTCCCTGTTTGAAAAGACATTTTCACTAATTGATTGGAAAATCGTCCTGTGCTTAACCCCGCCTTATCGAGACCTTGGGAAAACGTCTCATTAACGGAGGCCAAACCGGCGGCTTTGTCCATACTTGCAAGCGGTGAAAGACTTGCTCCCAATTCTCTAAGCGGAGCAAAACTCACACCCACGAGAGAATAAGCAGCCTCACCAAGGCTTTTAAGCTGATTGCTCAACGAAGAGGACACTTTTATACCGTTCAGACTTTTAAGCTTCTCAAGGCTTGCAACCATTTTGTCAACTTTGGCGGTCTGAGAAACGTCCATGTTATTCACAGCGTTATCGAGATCATTCACCTGTTTTGCAACTGTGTTTAACCCCGAACCACCTCTGAGGGCATTCTTTAGCTTTGACAGGGAGGTGGTAAGCGCGTCAATACCGGAAGCTGCCGATGTTGACTTAGATTGTATTTCAAGTTCAAGTTGTTCAATGGTTACCGACACGCTTATCACTTCCTTTCTTCAAAAAATTGCTCACTCTGCACCATGTGCTTTTGCATATAACAAATAGCCTTGTTAAACTTCGCTTTTTCCCTCTTTTGTTCAGCCTCTTCGGTCGATTGTTTGTTAATCGGGTAAGGCTCTTCCACATAGGGTTGAGGTTTTGCTCCCTTTTTGGCGAATGCAGGGAACAGCGGGGCTAAGCGGGAAATAGCGTCATAAATGTACATTCCCTGTAACCACCGCTCTTGGTTCATGCGCTCTTTTCGGATTTCGTCTGCTTCTCTGTAGTACTTAGTTAGAGTGCAATCCTTGTCCCAATACTGCTCTTCCGTCATGCCTATCGATAAATAATAGGGGAACTTAGCATTAAAGATTTCCGTATAAGAACGGAGGGCAGAGCGCCCATCTCGCTCGCCCTCCTTCTTAACGGACTCTTTTACAGACGGCGAACTATTTACCAGTTCGCCGTCCAGTTCACGTTTCCCTCCTTCTCAGTCGGCTCCTCAAGAAGAGCCTCAATCGGCTCGCTGTACATATCAGCCAGTTTACCGAGAAGCGCTTCCTTGTCGGTCATATGAAAGTAGATTTCCTCAATGATATCTTTCTTCTCAAATCTGTGGTGAGCAAGAAACGCGCCTTCAAAGAGCATCGGGAGAAACGTCACCATCTTTCGCTCAACCTGTGAAATGTCGAAATCGTTTTTCTCCATCTCTTTCACTGTTCTGCGGGTGTACTCCAGAACGTAATCCTTGCCCTTATAGGTAAACTCCAGTGTCTTAGCCATGTTCGCTTCTCCTTTTCAGTTATGCGTTGTCCAGTTTGATAACCGTAGACGGCGCGATCGTGATGGTCATATCCACAACCTCGTTTACACCGCCGCCATTCGTGTAAACAGAAAGAGTTCCCTTGAACTTAAACTTACCGTTGCTACCGGTCGGAGTGAGAACACCGCCCGTCTCTGTACCTCCGAACCAAACGGCGTACTCTTTCTCCTCGCCCTCCATCGCCTTAAGAGCCTTGTAATCGTCAAGCGAATAATTCGCCTTGAACTCAAGGCCATCAAGGGACTGAATACCTTCAATGTGAGTCTGCATGTTGTCAGACAGAGTGGTAGTCTCCAACATCTCCGGTGCACCACCGAGGTCGGGGAACTCCTTAATGTCAATCAGCTTCTTCCATGCGGTCGTGTCCTTCTGCATGAGGAAACTCTTGTAGGTGCTAATAGCCATGTGTGTTTACCTCCTGTAAATTGTGTTGTCCTTGGAAACAATGGCTCTGTACCGAGCCACCATTCTATAGATTGTTGCATTACCCTCGTTCGGAACGGGGTTAAGCAGGGTTCTTGTGAACCCCATTTTTTCCATTTCGGAATCAATGAGCGCCATTATTACCTTGCACTCGCTCTTTTTACCGGTTGTCTTATTTGAATAGACATTAACTTCGTAGAGAACTTGTACATGGTTTTCAATCGCCCCGGAATCCCGCGTGTTTCTGTACACTTGGTTATCCGTCTCAATGAGAGATACACAGGGAAATGACGGAGGGGATTTTACATATTCCCCTGTCATATAAACCTTCGGGTACTTGTCTCTCACCACCGTGGCAACGCGGGTGAACACCTCTGATTCAATATCAATCATCCGAACACCTCCTTCGCTATCGCCACTATCTCATCACACACGACCATTACAGCCCGTGCCATTGGCATCTTGGCAGGCGTACCGTGGGTGAGTTTGAGTTCTCCGTTTTCAAAGAATCCCCAAACCTCTTTCTTACCACGTCCCTTACCAAAACCACCTATCGTCAATCCCAGTTCTGCCCCACGGGGGTGTGGGGAAGTTCCGGGTGAACCGTTGTGATAAACACCCGCGCCAAACTCAACCCAAACGGCATCGTCTCCGCTCGCTATCACAGCTGTAATCGAACCTCTTGATTCTACGGTTACATCGACCTCTGCAATCCTCGCACCACCTGTAACCAGATCATCAACGATTGCTCCGTTGAAACCGTTTTGTGCTTCTTCTTTCAGCCGTTCAGCAACCCTGTCACGTAATAGGTTTGTTTTCTCAACAACCTCTTTCTTGTACGCTTCCAGTTCCTTAATTGCCCTCTCGACCTCGCTCTCAGACAATGAAAATGAAATGGTTCTCTTACCCACTTACATTCACCTTGTTGATAGCTACAGATACACCGTTGAGGCTCTTAGCCACTTTTCTCACAACATAATCGAATGGTGTTTTCACCTGTCCGTTATCGTCAGTGGCTAGAGCACCTTCGGTGTCTATCTCCGGGATTCTGTCCACCCACAACACCGTGTATTCGTCAATCGGCGGCGCGTCCCAACCCATGACAATAACCTTGTCGTAGTTCTCGGTCTCTCCAAACTGCCGCGTGTAGGTTTCCCCTTTGGCAGCGGAAATGTTAGCCGAGTGTTCAATCGGGTTTGTTCTTTGAACGTCATACTCGCCTGTGTCATTGCCGTACTCGTCAGTCCTAGGCGTTTTGTCTCGGTATAGAGCGTAGAAAAACTTAACCTTGTTGCGTTCCAGTGTTCTCATGCTCCTACCTCACTTCGGTATTCCGCAGCGAGGCACAACCTGTTTAAGCATAGACACCGGAACATCGGCGTTTTCATAGGTTCTCGAAATACCGTTCTCAGCGTGTACCGTCTGGCCTTCTGCGCCTCGTTTGTTGAGCATGTAGGCAGCGATTTCACACTGTAACGTCTCATACTCTGCGGGAACGTCCATGACACTGGAATCATACGGAAACGCCCTGTTGATGATTTTCCGTCCCGCCAAAGTGAGATAGGTGGACAGCACTGTGTCTGTGTCGTTTTCACCAACCAGTGCTTTCAACATTGTCAGCTTTTCCTCATTGCTCATGCTGTCCACCTCCGATCACTTATGCCTTCTCGAAAAGACCCTCGGTCTTGGGGTTCGTGGTGGTCGGGGTGACCGCCATGTAGCCCGAATCCAGTTCCTTGTAGTACTGCTTACCGCTCGTCACCGTGGTATCGTTCGTCTTGACAGCCTTACCCTTGATAACCTTAACGGTCTTGGTTGCGTCCGTAAGAGCCGGGATGTAGTACTTGCGAGACCAGATCTTGTTCTCTCTCGTGTCCGGGTTACGATCGGTCTCAACTTCGACACCCTTCTTGATGAACATGGTTACAGCTTTCTTGGTAGCAACGACAATCGTGCCCTTCGCAGCGTTCTTCTTGGTGTAGAGATTCACACCGCCGACCGTTCCGACATAGCCGGTTCTTGCAAAAGCCTCCACATACTTGAGACTCTCTTTGAGTTCCTTACGGAGCGCAGCCATGTCAACCGGGTGAACGAATGCAAACGTGATCGGTGCAACCTTGCTCGGGTCGTTGTCGCCCTCTTCGATGTTGATTGCAGCGATTGCATCCACGAACGAATCAAAACCAATGCTCTCGGAGAACACAACCAGGTTGCCCTTCATGTACTCACCGTACACATCCTTGTTCACGGTGTTGAACATATCCGTGCCCATGTGCTTGGTACCGGTCGGAACAGGCATCGGGTCGGTCATTTCCTGCTCGTCATAGTATTTGAACTCGTTCTGTGCAAGCTGAATCTCGTACTCTCGCTCTGTAAAACTCACCTCGATGGACTTGGTATTACCCTGGCCCATTGCAAGCTTCTCCGTGGCATTCGTAGCGCGATAGACGTTAATCTTGCGCTTCATACCCGCCGTGCCGACAAGACTGTCATCCACGGTGCAGAACTGCTGCAAATTGAGGTGAGAATCGAACTGATCGGAAATCTCGTTGGACAGATAAAAATTACTGTAAATAGTGTGAGCCATTACTCATTACCTCCGCTGTTAGTGTTGTAGAGCGCCGCATACTCTTCGGGATTGCTCACAGAGAAAGCGTATCTCTCCTGCGAGGACAAACCACGGAATCGCTCCAGTGTCATCGTTTTCGACTCCCCGTCCGGGACGGGTCTCGGTGTGTCTTTAAGGGCTTCTGCGCGAACCCTCTTCTCGACACTTTCAAGATGTTTCCTCTGAGCCGCAAACACTGCCTCGGTATCACCGTTCACCATCGCTTCTGCCGTGGTCGCCGCAAGGTTCTCTTCGTAGCCCATTCCGAGTAGCTTTGCTTTGCACTCGGAAATCTCGGTCTTTTTGAGCAACGCCTCGTACTTGGACTGCAACTCTTCCTGCTTCTGCTGCTCCTCAAGCTTCTGCTGCTCTTCTGCGCTCATCTTCTCTCTGAGTTCTCGCTTCTTAGCGGCGAGTTCGGAAGCAACCTCATCAAACCTGGACTTCTTGATATAACCCGTGTAATCCGGGTCGGCGGTCTCATAGGCTTCAAGCGCCGCAATCTTCTCCTCGGCGGTCATATTTGCGTAGCCTTCAATCTTGGAAACATCAATCTTTGCCATTTCTTACTCCTTGTGTTTGCACTTCTCTGTGTTCGTTGTTCATGTGATTAAGGTTTTCTCTAACCATGTTCTCCGTTGCTTCCTGCTCGCGCTGTTCCTCGTAATGCTTCATGCTCATTGCATAAGCCGATTCTGCATCGCTGAACATGCCGCTGTGCTGAAAAGCCAACTGCGGGTGAATCTTCGGTTCTTGCAACATCGAAATGAGCACCTGCGACTTGCTCTGAATCGCCTCGTAATTTCTACGGGTGAACTTCATATCGATCTCTCTCAACTTGAGGTTGAGAGTGTCCTTTTCGTGGCAAATGTGTAGCACCAGTTTGAGCATTTTCTTCTCGGAACGCTTAAAAACGTTCTCGCTATCCTTTGCCCTGGCTTCCGCATCCGACCAACCGTCTCTTAGAAGCACCGCTGCTCCCGTGTCGCTTGTAGAAGAACCACCGTTGCGATTCGGCAGGCCACATATTGCCAAAATCGCGTTGTAGTAATCGTCCTTGAGCGTTTGTGACTGTGATTGATTCAAGTCCGTACTCACCACTGCCACGTCTGCGTTGAGACCGTCACTCGATTTCACCTTGATTGCACCAAGGCTTAGGAATTCCTCGAATCCCTCTTTGTCAATGTCACAGTTAATGAACTTGATAAACGCCTGTACCATTTGCTCCATGCCGTCCAGGCGATTGCTCTCAACGTTGTTGATAGCGTCCAGTAGGGGAAGAACAATCTCAAATGCTCCGAGCCGAGCATTGTTTGCGGGGTATTCGATAATCGGGATGCTGTTCATGGCGTGCGCTTTTACACCCACCTCCACACCGAGGTCACTCAGAGAGTAATACCTGTTCTCTGTATAGACCGAGTAATGCCGATACCCGTTCTCATCGGTGTTGTACTTAACCGCCATGAGTGGTTTGTTACCGAGTTCCGTGGAATACACCACGAATGTATCTCGCGGATCCAACGTATATAACTCAAACGGTGCTTCGTCCTCTTCCGCAGCATCATCCGGGAACACCCCTCGGTATGCTGTACCACACACCATCTGCCACTCCACCAACTCTTGGTCTTGCGAGGCCTTGTCCTCTGCGAACATAAATTCGTTCAGCATGTTGATTTGCTTTACGACTTCCTCCCCGCCGTTTCTGCTCACGTACTGAATCGGCTCACCACAAAGGTAACCAACCTTGAAGGACACAATCTCGTTCGCCCGGTTCTCCACAATCTTGTTGCAGATTTCGGGTCTAATGTTCTTAACCCTGTGAAGAATCGGCTGATCCCCCTTGTAGTACTTCCAGAGGTAATCGATTTCGCTACGGTTCTGCTCGTGAGTGAAGAGCGCCTGTCTAAGAACGTCCCCCACGTTCTCTTCGGTGATTTCACTCACACTGCTCTTAATGACGCGCCGACCGCTCATCACCCGCGTTCGACTGCCTATCTGAGACTTGCTCGTATCAATCGTGTGTCCCACGCTCCCCTCCTCTCCGCAAATAAAAAATGGGTGCACAATTACAGGGGTCTATGTGACCCGTGCAATCATGCACCCACAAAATTCATCTTAACTCATTTTAACTCTATATTTTGTATATGTCAACGATTTTAACGCATTATGTTGTGTTTTTCCGTGGATTTTTACACATTTCGATTTACCACGGCCTTTTGAACACTTCCACCTTCGTTCCGGCTAAACTCTGAGCGTATTCTGCAAGCATGGCAAGACCATCCGGTACGTCATCGTGCTTATTCTTGCCCGCTACCGTGTAGGAACAGAGCATGTCCATCATTCGCCCGTAATCGCTGTTGCGCTTGTAGAGGCTCATGTCCTTGAACAAACAATGCTCTTTCACCCACGCGCTGTTCACGATTATCTTGGTTTCCTTGTTGCTCGTTGTGAACTTGGTGGTGATGTGCGTGATACCGCCTTTCTTTTTCACCTCGCCCTGCACCTTCTCGGCAACCCTACCTCCTGCGGAATTGCTCTCAAAACGGCAGGAGTTAACCTTGTATCGCACCAGAATCTCCACAAGCCTAGCATCAACAATGTTGGGCAGACTGTTATCACACACACAATCCTCAATGTAGTAATCGTTCCCATACACGCGCACCACCGGCAGGAACGCGTAATCAGAACCCTTGTCCTTGGTATCACAGATACCGATAACAGCATCGGGGTCTTCTGAGGGCATATCAAAATACCTGCGCAACTCATCTTCGTCATAGAGCAGGCCTTCACGCTCAATCGGGTTGTTCATGAAGAGCGCCTTGTAGGAAGCATCGTCCAAGTTCGCCGCCATGTCCTCAAAATACTTTTTGCTGAACCCCACACCGTAATCGTAATCGAAATTGCTTTCACCATTCTCATTCAGAGCAGGCAGAACAATAAATCGCGCTCTATCACTAGCACCGTACATGTCCTCCAACCGACCGATTACATCATGCACCGACCAACGTGTAGCAATGTGTATCTCTTTCGCGCCCTCTTTCTTTCTGGACTTTAGGTCGTTCGTGTAGGTTGTCCACAACTTGTCCAATCGCTCTTTACTCATGGCCTCTTCAATGCCGGAACACAAGTCATCGGCATACAGAATCTTGTCACAGCGCGTAGCACCTGTGAGAGACGCATTGATTGCCCTACAGGTGAGCGTTGAGAACCTGTGTCGTTTGTTCAGATCAATTGTCTCTTCTTTCGAGTTCGTTGCCGCCATGGCTACACCCGGGAACACGTCTTTCCAGAGATATTCGCAATCAGTGATAATCTGATACACACCATCGTAAAACGACCGCGTGAGCATACCGGAGTGTGCAGAGGCCAACGACTGTGAATCCGGGTACTTACCCATCACCCATGACAGGAAGAAAATACCGAGCGTTGATTTACCTGTGCCCGGCGGCATGGAAATGGTTAATAGGTCAAGTTCGTCATCAATCAACCCCTGCATCGCCTCTACGACCCGGTGCATCACCTTTCTTCTCGGCGCATAGAACTTCTTGTCCGGCTCTCTTTCCCACTCAACGTACAAGAGATAGCTTTCGAAATCGTATGGCGCGGCCGCAAGCAGGACACGCTTGTGCAGAAGAAACAGGTCTCTCAGTTCCGCTCCTGCAACGGGGATTCTACTCTCTATCAACTCCGAAAGGATTTTCAAATACTCTACGGCAAGCCGTTCGTTCTCTTTCATCGTCTCAAGACACATGTAGTACAGGTCTGTATACCCTCCTGCGTCACCCGGGGTCTTTTTTATTTTTCCGAGAATTTTTTCAAGTAGGTCTCTCATCTTCTCTCCTTCACTTTCCGACAAACAAAAAGAGCGCGTCATCGTTTTGCGATAACGCACCCTCTCTAAATCTCAACGGCAGGGGTTTCCGATTCACCCGCCCTGCTGCACATGGTGATACAATCATACCATTTTCTGTCCTGTTTTTCACGGAGTTTTTCCTCGGAGTAGTTAAAGGAGTTAAAAATCGATTTTTTCCCTAACTTTTCTTAATACGCGCGTACTAGAGAAAGTTATAGCAAAAACCGTATTTTCACTACTTTCTACTACTTCCCCGTCACCCCAGGGTATCTTTTTCACCGAGTTACCCGGGAAATCGACCCGATCGAGGTAGTGTAAGTGGTTTAAAATCAAATTTTACAGTAACTTTTCTTAATACGCGCGTACTAGAAAAACTTATGGGAAATTTCTAATTTTGACTACCTTTACTACTTCCCCTGCGATCACTCCCTCGGAACGTAGGTTAGAACAATGTCGTAACCCAACTCCTCCATCATTCGTACAAACATTCTGTTCACAACATCGTTCTTTTTCAAAAGACGATTGACGTATTGACCGGTTGTTCCGATTGCTTCACCGAGATCAACCTGTGTCATACCCGCTTCAACCAGCTTTACCTTGGTGTCGATTTCAATATTGTTTTTTACCATGTGTGGCTCCTTTCAATCTTCATTGGTTGAATTGTAGCACAGCGTTGTTTGAAAATCAACTTATATGTGTTATTTTTAACACTGAATAACAGCTTTTTGTTTTTGGAGGGTGTGCGGAGCACTCCCTCCCGCGCCCTGCCCGCTCCTCTATCCCCCCGGGGTGGGCACGGGAACGCCCCCTGTGACACACCACGCGCCCCGTAGACACGCCCCAACACCTTAACCACACAAACACCCGCCTAAAACTCAAACACGCCTCAAAACGCCTTATAGCGCGTCATAGCGCCTAACGGGTAAACGCACAACGTAAAAAGGTAGGACGGACGCCCTACCCTGGAATATAAAAAGAACCCGGCTTGTGCCGGGTTACTTTTGCATTTTCATCAACACAGCGGCCAATCTGAACGGGAAAGCCAAAATATTAAAAAGAACAATCAATACTACCATGAAATTATCCCCCTTAAATGTGATCCAACTTGTTAATGCATACATGCGGAAAATCTAAACGCGTTCTGTGCCATGTGTCCCCGTCTATCGGGTAAATACAAGTACCACCCACTCCGTCTATGTAAACGCGATTACCGCGTACAAGCGTCCCGTCCTGTCTACAACCCACATAGCGGGTGGTAACCAACTCTACGCCGTTATCATACACCCGCCCGGGATCTCCGTCTAGCCACTCTAACGCTGCTATGAAATCAGCCTTACTAACGCCCGTGTGTTTGTGCCAATTCTCAAAAACGCGACTCTGTCCCGTCTCTACTAACCATATGCGCGTTTCAAGCGCCGTATGCCGTGCCATGATATTTCCCCTTTATCTATCCTCTCCGAAAAGGTGTCTTAAATCTTCCTCAGTTGCCCATGGTATGTTTTCCAGTTCGGCGGCTTTTCTCTCAGCCGCTTCTCTCTCAGCCGCTTCTCTTTCCTGTTTCAGGCTTTCCAGGATTTCCGCGTCCCACGCGTTTAGCGCCGTGCCGATAGCTAGCAGCTTTTCCACGTCCCAAAAAATGCCGTACTTGTCCAGGTGTGGGCAACGTTTCCACCCGCCCCGGTGGTTTATGATCTTCTCAAACACCTTGTGCACGGTATCGCAAAGCGTGGCGGCGTTTTCTTTGTTGTCCGTAACACGCTGTGCATAACTACCTATGCACATCAGTATAATTGCCCGCCCCGTTGGGGTTTCTTGATCAGCCCTAATATAACGTTTGCCGTACCCGCTAAAACCCGTGTCCATAAGCGAAAACATATCGCACAGTACGCGGGCGTGCCGGTTAGACACCGGGCACAGCGCCATAAGTGCCCCCGCAAGCCATATAGCCGTTTCGCCCCGGTTGTCGTCAAGTGTTTGCGCTGTCAAGAAAGCCGGTGTGCCCGCAATCTTTTCTACCCGTGCCGCTGTTTCCTGTAAGCTTTTCTGCATTTCTTTCCCCTTCCCGCGCTTATTTCACTGTAAAGCGCATGTACTCCGTCTCCGTGGTGTACGCGTCATAAAGCGCCGCGTGCTCTTCCTTGAAACCCTTTGTGTCAAAACGGCGGGTTTTATACGGCTTGTATGTAACCTTGGTTGCCCCCGCCGTTACCGTGTCCGCGCCCGCCATGAGTAGCAGAATCTCCGCTTTCAAACCTTCGTTGATCGCGTCCAACTCTTCTTTCAGCCGCGCGTTTTCGCGGTACTCTGTGCAAAGCTTCTCTAACGGTGTCATACCTCTACCCCCTCTTTGTAATCGTATTCCAGGATTGCCCCCGCGTCCCCGGGGTTACACGGTTCACCGTTGAACCTGTCCACATAGCGGACGGGGATATAAAAAGCGGTGTAACGTCCCGTTTCGGTGTTGATCAGGTTGTAGAACTCAAATTCGTTCAAAACCCATTCAAAACTTGATTCTTTCGAACGCTCTTTGCTTACAGCGCATTCCGGGTACCACGGCGCGCCCGGTCTAAGGTTCACCGGGCATAACACCACCTCAAGCCCCGCGTTGTACGCGGCGCGTGCCTTTGCTTTGCTAATGCGGGTGTAGGTTCTACCCCCGTACGTATATGTGTACTGTCTCATACCGTTACCCCCTTCTCTTTTCGATCTCAAAAAAGCTTCTTTCCGGGCTATAGTACTGTTTCACCTCATACCCGCATTTTTCAAGGATTGCTATAAGGGTGTTTTCACCTATGCCCCGTTCGTAGTACGGGATAGCCCCGTACCCCGCGCCGTATCCTATGGCCTTTTCGTTGCTGATATTTTCATCACCCGCAAGCGCCGCTTCTTTCACGTCATACAGGATTTTAAGCGTTCCCGGGCAAGCGTTTAACGCATCCGCTATAGCGGCGCTTTCTTTATCGTACCCGCAACCCGTAGCCGTGCCCGTGTAAACTTGTTTTTCAGCAATCATGCTTACATGCGGATTTTTCCCCCACACCCTGGATTTTTTCCACTCTGTTAATATGGTTATGCGATTTGGGGTTGTCACTGTTTCGACCTGTGCTATTTTTTCAAGTACCGCGCTTCGGATCTTTTCAAGCGTTGCTCTCATGCGCTTTTCAGCGCGTATTACATAGGTGTCAACCCCGATTTCTCCGTTGTTGTACTGTGTTATCGTGTGTTTAGTTGCCCACACCGCGGCCGTTCTCAAAGCTTCCATTGTTGCACCGTTCCGACTGTCTACCGCTAAAATCCGATCACTGTTTTCGCGTATGCGCTTTTCGTACTCCGCATGCACAGCTTTCCTAAGATTTTCGTATCTCATATGTTCACCTCTTTCCGTCCCCCGATCGGGGGGCTGTTTTGTTTCGGTTCAGTTGTCAAGGTGCTTTGTGTTCCTCTGTCGTTGTGCCTTTATGATACCACCCGCCGTGTTGTTCGTCAACACTTTTTATGTTGTTTTTCAAGATTATTTTTTGGTTTTTAATCCTATTAGTGTTTCTTCCATATAAGGGCGTGTTATTTTTCCAATCGCCGCCGCGTGTGCCGTGTGCATATACCAGTGGATCCGGTAACAGCGCGTACCGCCCTGGATAGGGTGCTGATCCGGAGCGGGACGTTGTAATAATTTTGTTTTCACCAATTTTGCGCAATAAAAATCCCCGGTTCACCTGCGCGGTGTTCCAGGGACACAAAGTCGAAAGTCGAAAGTCGAAAGTCGAAAGTCGAAAGTCGAAAGTCGAAAGTCGTTATTCTGTTTCTCCGTCCGAAAGTCGCTTCTGTTCTGCATTACCGATATAACGCTCTCGGATTTCCTCTGCGGAGTATTCGGAGTCGGAATTGAGGTTGGGAGTGACAACGTGTTCGGTCTGATCTCGGTAGTTGTAATTGTTCTTACCAAGGAAGATACCTGCGACCGGGTTAATTTTACCAGTATTCATGTAGGTTTCCCACAAATTTTCTAGTAAAAAGTACGTTTTTTTAATACAGTCCGACACTTCTGGCGCTACTGCGAGCTTGCGTCCACCCCCTCCAGCGGGTGCATCGTGCACTATTGCCCATAACTGTTGCCTGTTCATCCCATTAAGCGAAATAGCCATTCCTGCCACCGTAGGCTTCATATCTGCCTCAAGATAAAGCTGTATGTACTCCGAAAGTCGCTGCTGAACCTGTACCGGGTCTTTCATGTCGATAGCAGGCATATTGAGAAGCGCAAGGTTAACACCAAGGAACCTAGCGTTGTCCCCTGCATTGAGGTTGTACCCGTTCATCCCGATCATCGGAGAGTTA
>QWCZ01002948.1_pt1 | contig 13370 bp, 15 predicted proteins | sample 1972651 | NCBI WGS metagenome assembly QWCZ01 (sample SAMN09866695, study PRJNA288562) | Human oral metagenome isolate pre1_saliva, whole genome shotgun sequencing... | isolation source: mouth | host: Homo sapiens | place: USA: California
GAAACTCCTGCCAATGTAATTGTCTTTGGCAACCTTTTTGCCATCTCTTCTCTAACTGTTGTTCTATATTTTATTGAAACTCCAAAGTCTCCTTTTGAAATATTTTTTAACCATCTTCCATATTGGATGATAAAAGGGTCGTTTAGTCCCAATGCTTCTTTTTTCTCTTCTATAATTTTCTGATTTCCGACTGTTCCCATAGAAATATATTGCATTGTAACCGGATCAGATGGAGATAAATAAAGTAATAAAAATGTTAAAAATGTAATTCCAAAAGTTACGGGAATTAAATAAAAAATTCTTTTTAATATATATGAAAACAATTTCTCATCTCCTATTAGATTAATGTTGAGTAAGTATATCATACTTATTGAGTTTTTTAAATAGAATTTTGATTTGATAAATATATTTTTTATAAATTGACAAATATAAATTTGATATAATAAATTTATTATCTTTGTCCAAAGATAAATATTAATTTACTTTAATATAATTAGAAAATATGTTATAATTATTCGGAAAAATATTTAATGAGAGAAAAAAATTTAATTATTACAGGGAGGATGTAATGTTTGATGAAAAAATTATGGAGTTCGAAATAGGTGGAAGAACTCTGAAAGTTTCTACTGGAAAAATTTCAAGACAATCTAGTGGAGCAGTTGTAATTCAATATGGGGATACAGTTTTGTTATCTACTGCAAATAGAAGTAAAGAGCCAAGAAAGGGAGCAGATTTTTTTCCTTTGACAGTGGACTATGTAGAAAAATTTTATTCAACTGGAAAATTTCCTGGGGGTTTTAATAAAAGAGAAGGAAGACCTTCTACTAATGCAACATTGATAGCAAGACTTATAGATAGACCTATAAGACCAATGTTCCCAGATGGATTTAATTATGATGTTCATATAGTAAATACGGTTTTATCTTATGATGAATTAAATACTCCTGATTATTTAGGAATAATCGGCTCATCTTTAGCTTTGATGATTTCTGATATACCTTTCTTAGGACCAGTTGCTGGAGTTACTGTTGGATATAAAAATGGAGAATTTATTTTGAATCCAACACCTGCAGAACTTGAAGAAAGCGAACTTGATTTATCAGTTGCTGGAACAAAAGAAGCAGTAAATATGGTTGAAGCAGGAGCAAAAGAATTAGATGAAGAAACTATGCTTAAAGCAATTATGTTTGCTCACGATAACATAAAGAAAATTTGTGAATTTCAAGAAGAATTTGCAAGATTATATGGAAAAGAAAATATAGAATTTACAAAAGAAGAAGTTTTACCTTTAGTTAAAAACTTTATCGATACTCACGGACACGAAAGATTACAACAAGCAGTTTTAACAACAGGTAAGAAAAATAGAGAAGAGGCTGTTGATAGTTTAGAAGAAGAATTGATGGAAAAATTCATAAATGAAAATTATCCTGATGTTCCTGAAGAAGAATTACCTGAAGATGTAATTTTAGAATTTAAAAAATATTATCATGATCTAATGAAAGAATTAGTAAGAGGGGCTATCCTTTATCACAAACACAGAGTTGATGGAAGAACTACAACTGAAATTAGGCCTCTTGATGCACAAATAAATGTATTGCCTATTCCTCATGGATCGGCATTATTTACAAGAGGAGAAACTCAATCTTTAGCAATCACTACTCTAGGAACAAAAGAGGACGAACAATTAATAGATGATTTAGAAAAAGAATATTATAAAAAATTCTATTTACACTATAACTTCCCACCATATTCAGTTGGTGAAACAGGAAGAATGGGTTCACCTGGAAGAAGAGAATTAGGACATGGATCTCTTGCCGAAAGAGCCTTGAGATATGTAATTCCTTCTGAAGAAGAATTTCCATATACAATAAGAGTTGTATCTGAAATAACTGAATCAAATGGATCATCATCTCAAGCTTCAATCTGTGGAGGATCTTTATCTCTTATGTCAGCAGGAGTGCCAATAAAAGAACATGTTGCTGGTATTGCTATGGGACTTATAAAAGAAGGAGAAGAATTTACAGTTTTAACTGATATAATGGGTCTTGAAGATCACTTAGGAGACATGGACTTTAAGGTTGCAGGAACAAAATCTGGAATTACAGCTCTTCAAATGGATATCAAAATCACAGGTATCACTGAAGAAATTATGAGAATTGCTTTAAATCAAGCATTGACAGCTAGATTACAAATTTTAGAATTGATGAATAACACAATTTCAAAACCTGCTGAGCTAAAACCAAATGTACCAAGAATAAAACAAATTACTATACCTAAAGATAAAATTGCCGTTCTTATAGGACCAGCTGGAAAAAATATTAAGAGCATAATTGAAAAAACAGGAGCTACAGTTGATATTACAGATGATGGTTTAGTTTCTGTATTTGCTAAAAATGTTGAAGTGTTAGATCAAACATTAAAATTGATTGATGGTTTTGTAAGAGAAGTTGAATACAATGAAGTTTATGAAGGACGTGTAGTTTCTATAATGAAATTCGGAGCTTTCATGGAAATATTACCTGGTAAAGAAGGACTTTTACATATATCTGAAATTTCTCAAGAAAGAGTTGAAAAAGTTGAAGACGTACTTTCAGTAGGAGATGTATTTAATGTAAGAGTTATTTCTATGGAAGGTGGAAAAATTTCTTTGAGTAAGAAAAAAGTTTAATAATTGGGAGGAATTATGAATTTACCTAATAGATTAACTATGGTGAGATTTTTATTAGCAATTCCTTTTATAATATTTTTACAAGAGTCTGGTCATTCTAAATATGGATTAATATTTAGAACGATAGCCCTTGTAATATTTGTAGTGGCATCTTTGACTGATTTTTTTGATGGATATATTGCAAGAAAATATAATCTTATTACAGACTTTGGGAAAATTATGGATCCGCTAGCTGATAAAATTCTTGTAATTTCTGCACTTGTAATTTTTGTACAGTTAAATTATATTCCTGGTTGGATGTCTATTATAGTATTAGCTAGAGAATTTTTAATTAGTGGAATTAGAATTATGGCTGCTGCAAAGGGAGAAATAATTGCAGCTGGAAATTTGGGAAAATATAAAACAACAAGTCAAATGGTAGTTGTTATTATAGCTCTTGTTATAGGTCCGGTATCTATAAATTTATTTGAGAATAATTTTACGATAACTGAATTACTTATGTTGATACCTGTAATTTTAACTATATGGTCAGGTTGGGAATATACTTTTAAAGCAAAACATTATTTTGTTGAACAATAGGGAAGTGATGTGATGCTTGCTTTAAGATTAATTGACTTAATTTATAAAATTCAATATATAATTGATATTTTAATTTTGATAAATATTTGTTTATCATGGCTGCCACAAATGGATAATTCTTTTACAAGAGCTGTTTATAGTGTAACAGAACCTATGTTGGCACCGTTTAGAAAACTTTTATATAGTATAATAGATTTGCCAATAGATTTTTCACCAATACTTTTTGGCTTTGCTTTGAATTTTGTTGTGAAAGTGTTGGTTCAACTTATTATAAGAATATTTTTGTATTAAAAATAATTAAAGGCTGTTGCAAATATTATAGCTTGTAGCAGTCTTTTTACTATTTAATTAAAATGGAGAAAAAATGGAAAAAATAGGAAATGATTATCATATACCAGTTCTATATTATGAAACTTTAGATAATTTGATAAAAAATTCGGATGGAGTATATATTGATTGTACTTTAGGAGGAGGTAGTCATTCAGAAGGAATTTTAGAAAGGCTTTCTGATAAGGGATTATTAATTTCAATAGATCAAGATATAAATGCAATTGAATATTCAAAAAAGAGACTTGAAAAATATGGAGCAAAATGGAAAGTTTTTAAAGGGAATTTCGAAACTATAGATACAATTGCTTATATGGCTGGCGTTGATAAAGTTGATGGTATTTTAATGGATATAGGTGTTTCATCAAAACAACTGGATGATCCAGAAAGAGGTTTTTCTTATCGTTATGATGTAAAACTTGATATGAGAATGAATACAGAACAAAAAATTTCGGCTTATGATATTGTAAACAATTATTCAGAAGAAGATTTATCAAGAATAATTTTTGAGTATGGGGAAGAAAGACATGCAAAAAAAATTGCAAGATTAATAGTTGATGAAAGAAAAAAAGAGCCGATTGAAATGACATCACAACTTATAAATATTATAAAGAGAGCTTATCCAGAAAGAGCAGCAAAGCATCCAGCAAAAAAAACATTTCAAGCAATAAGAATTGAAGTTAATAGAGAACTTGAAGTTTTAGATAAAGCTATGGAGAAAGCTGTAAATCTTTTAAAAGTTGGAGGAAGACTTGCAATAATAACTTTTCATTCTTTGGAAGATAGAACTGTGAAAAATAAATTTAAAGATTTATCAACAGCTTGCAAATGTCCTAAAGACATTCCAATTTGTATGTGTGGTGGAATTAAAAAATTTGAAAACATCACGAAAAAACCAATCGTACCTATTGAGGAAGAATTAGAAAAAAATAATAGAGCTCATTCATCAAAACTTAGAATTTTAGAAAGGATTGAATTGTAACTATGAAATATATTTTGTCTTTAATACCTTTAATAGTTGTTGGAGCTATCATCTCTATTTGGATACATAATGCAAATACTTTAAGAGAAGTAACAAAGCTTGAACAAGAATTAAAAACAGCTTTAGAAAAACAAGAAGAACTAGAAAAAGAACTAGATAAAAAAATCATATATTATGACTCTCATTTGGATTTAAGTAAGATTAAAGGAGAAATGGAAAATAAAGGTATGGTTGTTGCTAACGAAATAGTTTATTTTGAGATAGAGGAATAGAATGCTAAAAATTGGAGATATTATAAAAATAAAGATTGATAAAATTGTTTTTGGAGGAGAAGGATTAGGATACTATAATGATTTTGCAGTTTTTGTACCTATGTCTGTACCAGAAGATGAACTTGAAATTGAGATTATCTCAACAAAAAAAACTTATGCTAGAGGACTTATAAAAAAAATAATAAAATCAGCTCCTGAAAGAATAGAAAGCCATAGATTTACTTTTGAAGATTTTTATGGCTGTGATTTTGCTATGCTTAAATATGAAAGCCAATTAAAATATAAAAAACTTATGGTTGAAGAAGTTATGACAAAGATAGCAGGTCAAAGTGATATTAAAATTCCAGAGGTTGTAGCAAGTGAAGAGGTTTATAATTATAGAAATAAAATTATAGAACCTTTTTCTTTTTATGAAAATAAAATTATAACAGGTTTTTTTAGAAAAAGAAGCCATGAAGTTTTTGAGGTTTATGAAAATATTTTAAATTCAAAATTAGGAAATAGAATTATAAAAGAGTTAAAAGAAATCTTAAATAAAAATAAAATTTCTGTTTATGATGAAAATGAACATAGAGGAATTTTAAGAAATATTATGATAAGAACAAATTCTAATAATGAAGCTATGGTAGTGCTGATAGTTAATGTGAATAAAGTTTCTGAAAAAATAAAAGAAGTTCTTTTTGAATTAAAAAATAAAATTAAAGAGATAAAATCTATTTACATTTCTTTAAATTCTAAAAAAACTAACACTGTGATTGGAGAAAAAAATATTTTAATCTACGGAGATGAAACAATAAAGGAAAATTTAAATGGAATAGAATTTCATATTTCTCCTACTTCTTTTTTTCAAATAAATTTATCTCAAACTAAAAAATTATATGACCTAGCTTTAAATTTTTTTGAAAATATAGAAAATAAATTTGTGGTTGATGCTTATTCAGGAACAGGAACTATAGGAATGATATTATCTAAAAAGGCTAAAAAAGTCTATGCTATTGAGATTGTAAAATCTGCAAGTGAGGACGGAGCTAAAACGGCCAAAGAAAATAAAATTGATAATATAGAGTTTATTAATGGGGCTGTTGAAAAAGAGTTACCACTGCTTATAAAAAAAGGAAAAAAAATAGATACTATAATTTTTGATCCGCCTAGAAAAGGGCTTGAAAGTTCTATTATTGATAAGGTAGCAGAGTTAGATTTGAAAGAAGTTGTTTATATTTCTTGCAATGCTTCAACACTTGCAAGAGACATAAAATTATTTTCTGATAAGGGATATGAATTGAAAAAGTTACAAGCTGTTGATATGTTTCCACAAACTGCTCATATTGAATGTGTGGCCTTGATTATGAAAAAATAAATTTAAATATTAATCTCATTTTTGATGTATAATGTCAAAGATGAGATTTTTTATTTTTAGGAGAAGATATGAAAAATTTTTTTAAATTTATTTTACTAATTTTTATAATTTTTTTTACAGCTTGTTCAAATATTTCAAATAAAAATTTTTCTCAAAAGGAAAAAATATTTTGGAGAGAAGTAAATTTAGAAACAAAATTTGAAAATTTAGATTTACAAACTGGAGATATAATAATAAAAGAGAAAGAAAAAAATCCGAGAAGAAGGAAGAAAAATTTTGATTCTACGCTATAAAGATATGGATGAAAAATTTGCAAAAAAACTTTTAGAAAATATGAAAAAATATTTTGGAAAAAGTTATAAAATTCATTCTAATAAATTAAATGAAGATGGATTTTATTGCTCACAGTATGTCTGGTATGTTTATTATATAACAGCAAAAGAATTAGGTTATGAATTAGATTTAGATTCAGATGGTGGGAATTTTGTATTGCCTTATGATTTTATAAATTCAAAATATTTAGATATAGTAAAATAAAGAAATAGTAAAAATATAAAAAAAATGATAGAATGAAAAGTAAAATTTTAATAAGAGGTAGATAAAATGTTTATAGATGAAGTTATTATAACAGTGAAAGCTGGGAATGGTGGAGATGGTTCTGCAGCTTTTAGAAGAGAAAAATTTATACAGTTCGGAGGACCTGATGGTGGAGACGGAGGGAAAGGTGGCGATGTAATTTTTGTTGCTGATTCTAATATCAATACTTTAATCGATTTTAAATTTAAAAAATTATTTAAAGCTCAAAATGGAGAAAACGGACAAAAGAAACAAATGTATGGGAAAAAAGGAGAAGATTTAATTATAAAAGTTCCTGTTGGAACACAGGTGAGAGATATCACAACGGGAAAATTAATTCTTGATATGAATGTAAATGGAGAACAGAGAACTTTATTAAAAGGTGGAAAGGGTGGATATGGAAATATCCATTTTAAAAACTCTGTCAGAAAAGCTCCAAAAATTGCTGAAAAAGGCGGAGAGGGAGCAGAAATAAAAGTTAAGCTTGAGTTAAAACTTTTAGCTGATGTTGCTCTTGTAGGATATCCATCAGTTGGAAAATCAAGTTTTATTAATAAAGTATCTGCTGCAAATTCAAAAGTTGGAGCTTATCATTTCACAACTTTAGAACCGAAACTTGGTGTTGTTAGATTGGAAGAAGGAAAATCTTTTGTTATAGCAGATATTCCAGGGCTTATTGAAGGAGCTCATGAAGGTGTTGGTCTAGGAGATAAATTTTTAAGACATATTGAAAGATGTAAAATGATTTATCATATTGTAGATGCTGCTGAAATTGAAGGAAGAGATTGTATTGAAGATTTTGAAAAAATTAATTTTGAATTGAAAAAATTTAGTGAAAAGTTAGCCTCAAAAAGACAAATAGTTTTAGCAAATAAAATGGATCTGATCTGGGATATGGAAAAATTTAATAAATTTAAAGATTACTTAGCTGAAAAAAATGTCGTACTTTATCCTGTGTCAGTAATTTTAAATGAAGGATTAAGAGAAATTTTATACAAAACTTACGATATACTTTCAAAAATTGAAAGAGAACCTTTAGAGGAAGAAACAGATATCAAAAAATTATTGAAAGAATTAAAAGTTGTTAAAGAAGATTTTGAAATCACAAGAGATGAAGAAGATGTTATTGTTGTTGGAGGAAGAATTGTTGATGCCGTTCTTGCTAAATATGTAATCGGGGTTGATGATGAATCTTTAGTTACTTTCTTGCATATGATGAGAAACTTAGGAATGGAGGAAGCTCTAGTGGAATTCGGAGTACAGGATGGAGATACTGTTAGAATTGCTGATGTAGAGTTTGAGTATTTTGAATAAGGCAATAGTAATTGCTGGACCTACTGGAGTGGGAAAAACAAAAATTTCAATAGATTTAGCTAAAAAATTGAATGCTGAAATAATATCAGCTGATTCGGCTCAGGTCTATAAAGGTTTAGATATAGGTACAGCAAAAATTTTTGAAAGTGAAATGCAAGGAGTGAAACATCATCTGTTAGACATAGTTGAACCCATTTCAAAATACAGTGTTGGTTCTTTTGAAAAAGATGTAAATAAAATTTTAAATACAAATGAAAATAAAAATTTTTTATTGGTTGGAGGGACAGGTTTATATTTAAATTCTGTAACAAATGGGCTTTCTGCCTTGCCAAGTGCCGATGAGAAAACTAGAGAATATATTTCTACTTTAGATAATGAAACTCTCTATAATTTAGCTTTAAAATATGATGAAGAAGCAACAAAAGAAATTCATTTCAATAATAGAGTTCGTCTTGAAAGAGTTGTTGAAGTTTTTTTATTGACGGGAGAAAAATTTTCTATTCTCTCTAAAAAAAATATAAAAAATAATAATTTTTCTTTTTTGAAAATTGCTTTAGAAAGAAGTAGGGAACATCTATATGAAAGAATAAATAAAAGAGTGGATATAATGTTAGCTGATGGGCTTGTTAAAGAAGTTGAAAATTTATATAAAATTTATGAAGAAAAGTTATATAAATTAAATATAATAGGTTATAGTGAAATCATTGATTATTTGAATAATAAAATTTCTTTAGATGAAGCAAGTTATAAAATAAAACTAAATTCAAGGCATTATGCTAAAAGACAGTTCACTTGGTTTAAAGCAGACAAGTCATATTTTTGGTTCAATTTAGATGAAATTTCAGAGCAAGAAATTGTAAAAAGAATAAACATAATGTTTAACAGTATTGCTTGATTTAATGCAACATATATGGTATTATTTACAAATAGGAGTGTGAATTATGAAAAAAATTTTAAGTTTAATTTTAATATTTTTTTTAGTGTCATGCTCTAATAACTATATTCAAAAAAATTTTTCTCAAGATGAAAAGCAAAATTTGATTTTATTTAAAGAAAATATAAAAGAAAATTTAAGTAGAAATAATTTAGCTTACATTGAAGAGAATACAAAAGATAGTTATAGAAACAGATATATTTTAAATAAATTACAAGAAATCGATTTTACACAATTAAATATATTTGTATCTGAGCCATCTTATTTAAATGAGTATCCAAGTTCAATATTGGCTCTGAATATGAATGAAGATACTTATTATTTTGATTTAATTTTTTACTATGACCATCAAAATAAAAGATGGTTAATTTTTGATTTAAAAGAGAGAAGGTGAGCTAATTGGATAAAATGGAAAAAGAGATGAATAAAATAAATAAAATAAAATTATTTGTTCCTTCTTATTTAAGTAGCTTATCTACCGCCAGAGCAATGATTAGAGTATATCTTAGAGAACATCATATTGATATGGCAGATGAGGTTCAAATGCTTTCAGTTGTTGATGAGTTAACAACGAATGCCGTTGAACATGCTTATGACTATGGAGATGGAGAGATAGAAATAATATTAAATATTTATAAGGAAACTATTTTCTTAACAGTTGAAGATTTTGGAAAAGGTTACAAAGAAGAAACTGAAAGTAAAGAAGATGGTGGGTTCGGTTTAACGATTGCTAGAAAATTAGTAGATGTATTTAAAATTGAGAAGAAAAGCAAGGGAACAATTTTTAAAGTGGAGAAGAAGATTAAGGAGGCTGTATAAAGTGGAAAACAATTTTGAAATTTTAGAAAGAGTGAAAAACGACGTGCAAATAATAGAAATAAAAGGCGAATTAGATGCTTTTGTCGCTCCTAAATTAAAAGAAACTTTCAATAAATTTATAGAGAAAGATGTAGTGAAGTATATTGTTGACTTTCAAGGATTAATACATATTAATAGTCTAGCTATGGGGATCTTAAGAGGTAAAGTACAAGAAGTTAGAGAAATGGGAGGAGATGTTAAAATAATTAATCTTAATAAACATATCCAAACAATTTTCGAAACAATAGGGCTAGATGAAATATTTGAAATTTATAGAAACGAAGAAGAGGCTATAAAAAGCTTCAAATAGTGACATCTGAAAGGGAAACGTATGGATTTATTAATTTTTATAGGGCTAGTTGTTGTGGCTCTAGCAATAATTTTCGCAGTTTTCTTTAAAAAATCTGTTATTGACAAGCAAATAGAAAAACTAAATGATTTAGAAGATGAGGTTGAAAAAGCTAAATTAAAAGCAAAAGAGATTTTAGAGGAAGCTGAAAAAAATGCAGTTTCTAAGGCTAAAGAAATAGAATTAAAGGCTAAAGAAAAAGCATATCAAATTAAAGAAGAAGTTGAAAAAGAAGCAAGAAATATCAAAAATGAGATAGCTCAAAAAGAAGCTAGAATTTTGAAAAAAGAAGAAATCTTAGATGGTAAGATTGAAAAAATTGAAAACAAAAGTGCTGAGTTAGAAAAAATTAACGAAGAACTTGAAGAAAAAAGAAAAGAAATAGAAGAATTAAAAGTAAAACAAGAAGAAGAATTAGCAAGAGTTAGCGAACTTTCTAGAGCAGAAGCAAGAGAAATTTTATTAAATAAGGTTAGAGAAGATCTAACTCATGAAATGGCTCTAACTATAAGAGAGTACGAAAATAAATTAGATGAAGAAAAAGAAAAAATTAGTCAAAAAATATTATCTACTGCTATTGGAAAAGCTGCTGCTGATTATGTTGCCGATGCAACAGTATCTGTTATAAATTTACCAAATGATGAAATGAAAGGTAGAATAATAGGTAGAGAAGGAAGAAATATTAGAACAATAGAAGCCTTAACAGGCGTTGATGTGATAATTGATGATACTCCTGAAGCTGTTGTATTATCTTGTTTTGATGGGGTTAAGAGAGAAATCGCAAGGCTTACAATTGAAAAATTGATTACAGATGGAAGAATACATCCAGGTAAGATAGAAGAAATTGTAAATAAATGTAAAAAAGATGTAGAAAAAGAAATAATTGCTGCTGGGGAAGAAGCATTAATAGAATTATCTATTACTTCGATGCACCCAGAAATTATTAAAACTTTAGGAAGATTGAAGTATAGAACAAGTTATGGTCAAAATGTATTGACTCACTCTATAGAAGTTGCAAAAATTGCCTCTACATTGGCAGCAGAAATTGGTGCAGATGTTGAGCTTGCAAAAAGAGGTGGATTACTTCACGATATAGGAAAAGTTTTAGTAAATGAAATAGAAACTTCTCATGCAATTGTTGGAGGAGAATTTGTTAGAAAATTCGGAGAAAAACCAGATGTTGTAAATGCTGTAATGGCTCACCATAATGAAGTTGAATTTGAAACTATTGAAGCAATTCTAGTTCAAGCGGCTGATGCTGTTTCTGCTTCAAGACCAGGAGCTAGAAGAGAAACTTTAACTACTTACATAAAGAGACTAGAAGGATTAGAAGAAATTGCAAATTCATTTGATGGTGTTGAGTCATCTTATGCAATTCAAGCTGGTAGAGAATTGAGAATAGTTATCAATCCAGATAAGATTGATGATGATGAAGCTGTGTTGATGTCAAGAGAAGTGGCTAAGAAAATTCAAGATACTATGCAGTATCCGGGACAAATAAAAGTTACAATCTTGAGAGAAACAAGAGCGGTTGAATATGCAAAATAATATTTTTTGGATAGGTGTCAATAAAGATTGGCACTTATTTTTTTGATAGAATTATTCTTGTTATTTGTTGAATTGTATTGATAAAAAATTTAAATCGATAGCATTTAAACATTAAGGATTTTTTTGAGATTTTCTCGAGAAAATCTTTTTTACTTTGCATAAGTGAATCTTTTCATTGATAAAATTAAAAATTTGTTTTTCGAAAATAAGTTTTTAAAATTCTAATGTTATTTTTTATTTTAGCTTTAAAATAATTGTTTTGCAAAACAAAATTAAAAATAAACATATTATAAAATCTTATGTTTATAAAAAAAACAAAAGATATTATTTTTTTTATTTTAATACGGATTTTATAAAAAAATATTTGACATATATATAAGTAAAAAATATAATAGAGTTATCAAAGAGAAGTGTGGATTTTACTGTCCAGATGAATAAAAAACAAAACTAAATATAAAAATATAAAAAATAGAGGTGCATATATGTAAGGTAGAGTAAAGATATCAAGGTATAAGAAAGCCGATGCTTTACTACGAAGAGCATAGTTGCCGAAAGAAAATTTATTGCTTATGATTAATTTTCTTGGTTAATGTTGACGAACATTGACTGTCATATTCTTATGAATATGGAGAGCTATTTATAGTTTTTCTTTAATTCAACAGAATAAGACTGGGCAAACCACGAGATCTCTATTTTTTATTATAGTAGTTAAATGTTTTAAGGAGGAATGGTATGAAATCATTAATCAGATTGAGAATGAGTTCTCACGATGCACATTATGGGGGAAATTTAGTTGATGGAGCTAGAATGCTACAACTTTTTGGAGACGTAGCTACAGAGCTTTTAATTCAATTAGATGGAGATGAAGGATTGTTTAAAGCTTATGACAGTGTAGAGTTTATGGCTCCAGTTTTTGCAGGGGATTATATTGAAGCTGTCGGAGAAATTGTAAATGTTGGAAATAGTTCAAGAAAGATGGTGTTTGAAGCAAGAAAAGTTATAGTTCCCAGACCTGATATATCAGAGTCAGCAGCTGACGTTTTAGCAGAGCCAATAGTTGTTTGTAGAGCAAGTGGAACTTGTGTAACACCAAAAGATAAACAAAGAAAAAAATAAATTATAACTGAGGAGGGAAAAATGGAAAAATTAATAATCACTGCAGCTATTTGTGGGGCTGAAGTAATGAAAGAAAATAATCCAGCTGTTCCTTACACAGTTGAAGAAATAGCAAGAGAAGCTGAATTGGCTTATAAAGCTGGAGCAAGTATCATTCATTTACATGTGAGAGAAGATGATGGAACTCCAACACAAGATAAAGAGAGATTTAGAAAATGTATAAAAGCTATCAAAGAAAAATGCCCTGATGCAATAATTCAACCATCAACTGGTGGAGCCGTTGGAATGACAGACTTAGAAAGATTACAGCCAACTGAATTACATCCAGAAATGGCAACATTAGATTGTGGGACTTGTAACTTTGGAGGAGATGAAGTTTTTGTCAATACAGAAAATACGATTAAAAATTTCGGAAAAATTCTTATAGAAAGAGGAGTTAAACCTGAGATTGAAGTTTTTGATAAGGGTATGATTGACTATGCTATAAGAT
>QWCZ01003663.1_pt1 | contig 13348 bp, 10 predicted proteins | sample 1972651 | NCBI WGS metagenome assembly QWCZ01 (sample SAMN09866695, study PRJNA288562) | Human oral metagenome isolate pre1_saliva, whole genome shotgun sequencing... | isolation source: mouth | host: Homo sapiens | place: USA: California
AAGCCGAAGCAGGCGCGCTGGAAATGGGTCCGCTGATTGAAGAGCGCGCCGTCAAAGCCGTTGCCGAAAAAGTGGAACGCGCCGTCAAACAAGGTGCGAAATTGGTTTGCGGCGGCAAACGCGCCGAAGGACGCGGCTATTTCTTCGAGCCGACCCTGCTGACCGACACCGACAACAACATGGACATCATGAAGGAAGAAACCTTCGGCCCCGTCCTGCCTGTTTCCACTTTCGACACGCTCGACCAAGTCATCGCCTTGGCAAACGACTGTGAATTCGGTCTGACCAGCTCCGTGTACACCACCAACCTGAACGAAGCCTTCTACGTTACCCGCCGCCTGCAATTCGGCGAAACCTATATCAACCGCGAAAACTTCGAAGCCATGCAGGGTTTCCACGCAGGCTGGAAAAAATCTGGTATCGGCGGCGCGGACGGCAAACACGGTTTGGAAGAATATCTGCAAACCCAAGTCGTTTATCTGGAAACCGACATTTAATACCGCTTTGAAACCCCGATAGAAAATGCCGTCTGAACCCGATTTCAGGTTCAGACGGCATTTTTACAGTTTCACCGATAATCAGTCATGACCGATATCGATGGTTTTCTCTTTGTAACGCGTATCGGGAACAAGAACGATTTTATCGTCCACTTTGCCGATGGCTTTCACGTCTTTGCCCGGATAGTCAAGCTGATGCAGGAAGTAGCGGATACAGTTCAAACGGGCGCGTTTTTTGTCGTCGGAACGAATGATAACCCAAGGCGCGTCGCCGGTATGGGTATGGAAGAACATGGCGTTTTTAGCTTCGGTGTAGTCGTCCCAACGGTCGAGCGACTGGATATCCACGGGGGAAAGTTTCCAGTGTTTCAAGGGGTCGTCGCGGCGGGAGATGAAGCGGCGCAGTTGTTCTTCACGGGACACGGAGAACCAGAATTTAAACAGATGGATACCGCTGGCAACGAGCATACGCTCCAATTCGGGGGTTTGGCGCATAAAGAGCATATATTCGTTGGGTTCGCAGAAGCCCATCACGCGTTCTACGCCGGCGCGGTTGTACCATGAGCGGTCGAAGAACACCATTTCGCCTGCAGTCGGCAGATTTTGAACATAGCGTTGGAAATACCATTGTCCGCGTTCGGTATCAGTCGGTTTTTCCAAAGCGACCACGCGCGCGCCGCGCGGGTTTAAATGTTCCATAAAGCGTTTGATGGTGCCGCCCTTACCTGCCGCGTCCCGGCCTTCAAACAGACTGACGATGCGTTGGCCGGAGTCTTTAACCCAGCTTTGCACTTTCAGCAGCTCGATTTGCAGTTTGGCTTTTTCGGCTTCGTATACGGCACGGCGCATACGTTTGCGGTAGGGGTAGTTTTCGGGCAGCGGGGCTGTGCCGGAATCTTCGGCAGAACCTTTGCCTTCATGTTCCAAAACAGCTTTTTCAAATACTTGGAGCTGATCTTGCTTTTCGCCCAATTCCACACTTTCAAACGGTTGCAGCTGGTGGTCTGTCATAAAGGTCTCCTTATTGTATTTCAGGTTGAAAATCGAAATTTGTTTTCATAATTTTACACCTTGTTGCGCGCATCCTCTACATAAAATTACATTTTGCCGATATTTGCCGAATCGTCTGAAAATATGTGTAAAAAGGGCGTATAATCAAACCATTTGACTGAACCGCCATGCCCTATTTCGCCCTGTTTGACGATGCCGTAAGCGGCCGCGCAAAACTCTATCAAAATCATGTAGAAAGCCGCCTTTTCCATCATAACGAACTGGATTCGCTGGACGATACGCTGCAAAAGGGCTGGCAAAAAGGGCTGCATGCCGTGTTGTTTGCAGACTACGAATTCGGTTTGCCGCTGATGGGGATAGAGTCCGAATGCGGCGGCAATCTTGCCCTGCACTGGTTTGCCGACTGCGCCGACATCGATACCGCAAGCTGGCTTGCCCAACATTCAGACGGCATCCCCGCCGGCATTTCCACGCCGCAATCCTCCGTATCCGAAACCGATTACCTCAACCACATCCGCCAAATCCACGAAGCCATCCGGCGCGGCGACACCTATCAAATCAACTACACCACCCGCCTGCACCTGCAAGCCTACGGCAATCCCGTCAGCCTCTACCGCCGCCTGCGCCAGCCTGTCCCCTATGCCGTCTTGTCCCACCTGCCCGATGCACAAGGGCAATCCGCGTGGACGCTGTGTTTCTCACCCGAACTCTTCCTCAAAATCAGTTCGGACGGCACCATCAGCACCGAACCGATGAAAGGCACCGCGCCGATTTTGGGCGACGGACAAGACGAACGCCGCGCCGCCGAGTTGCAAAACGACCCGAAAAACCGCGCCGAAAACGTGATGATTGTCGATTTGCTGCGCAACGACCTCGGCAAAATCGCCCAAACCGGTAAAGTATGCGTACCTGAGCCGTTTAAAGTATCGCGTTTCGGCAGCGTTTGGCAGATGACCAGCACCATCCAAGCCCAAGCCTTGCCGCACATCACCGTCGCCGACGTCCTCCGCGCCGCCTTCCCCTGCGGCAGCATCACCGGCGCACCCAAACGCATGAGCATGCAGATTATCGAATCGCTCGAAGCCGAACCGCGCGGCCTGTACACCGGCAGCATCGGCTACCTGAATCCATGTGAAAGTGGGCTGGGGTTTGAAGGCATATTCAACGTCGTTATCCGCACCTTATCGCTCAAACCCGTTTCTAACTCAGTTTCAGACAACTTAGATAGTGGATTAACCAATCAGGACAAGGCGACAAAGCCGCAGACAGTAGAGATAGTACGGCAAGGCGAGGCAACGCCGTACCGGTTTCAAGTTCATCCACTCTATCAAGGGGTATACGGCGTCGGTTCCGGCATCGTCATCGACAGTGACCCCGCCGCCGAATATCGGGAATGCGGCTGGAAAGCCCGTTTCCTCAACGAATTGCACCCCGCCTTCTGCATCTTCGAAACCATGCGCGTGGAAAACAGGCAATGCGCCCTGCTCGACCGCCATCTATGCCGTCTGAAAACCTCCGCGCAAGCCCTCAACCTGCCCCTGCCCGACGGTTGCGAAAATCAAATCAAACAATACATCGCCCACTTGCCCGACGGCGCATTCCGCGTCAAAGCCCTGCTCGCTTCAGACGGCATCAGTCTGTCCCACGCCGTTTTAAACCATTTGGCTGACAAACAACGCGTCATCATTTCGCCGACCATCCTGCCCGTACAAAACTACCTGCGCCGCTTCAAAACCACCCACCGCCCCCTCTTCGACCAAGCGTGGCAAACCGCCGAAACACAAGGCGCGTTTGACAGCCTGTTTTTCAATTCAGACGGCATCCTGCTCGAAGGCGGCAGAAGCAACGTGTTCGTCAAATACCAAGGACAATGGCTCACCCCGTCTCTGGATTTGGACATCCTCAACGGCGTCATGCGCCAAACCGTGTTGCAGCAGCCGCAAGCCTACTTGGGCGCAAACGCAGTCATCGAAACGCACATCACCCGCGACATACTCGAACATGCCGAAGAAGTCCGCCTCTCCAACGCCTTGCGCGGCGTATTTGCCGCCGCCCTTGCCTGAACGCGCAAAAATGCCGTCTGAAACCCTGTTTCCAAGGTTCAGACGGCATTATCAACCGGCGTTTCCGCCCTATTTGCCGATACAGAATCTCGAAAAAATCACGCCGAGCAAATCATCTGCGGTAAATTCCCCCGTAATTTCGCCGCAAGCAACCTGGGCCAAGCGCAAATGTTCCGCAAGCAGCTCGATTTGACCGTTGCCGCACAAAGCCGCCAGTTCCAATTCCCCTTTTGCCGCCTGAAGCGCGTTCAAATGCCGCGCACGCGCCAAAAACAGCCCTTCGCCCTCGCCCTGCCAGCCAACCTCGCGCAACAGCGTCTGCCTCAACACATCCAAACCCGCACCCGTTTTCGCCGACAACGGAATCACCGTATCCGCACCCGTTTCAAAAGCAACCGCCGCACCCGTGTGCAAATCCGACTTGCTGTGAATTTCAATGCGTTTCAAATCCGACGGCAACGTATCCAAAATCATCCGCGTCTTTTCATTCAAACCCTCGCGCGGATCGACCAACACCAGCGCGACATCCGCCTCCGATACCGCCTTGCGGCTGCGTTCGATGCCGATACGTTCGACCACGTCGTCCGTCTCGCGCAAACCCGCTGTATCCACAATATGCACCGGCACACCGTCAATCAGGATACGTTCCCTGACCGCATCACGGGTCGTACCCGCAATATCGGTAACAATCGCCACTTCGTCGCCCGCCAGAGCATTCAGCAGGCTCGACTTGCCCACATTCGGCGCACCGACCAGCACCACATTCATGCCCTCGCGCAAAATCGCACCCTGCCGGGCATTTGCCAGCACCTCATCGACCGAACGGCGCAAACCTTCCAATTTGCCGCGCGCATCCGCCGCTTCGAGAAAATCAATGTCTTCCTCGGGAAAATCCAACGTCGCTTCGACCAGCATCCGCAAGGTAATCAAGTCTTCGACCAAACCGTGTATCCGCCGCGAAAAATCACCCTTGAGCGAACGCAATGCCAAACGTGCCGCCGTCCGGCTCGACGCATCGATCAAATCCGCCACGCCCTCCGCCTGCGCCAAATCCAATTTATCGTTTAAAAACGCACGCTTCGTAAATTCGCCCGGTTCGGCAAGGCGCACGCCCAGTTCCAAACAGCGGTTCAGCAGCATCTCCATCACTACCGGCCCGCCGTGTCCCTGAAGTTCGATGACATCTTCACCCGTAAAACTTGCCGGTGCAGCAAAAAACAGCAAAAGGCCGTTGTCGATTGCCTGACCGTCCGCATCCCTGAAATCCGCATAAAGAGCTACGCGCGGAATAGGCGTTTTCCCGCACAAAGCCTGCGCCATCGGCAGCAGGTTTTTCCCCGACACACGAACCACGCCCACGCCGCCGCGCCCGGGCGCAGTCGCCACCGCCGCAATGGTCGAATCCTTGTCCGACATAAGACCCCCTGAAAATCAAAACAGCGGCAATTATAACAAAATGCCGTCTGAAACCCGATGATTTAGGTTTCAGACGGCATTTTTTACCGATTAACGTTTAACCGTCAAAACCGCCAATCCGCCCCGAACAATATCTGGCTATTCCGACGTTCCGCATACCGCATATTGCTGCTCGTTTTACCGAAACTGTACGTTAGCGTCGGTACAATACCCTTGTAGGACAGACGGTCGTGACTCAATCCAAGCGATACGTTCCATTCACGGTTACGCTGCGCCTCGGTAGCGAATGCGGCCATACCCTTATAATTGCGGCGGGCATAAGACACGGCAATCCGACTGTTCAAACCACCCAATTCCTGCCATTGCCGTACCCAGCCGACATTGACACTGTTACGGTTGTACGCCGCATTGTTAACCGCGCCACGTACTATTCCGCGTTCCGGAACAAACCGTGCAAACTGCCAGCCGCCAAACACAGTTGCCGAATTTCCGAAACGCCGCGCCAACGACACATACAGACTGTCCTGCCAACCATCATTACGTTCCGCACGGGCATTCTCCCTGTGGTACCGCCGATATCGTTCCAACGAACTGTAAAACTGCATATCCCGTCCGAACCTGACCGTATATGAAGCCTGAATGCCGACCCCGTGTGCCAGCATATAAGGCACGGCGCGGCGGTTGTTTTCTTTTTTGCCGTCAAATTCGCTGCTGCCCGCCAACTGTGCCTGATAAAACGGTAAAACGCTGACGGTTTGTTTGCCGTCCTTGCGCTGCCAGCCCAAATAAGCCCTGCCGAACGCATCGTCATAAGCCGATTTCCGGTCGAAAAAATAGCTTGTGCCGTTGAGGTTGGCGCGGAATTTGACGGCGTGATGCCCATACAATGGGGTGAGTTTTTCGGTGTTCAATTCGTAATTCAAGCCGTTGGCACTGACAGGTAAGGTAACACTGCATGCGGTTTGCCCCCTTGTTTCGATGCAGTAACGCGGAGCAGCGTTGTTGGCATTGTTGTTATGTACGGGGCTGATTCCGCCGGACCATTTCCATTCTGTCTGCTGCTTGACGGCTTCTTGAAAACGTTTGACGTTTTCCAAAACGGGGGCGGGTATATCGCGTTGTGCGACATGATGGAAATGCGCCGCCGCCTCGCTCAAACGATAATCCTGAAACTCTGCCGCCGCCAAATCCAACAATATGCGGTCGTCTGAAACGTCGGATTCATAAAGGGTACGATAACGCTCGACCGCTTCTGCCGCTAAAAACTCATCTCCGATTACATTCGGTTTAGCAACATTTTCATCCTTTTCAGACGACCTTTCTTCTCCAGACAAAATATCCAGCCATTGTTTTTGCTGCACCTGTACGGCAGCATCCTGAGAAGGCGCATCCCGCCGGATACCGCCTTTGGGCAATTCAGCCAAAACTACGGAATGCAACAGGCAACATAAAGATGCCAAAACCATTTTTTGTTTTATTCTTAACATTCAAAATCATCCGAAATATATGTGTGTACATCGCATCAATACACCAAATACCCCTAAAATATATCTTGCAAATCCAAAGCAATAGTTTAATCCACACTATCACCCAATATTCGCCATCCACCATGGAATAGCAACATCAAATCAAACAACTGAAGTAAAGTTCCAACACCAAATCATCAAGTAACCTACTTCCTAATATTCCCTTTCAAAACCCGTAAAGATATTGCCAAAACTGCATAATTATTACACAATATCTCAATAATATTAGTAATACTTATCATTATTTCATAAAACATTAATACTAAATAAGTGAGATTTGTTATGAAAATCAACATATCCGCAATTTCTGCGGCCACCTCTCTGATTCTGACTGCCTGTGCAGGAGGAGGTGCATCCGAGCCGAAAGTTCCTGTTTCCATACCAACGGCGCAGCCCATCGCTAATATCAAGTTGAGCGATGAAAGCAGTGCAATAAAAACCATCAACACCCTTTCCGGAAAAGGCGGCAGCTTGCATGAAGCAGAACTCGAAGTGAAAACATCATGGGGCAGCTATACCGATAAACAATATGTCTACCAAACCCCTTCCGGCAACTATTACAACATCAGCTCATATTCCGACCCGATTATCCCTTCCTACTCAAGCCCATCCTATGTAGTCCGTACCCGCCACGAAGGTCAGCCTTTATCCGAAGGCGGCAAGCTGTTTGTCTGCTGCAGCAGTTCCGGACAATTTACTGATGCCCCAGCAACCAAACAGGACCACCTCAAATTCGGCGCATGGATAAATGCAGACGGCACGGCAGACCTGTTTGTCGGCGGCAAACCCGTCGGAACGGCGAAACCGGCACGATTTTGGGTAATGCGGATTACGGTCCGGACGTCGTAATGAAAGATGTAGGCATCAACGGCGTTGATTTCTCAGGCACTGCCGAATCAGACGGTAAAAACGGAAAAGTCGAAGGAAAATTCTTCGGTCAATTTGACGGCGATAAAACAGAAGTCAACATAGGCGGCAAAGTAACCTTCGATGCCGATAAATCGTTGGATACCGTATTCGGCGGCGTGAAGAATGATGACGACCGCAATACGACGGATACAAGTTTGACACCTGTCAGCAAGTAACCGCACGTCAATCATCCCGATAAACCGATAATCAGTACATCTTAAGAGGCAAAAAATGTCCTTCCCCTTCAAACCCGTACTGCTGGCAGCCATTATCAGCCAAACTTTCCCTGCCTTCGCTGCCGACCCCGCACCACAAGCACATCAAAGCTTGAATGAAATCAAAGTCATCGGCGGCCGCAAAGTCCAGAAACTCGGCGAAGAGAAAATCCACCGTCAGGCATTGGACAAACAGATGGTATCCGACGAAAGCGACTTGGTGCGCTACGATCCGGGCATCAGCGTCGTCGAAGGCGGGCGCTCCGGTTCCAACGGTTTTACCATACGCGGTGTCGACAAAGACCGCGTCGCCATCAATGTGGACGGACTGGCACAAGCAGAAAGCAGGTCGTCTGAAGCATTCCAAGAGTTGTTCGGTGCATACGGCAACTTCAATGCAAACCGCAACACTTCCGAACCTGAAAATTTCTCGGAAGTAACCCTCACCAAAGGTGCGGACTCGCTCAAATCCGGCAGCGGTGCATTGGGCGGTGCCGTCAACTATAAAACCAAATCTGCAAGCGACTATGTTTCCGAAGAAAAGCCCTACCATTTGGGCATTAAAGGCGGCTATATCGGACGCAACAGCCAGAAATTCAGCAGCATAACCGCCGCAGGAACCAAACAAAGCTGGAGTCCGAATGCCGGCAGTACCAACTACGGCAGCCGCGGCATAGCGCGCAGCAAACCTGACCCTCAAAATTGGGAAAACATAAGCACCCTGTTCAAGCTGGGTTACAACTTCAACGATCAAAACCGTATCGGCTGGATTTACGAAGATTCACGCACCGACCGCACGACGACCGAATTATCTAATATGTGGGCGGCAAACTGGAAAGGCGAGGCATTGGGCGATACCCGTTCCCGTCAAGATATTTCCTACCGCAAACGCATCGGTTTTGAATATAAAAACCAACTTGAAAAAGGACCATGGGACAGCCTCAACCTGCGTTACGACCGTCAAACCATCGACATGAGCACTTGGACCTGGGATTTGCCGACGGATTATAATCGCAGCGGTGTGAACAGCGACGTGTACCATATGTTCCGCAACATCCGTCAAAAAAATACCCAATTCGGTGCCGATGCCGAAAAACAAATCGACTTTTCCAAATTAGTATGGGCAGCCAATACCGCCTCAATGCCGGGGTTCGTTACGATAGGAGTAGCAGCAAAGCCAAGGACAACCCTAACTACTCCACCGCTATTCGCAGCCAACTTCCCCATCTTGGCAGCTCCCGTACACACAGCGGTTTCAGCTACGGCTTAGGACTAGACTGGAAATTCACGCCGCGTCTGAATCTTCTGGCGAAATACAGTACAGGCTTCCGCGCGCCGACTTCGGATGAAACCTGGCTCTTGTTCCCGCATCCTGACTTCTACCTTAAAGCCAACCCCAACCTGAAGGCAGAAACCGCCAAAAACTTTGAGCTGGGACTTGCCGGCAGCGGCAAAGCAGGAAACTTTAAATTCTCCGGTTTCCAAACCCGCTACCGTAATTTTATCGAACTGACCTACATGGGCGTATCTTCCGATAATCCCAACAGCCCCAACTACGCTCCAATTTCCGACGGTACTGCATTGGTCAGCTCGCCCGTCTGGCAAAACCAAAACCGCTCCTCGGCATGGGTGAAAGGTTTGGAATTTAACGGCACATGGAATCTCGACAGCATCGGTTTGCCGCAAGGCACGCACGCTGGTGTCAACGTCAGCTACATCAAAGGCAAGGCCAAGCAGAACAACGGACAAGAAACCCCTATTAATGCCCTTTCTCCGTGGTCTGCCGTTTACAATCTGGGCTACGACGCTCCTTCCAAACGCTGGGGCCTCAATGCGTACCTGACACACACCGCAGCTAAAAAACCGTCTGACACCGTCCACAGCAGCGATGATTTGAACAACCCGTGGCCTTATGCCAAACACAGCAAGGCCTATACGCTGTTCGACCTGACAGGCTACGTCAACTTGGGCAAATACTTCACCCTGCGCGCTGGTGCGTACAACATCGGCAACAAAAAATACTACACTTGGGAATCGCTGCGCAGCATCCGCGAATTCGGCACAGTCAACCGCGTCGACAACAAAACCCATGCCGGTATACAACGTTTTACTTCCCCAGGCAGAAGTTACAATCTGACTTTAGAAGCAAAATTCTAATATGATGCCAAAGGTTACCTCACCCTGCAGGCAGCATCCGGTAAATGAGAGCCTATGGGAAATTTGATAAATCAGATTTGGTTGGCGAATGCTCCCTTCCTTCCAATTTAAACGGCATTTCATACAATCCGTTGAAATTTGTGGGAGTCGGGTAATATTTTGCTGAAATCAGTCCGGCATTTCCCAATCAGATAGGATTTTAAAAACAAAATGCCGTCTGAAACCCGATGATTTAGGTTTCAGACGGCATTTTTTACCGATTAACGGGCATACCGGATAGGGAATAAGGTTTTAATTCAGCTTACCCGTATTAAAGCCTCAGTCTTTCGGCGTAATGATACGCACATCGCGCTGCGGGAAGGGGATATTGATTTGTGCTGCACGCAGGTTTTCAACCACTTGTTCGTTCAAACCGAAGCGGAACGCGCCCAAATCGGCCTCGTTCGTCCACGCCCAAAGAGTAATCTCAATAGCGTTGTCGCCCAAATTGGTAATGTGTACTGCCGCTTCCCTGCCGGGTGTCTGCACATATAAAGGATGCTCGGTGGCGGCCCTCAAAACAGCTGCCTTGGCCGCCTTCAAATCACAAGCATAATCTACACCCACTACCACGTGTACGCGGCACAGCGGATTAGAGGAACGGTTGATGATGCTGTTGCTCATGACAATACTGTTGGGCAGGATGACTTCTTCATTGTCCGGCGTGTTCAGAGCAATCTGCACCATTTTGATTTCTCTCACGGTACCTTCGAAACCGTTGACTTTGATGAAATCACCAACCTTAAACGGACGGAACAGGATAATCAGCACGCCGGCGGCAAAGTTCGACAGCTGGTCTTTCAGCGACAAAGCCACCGCCAAGCCCGCGCCGCCGATTAATGCGGTAACCGACGTAGTCGGAATACCCAACTTGCCCAACGCGGCAATAATAATCAGGATTAACAGGCCAATATTGGCTACGTTGCCCAGAAAGCTCACCAGCGTCCTATCTACTTTGGCGCGGGTCAGCGCGGCTTTCATCAAAATAACGAGGCGGGAGGCTATCCATCTACCGACAAAGAAAATCGCCAGCGCGGCAACGAGGTTGGTACCGAATGCCATGCCGGTTTCAATAAGGCTTTCCCAGCCTGAGAATGAAGAGAGGTTTTCAAGATTGAAATTCATGATTTTTATTTCTGGTTAAAGGATGATTGGAAATTCGGATATTATTCGGTTTGCGGCAAGCCTGTCTATATTTCAGACGACCTTAAAACCGCATACCTAGGTCGTACTGAATCCATGAAGGAAACTGCGCCCGTGATTGTAGCCTGTCAGCGGGAAGAATAAAGGTCGTCTGAAAAACTCTGTAACAGGTTTTCAGACGGCCTTGGATGAGTTTTGGGATTCAACAACCGCATGCGTGCGTACCGCACACATCCTACACCTGATGCCAGGTTTCAGTAGGTCAGTTTCTCGAATCTGACGGCTTTTGAGATGGCAGGCTTTTGTCGGATACAAGTATCCGACCCACTGCTGGCTAATCCTTCTTAATCGGCGGATTGGCATTAATCGGCAGCGACGAGCGGGACACTTTGACATTTCTATAATGATTCCGCATCAAATGCTGAAACACTTCCGCCTTGCGCTCTTTTCCGCTCTTTTCGTAATTCGTCCCCAAAATCACTTCATCCACAACATAACATATATCGGTATAAGGCAGATAGACGGATTTTGTGGCTTCGCAATATTCGATTTTGTCCGAACCGATTTGTTCGATTTTCAGCAGGCGGAACTCTTCCTCGTCACGGAAAGCAAAATCTTTAAACAGATAGCGGATATATTCTAAAGCCTTTCCGTCTTCATTTTTGATTTGATTAGAGTTTTTAATTAACTTCGTTAACGCTGCTCTAAGCTCCTTAATACGGAACTTATGCCATTTTAGATTTTTCCCAACTGGCTTTAGTCGAATACCGAATTTTGGTCTTCTTATATCAGGTAGCCATATTGTGCATTTTTCCTTAGCAATATATTCATCGTAATAAGCGATATAAGCTACCTGATAAAGCGGCAGGTTATCATCTTCAAAATCTGAATTAGGTATATCTGCTTCTACTAGCTGTTCATCTGAATATCCATCTCCCCCTTTTTTTACCATGCTACGGAATGAGGCAGAAACATCAGGCTCTTTCAACCAATCCCCGTTTTTATTAAATACCAAGCAGCAACCCGACGCTTCCACGCCATTTTCTTTACCATACAAACGGAACTGGTTCAAATCGTTTATGCGGCTGGAAAAACAGGTAAAGAAAGCATTATGGACAGGACAATCAGCCTTGTTTTCCAATTCCAAATCCTGCAGATTCAGCAACTCCAACAGCCCTTCTCCTTCAGTCGGGTCATTCATGTAGGTGGAGCTGCCGATTCTCATCGGACTAACCTTGTTACTGTCAACAGGATCGTTATCATCGGCTTTATCATTAGTTTTATCGCTGACAATACCAAATAATCTTTCGCATACTGAAGGCGAAGTGTAGTGGGCAAGAGGAATCTTTCCCAATTCCATCGGTGGGATATTTAAAACTGCAAGAATGGTGGAGATAGCATCAGTTAAGTTGTCTTTTTTATTTTGGAATAGTTTTTCCCGTATTCCCTGCTTTTTCTGATCAAAATAACTTTGCCATTTTTCTTGAAGAAAACAAATCTCTCTTAAATATTGGAGAATAATCCTATGACCTCTATTACTTTCTAACGTATCTTTTAATTGCGGCAAGTTATTGAGAGAAAATAAAAAATATTTATCAGCTTTTTTAGTTAACTCTTTGACCTTAGAAGAATCTTCATCTTTAATCTTAACTGCCTGATCGAAATAGCAGCGGCCTAACCAAGATTGGGCATAGGTTTGTTGTTGAAGGCTGTTTTGCTTGTCTGCCAGCTGCTCGGCAAGACTCAATTGATGTTGGAAATGTTCAACTGCCTGTCCAAATACCGACTCCTTGCCTTTGGCTTTCATCGCCTGCTCAAAAGAGCAACGACCAAGCCAAAACTGAATATCGTTTTGCTCTTGAATTTGGCTATTTTTATCTTCAATTCCATCTAAAGCCTGATTCAGCTTTTCAATCGCTTCTTCAAATTTTTTGTTATTGAATAACGCTACACCTTCGTCAATTAAACTTCGAACATTCATTGTCTTATCCCTTTCTCAAAACAATCTGTTAAACGCCGTACCATCTCAATGCGCCTCTTCCCAATTCATCCCCACGCCAACCTCCGCCACCAGCGGTACTTTCAACATCCCTTCGTCCACGTTCGCCATAATCTGCGGTAGTTTTTCTTTCACTGAATCTAGTTCGGCTTCGGGTACTTCCAACACCAATTCGTCATGTACCTGCATAATCAGTTTGCTTTGCAAGAGGTCGTCTGAAAGCCAGCGGAACACGTCTATCATGGCGCGTTTGATGAGGTCGGAGGCGGTGCCTTGCATGGGGGCGTTGATGGCGGCGCGTTCGGCTCCGGCGCGGGCGTTGGCGTTTTTGTTGTGGATGTCGGGCAGGTAGAGGCGGCGGCCGAACAGGGTT
>QWCZ01001226.1_pt1 | contig 13340 bp, 13 predicted proteins | sample 1972651 | NCBI WGS metagenome assembly QWCZ01 (sample SAMN09866695, study PRJNA288562) | Human oral metagenome isolate pre1_saliva, whole genome shotgun sequencing... | isolation source: mouth | host: Homo sapiens | place: USA: California
TCGCACATTCCTCACCCATTCGCACTATGACATTTGGCACTTCCGACCCGAATTTGCCACGCAGCGCGCGGTGGACGATTTCTTGAGGCGCGAATACCGCGGTCGGCCTGACGAAGCTCAGATTCGGGAGGGATTGTTTGCCCTGTTGGAAAACGTGCTTTTCGTGGAAGACCCTTTGCAGCGCGAACACTACCATCCGCGCATCGAAGGTTTCCGTACTTTCGTCTTCGAACGCCTCAATGCCGACGAACGCAAGGCTTATGAGCGTCTGCATCACGTGTTCTACTACGAACGGCACAACGATTTCTGGCGTGATTCGGCCATGGAGAAATTGCCGGCGCTGAGCAATGCGACGGCGATGTTGCCTTGTGGCGAAGATTTGGGCATGGTGCCCGACTGCGTGCCCGGGGTGATGGAGCAACTTCAGCTGCTCACGCTCGAAATTGAGCGCATGCCCAAGGCATTCGGTCGCGAGTTTGCCGATGTCGAGGCTTATCCTCGTCGGTCGGTGTGCAGTACCGGCACGCACGACATGGCTACGCTCCGTGGATGGTGGGCGGAGGATGCGGCGCGTTCCGCGCGTTACTTCTTCGAGGTGCTCGGACACGGCGGCGAAGCGCCCGCGGATGCGCCTGCTTGGCTGTGTGAAGAAATCGTGCGTCGGCATGTGGATTGCCCTTCGATGCTGTGTATTCTTCCCTGGCAGGATTGGTTGTCCATAGATGAGCGCCTTCGTCTGTCCGATGTGGCGGCTGAGCGCATCAACGAACCGGCAAATCCCCGACATTTTTGGCGTTACCGCATGCACATTGGTCTCGAAACGCTCATGCAGCAATCGGACTTTAATGCGCGACTTCGCCAACTTTTGGTGGAGGGACGGCGAGCCTAATCTCGAAATCTGCCATTTCTCAAAGATTCCTCTACTCCCCCGAGTGAGGACATCGAAAGTAGACGATGCTTCGATGTGGAATGTTTTCGTCGGTGCGTTGATTCGTTCAAACACCGTGGGTGAAATCAGCTTCCAAAGGTGGATTCGGGAGTTCGTTCTCCAAATCATATTTTCGGCGGCGTAGAGATTAGAACAAATCATTCAGAATAAGAATATTATGATCGGCGATTATTTCCTCTATTTCGTAGGCGCGATAGTCTTCTTGGCTCTTGCATGTTATGTATATGCGTTTGGGAAAAGATGCAAGCGGTTCCAAAAGGAACATCCCGAAATCATCGAGAGATTGCAGCATGAACTTCTGAGCGAAGAACAGGCTGAGATCTTGGAGAGGCAGCGGCATGAAAGAGAACAGAGGAAAATCCTTAGGGAAGCCTATGAACGAATTAGAAGAGAAGCTTTTCGGAAATACCCAGGAATAGGAGGAACTTATCAGAAAAGGCGAGACTACATAAAAAGAAAGTGGCAGAGTATGGGGAACTAATTTGCCATTTTTCCCATGAACAGTTTGCGGTATCTTGATGCACAAGGTCAAGATACCGCTTTTTCTTTGGGGAATGGAAGAACTGGCGGCAGGATTAAACGTGCTACGTCAATGGCAGCTGCATAAAGGTGGAGGTAATGAGTGGAAAGACAGAGGGAATGTGTGGAAAGGTCTGAAAGAGTTTTCTGCGCGCAGTTGTTTGGGGCTTTCTCATTGGTCGTTGGTTACGTTTATTGGATGGTTGCTCCGTATTTGTCTTAGGAAATGGGACGGGGTGTGTTGGGGATTGCGAAATTGCGTTGAAGCCTGGATCGTGCTGCGTGTTTTGAAGCTATATTGCGTGGCAGTAAGGAGAAACTGTAGGGGGACTCTGTCTTGGCATTGGTCTTATTTCTTGGTGCAGTGGGCGCTGAAGCGATTTCTCGGTCTTGTCTCTCTATCGGATATTTCTTTTTCTTGTCGTGGAAGGCAGTGCATACATTCTTTTTGCCGCACACTTTTATTCCGCGTGCATACCCTGACGCGAGTGCCACACCGCGCTCTCGATTTCGTGCCTTTTTCTTACGTCCAATCAGCATTTCTGTGCGTGTGGAACCGCGCGTTTTAGGGTAGGGGAGTGGGGGTATTGGCAGTGACGGGGTGGTGAAGCGAAAAATGCCCATTCCCTTCACCCCTAATCCGATGAATTACAACTTCTTGTTGCACTTGGATGAAGGGTGAAGGTGAAAATCGAAAAACAGCTGACGCGCGCGTATGCGCGTACGCGAAGTCGAAGTGAAATTCGTGGCCTGCTCAAATCTTCTCATTGGGCTTTATGAAGGTGACAATTTGAGCTCATACTTTCAAAATCGAAGTGCAATAAATTATTCGTTTTTCATAAGCTCTAATCTATGAAAAATACTGCGGGGTTGCCTCGCGGCCAGGGCGCGTAGCCCCGAAGAGCGATACCGGCAATACAAAAAAGAGTCCCCTTTCGAGGACTCTCGGAGATTAATTATCTTTGTATAGCTTATGTCTAAACAACTAACCTCGGAGTAAAGGTTGCAAATCTTTGCCTTGCTGCAAAGAAAATGCCCAAGAAAATAAATCGCACGTATCGTGGAAATCAGCCAATCCGCGCTTTCTCGTGAATTGAAATGCAACAGCACCCAGTTGGGTAAGTACATTTGGTTTAAGGCGCATGCCCAGGCGATGGAACGTCGCAAGCGTTCCACACGCAATGCTGCCCTTGCTCCCGAATTGGTGTGGAGAATCAAACAACTCATCATCGAAGAACAGTGGTCACCGCGACAAATATTGGGCGTATTGAAGAAGGAAGGCGGCAGTGTGTCACATCAATGCATTTACAACCTAATCCACGCCGATACAAGTGGGGAATTGGCGCGCCACACTCGCCATAAGCTCAAATATAGGCGCCGACCCAAACGCAAGCCTTTCCCCATAGCCGATAGAACGAGCATTCACTCGCGTCCCGATCAGGCGGACGGAAAACGCTTTGGGGATTTTGAGATGGATTTGATTGTGGATGCTCACAACCACTCCATACTCACCATTGTGGAGCGTTCCACAAACCTGCTCTTCATGACCAAACTTGCCCATGGGAAGAAGTCCGAGCCATTGGCCAAAGTGGTCAGACGTCTGCTGCTGCCCTACAAGAAGCACATCAAGACCATAACCACTGACAACGGCCCTTAATTTGCTGCACACAAGCTCATTACAAAGTATTTGGGAGTAGTCGTCTATTTCGCCGATCCTTATGCCTCATGGCAAAAGGGAGCGATAGAAAATATAAACAAACTCATCAGACAATATATTCCAAAGCACACCAACTTCGATGATCTTACCGATAAAAAGATTGCGAGCATACAGAAGAAAATCAACAGTAGACCCAGACAAAAACTCAAGTTTGAAATACCCAAAGCAGAGTTCTTCAAACGAATAGCCTAATTTTGCACTTGCCGGTTGACTCTACGGCCACACACATGGTATCAAAAAAATGAGCATCGGCATTGGATTATCAAATTATAATGTTATCTTTGCAGTAAATCGATTTGCAAAATATCAATGGTTACCGAATGATTAGTTCGTCTCCGTTTTTGTAATTTCTTGGAACTCAAGTTGTTAGTGTCAGCTTGAGGAGCTTTTTTTTGACCCAAATGTGACGTTCTTCTTATATTGGATCCTTATAGAAGCACTGTGTTGTATCCTTTGGAGGGAGTTTTCTTTTTATGTAAGTAAGAAGCATATATGGCAGATGTACTTAATAAAAGACTGATGGCAAAGAATTCCGCACTTCTTTATGTACGGATGCTATTTACCATGTGGATAAACTTATACGCAACTCGATTAACTCTTGAAAATCTAGGTGTAAACGATTATGGGGTTTATGGGATCGTCGGCAGCGTTGTAAACGTTGTCAGTATCTTTGGTGGTGGTGCCACTAGTGCCGTGCAGCGTTTTATTACTTTTGAATTTGGAAAGAAGGAAGGTGATGCGAATGCGGTTTTCTGTACGGCACTAAATCTCATCATAATCATCTCAATTATTACTGCGATACTATTGGAGGTCGGTGGGGTTTGGATGTTGTATAATACTATAAAAATCCCGAGGGAGAGTATCGAAGCTGCATTTTGGGTTTACCAGCTTTCTGTCTTGACTTGTTTGGTGAGTTTGTTAAGCGTTCCCTACAACGCTCTGATAATAGCTCACGAAAAGATGAATGCATTTGCTGCTATTTCTGTAATTCAGGTTCTACTTAATTGCGGCGCAGCGTATTGCCTAAGTTTCTTTCATTCAGAACGTCTTATATATTACTCGATTTTTATGGCGGGCGTTGCATTACTCATACGCGTCTTTTATCAGGTTTACTGTCATATCAAATTCGAGGAATCTCGTTACCATTTTTCGCTGAACATTGCGCTATTGAAGGACATGGGCAAATTTGCCGGTGTAAGTAGTCTCTCGGGGTTGTTACAATCTGTATTGTATGAGGGGTTGTCGATCGCGTATAACATTTCCTTTGGTGTGGCGATTACGGCTGTTCATAATCTTGCATCGCAATTGAAACTTTCCATCCTTTCTTTTGGAGCGAATGTAAACAAGGCGATAGCCCCTCAGATTACAAAATTATATGCAGCTAACGAATTTGCAAAATACGAAAAACTGGTTACTTTAGGTACCAAACTAAACGTATTTGCTATCCTGTTGGTACTGATTCCATTTTACGCATACACTCCCTTGATAATGTCTTTTTGGCTTGGTAATGTTCCACCATATGCGACTGAGATTTCAAGAGCTTTTTCTACGTTGACTATTCTTTATATTGGCTTTGAACCAATGAAGACTGGAGCACTTGCTTCGAAACATATCACCAAATTTCTGTTGATACCTGACATTCTCTTTTTTGTTGTATTCCCTGTTTTTTGGGGGGCGACACAATTCTTTAAAGATCCAATGCCTGCGATATGGGCGACAGTAGTAATTGAGTACTTGATTTGCTTCGTTAGAGGGTATTATGCTGTTCAGGTCGCTTCTTTAAATGGAAAGCTTTTGCTTACACACATGTTGCTTCCTGTTGGTTTTGTAGTTCTATTATCAATCCCTGCTGCTGTGGCCTTGTTGAGCTTAGTTGATAGCTCAATCGTCGGTGCGATTACTTTTACGCTTTCCTATGCTGGTATCTGGTTCATTCTGGTTTATTTTGTGGGGTTAAGTCGGCAAGAACGACTTTATATAAGGTCTATTTTTGAAAGGGGGTAATATAAACGGATTATGAAAAAACTTGTAACAGTAATTATTCCCATTCATAATGCTGCTGAGTTCCTAGAGAGAGGAGTTGAGAGCGTGGTTCAGCAGAGTTACGCTATTTCACACCCTAACCTTTGGGAGATAGTCTTAGTTAATGATGGAAGTACAGATAATAGTGGTGAGTTGTGTGATTGTTATGCAGCTAAATACCCTAATAATATTCGTGTGATTCATCAAAAGAATGCAGGCGTAGGAAAGGCACGTAATGTTGGCTTAGAATTAGCTCAAGGTGAATATGTGAACTTCTTAGATGCAGACGATTTTTATGATGAAGGTTATCTGGCTGATTTTGCTGATGTAGTTAGCCAAGTACAAGTAGATTTCGTTGTGCAAGGATATCGCAATTTTCCTAAAGATGAGCCGGAGCATCGTCATTTCCTAGGTAGCGAATTTTACAATCATGAGCAATTAGGTCAATTTTATTGTGACCTTAAAAGGGGGTATTTGTTTTTTACGCCCTTTGCGAAATTCTTTAAACGCAGTATTCTTCATAATCATCATATTCAATTCGTTGAAGGGCTGCACTATTTTGAGGATTATCTGTTTAATCTTGAATTTATACGCTATGTGAATTCAGCTGCTGCAATAGATGTTCCTTATTACAATTATGTCCAGCATGAAGGAGAAAGATTAGGTCGCAAATATACCAATCCTTCGGTTATTGCTGATATTTCAAAGAGAATTTTTGAGCAGAGTCAATTGTTACCCTATAAATCTCCAGGGCAATATGAATTAGATTGCAAGGAGTATTATTCCGCTTTGCTGCATGCAGTTTCGCAGTGTATTAAAGGAGGCAACGGGATAAAAGAGGCATACAGGTATGCTTGTCTTCTGTTTGAGAGTATTGAGCTCTATGGCCATAAAACTGCATTTGTTGCAACAGATTTTCGATTACGCCTTTTAATGCTCGGAAATTCACCGTTGTGGCTAACTTTGCTAATGTTTCTTCGTTCAAAATAATAATTATGTATTCGGGATATAAAGTCGTCGTTAATACTGCAGCAGGTCGTCGTCGCTATATGCGCTGTTTGCTGCCTTTTGTTCTTTCATCGCCGATTGTTGATCGATATGATATTTGGGTTAATACACTGGATAAGCTAGATACTGCTTTCTTTGAAGAATTGGCAAAGGTCTTTCCTAAAATTAGATTGATTTGGCAGCCAGATGGAGTTGTGAATGGAATAGCGTCAATTAATGCCTTCTATCGGGAATGTTGTGATGAAAAAACCATCTATGTCAAGATGGATGACGATTTGGTTTGGATTCAACCTGGTTTTTTTGAAGCCATGCTTGATTTTCGACTCTCTCATCCCGAGGCTTTTTTGGTTTCTCCATTGGTTATTAATAATGCGTTATGTACCTATTTATTGCAAGTCAATGGGAAAATCAAATTAGATAAATACTATTCCAGCCAGTGTGCTCATCCCATTTTGTGTTTCGATGGGCGTTTTGCTTCCGAACTGCACAACTGGTTTCTAGACACAAAGTTGAGTTGTGGAAAGACGCAAGAATTAAAAATGGGCGAGATGCCGATGGCTATGACGCGTTTTTCTATCAACTGCATCATTTGGTTTGGTAAGGATTTAGCAAATATTTCGGGACATGTAGAAGGGGACGATGAAGAATTCTTGTCTTGTATTTATCCAACCAGATTGAAGCGAGGTAATTTTATAAATGCAGATGTCTTGTGTGCTCACTTCGCATTTGGACCACAGCGAGATAGCTTAAATGAAGAGGATATCTTATTCCGTTATGCCGATGAATGCCGAAAACAAGTACAACAGGGAACACAAGACTTAAAAGTAGCTTATGAAAAGGTAGAGTCCGTCTTGGACTGGGTTGAAAAAGAAACAGTAAAGTTGCTTGATCGTCCGACCAAGTATCCTAATTCTGTACCAAGACAACAATCCGCTTACAAGAAGCTTGCTCGTTGCCTTCCTAAACGAGTTCGGACAGCAATGAGAGAGTTGTTTCCTAATCGTGTAAAACAATACATTGCCGAAAAATAGAATGGAATACGATTTTTTGATAGTAGGGGCAGGACTTTTTGGTTCTACTTTTGCTTACCTTGCCCAGAAGCAAGGTAAAAAATGCCTCGTAATTGACAAACGGGATCATGTAGGAGGGAATGTTCATTGCGAAAGCGTCGGAGGAATAAATGTCCACAAATATGGAGCTCATATTTTTCATACCAATGACGAAGAGGTTTGGACATTTGTAAACTCCCTTGTTTCCTTCAATCGATATACCAACTCGCCTTTGGCCTATTATAGAGGCGAGTTGTATAATTTGCCGTTCAATATGAATACGTTTCGGCAAATGTGGGGGGTGACTTTGCCGGAAGAGGCTTTGCGTATAATAGAAAGTCAAAGAGAGAAAGTTAGACGAGAGCTAGCTTTGAATGGGAAAGAAACGGCTACAAATTTAGAAGAGCAGGCAAGGTTGCTGGTTGGTGATGATATATATCAAAAGTTGATTAAAGGGTATACGGAGAAGCAATGGGGACGCCAGTGTATAGAACTTCCTGAGTTTATCATTAGACGTTTGCCACTCAGATTTGTTTATGATAACAATTATTTTGCAGATCGCTATCAAGGCATTCCAATTGGAGGTTATAACAAATTGATAGAAGCTTTGCTTCAGAATGTAGAGGTAAAGTTAAGCACTGACTATTTTACCGATCGTGCTCATTGGGATTCTGTGGCTAAGCAAATTGTTTATACGGGCAGTATAGACCAGTATTTTGACTTTGAATTCGGTTGCTTAGAGTATAGAACAGTTCGCTTTGAGACAGAAGTACTCAATTGTCCCAATGTTCAAGGCAATGCCGTTGTAAATTATACAGACAGAGCGGTGCCTTATACAAGAATAATTGAGCATAAGCATTTTGAGATTTTTGGTGAGGATCTGTATAAAGTTCCAATCAGCGTGATCAGTCGAGAGTATAGTACTGAATGGTGCCAAGGAATGGAACCTTATTATCCTGTAAACGACGAGCGCAATTCAATGTTGCTAGCTCGTTATCAAAAAAAGGCGGAAAGTCTCGAGAATGTTATCTTTGGTGGACGACTTGCCGAGTATCGGTATTATGATATGGCGCCAGTTATTCGGTCTGCAATGAACTATTTTAAATGATAAACATTTTAGTAACCTTCAAGCCGAAACTCGGAGAGAAGCAATTTTTCAATGCGTCGAACAAAGCGCAGGCAGATGTTCGTCTCGTTGCTTTAAGAAGTGGATTTGTCGAGAGATTGGTAGAATACAACAATCGCGACCGATTCATTTCTTTAGTCACAAGAATCATTGGCTTTGCTCAGCTTCTATATCGTTTACCCAAGGGATCTAAACTCTTAATCCAATATCCATTCTTACCTTTATGGATACATTGTTTTTTTAGATGGGTCATGCGTTCTAAATTCTACTGCATAGCGGTTGTTCACGATTTAAATTCAGTCAGAGAGCATGGGAGGCTTGATCGTCAAGAACAAGGCGCGCTTTCAATGTTTAAGAAGTTAATAGTTCATACTCCTTCAATGAAAGAGCTCTTAAAGTCTCATCTTGCTTCTGATATGGAATATGAGGTGTTGGAGGTATTTCCATATCTCACAAAACCCAATCTGGATCAAAAGCCGGTGAAGTGTTCTTTAGACACCGTAGTCTTCGCTGGAAATCTGCACAAAAGTATTTTTTTGAAGGACTTGTCACAAAGATTCTTAGACTATACGATTTATTTATATGGCGCTAGTAGTCCTTTTTCTGATAGCTTGGCAGTCGTCTATAAAGGGAGGTTTATGCCTGATGAAGTATCAGGTGTAGATGGAACTTGGGGATTGGTATGGGATGGTGAGAGCTGTGACGAGTGCTCTGGCCACTATGGAGAATATCTTGAAATAATTGCGTCGCATAAAATATCGTTGTACATAGCCTGTGGTAAACCCGTAATAGTGTGGAGCAAAAGTGCAATGGCGTCTTTCGTTTCAAAACACGGGATAGGTATTTTAGTTGACAGATTAGATCAAGTAGGAAGGGCTATACGTAAAGCGAATTATGACGAAGTTTTGAAATCTGTAGGGCGTGTTTCGCGAGATTATATATCGGGAGACTATCTGTTTACTATAATGAAACAAATTTGCAGCAATGATTAAAATCTTATCTTTTAATAAAGAATCTATTTTCTTTGCATTGTGGGTAGTGTCGTTATACGCGATAGCGATACCTACATGGACAAGTGGAGAAATAATATATGTAATCGGTGCTCTTTGTTTTGGCGGATATCTCCTTTTGAAAAATATAGAAGGCCATAGGATTGGCATGTCTCCCGTTAATTACATCCTATTTCTTTTATGGCTATTTTTCTCGGCTTTTCTAAATGATTCTCTTACCTACAAATCTTTCTCTTTTGCTTTTTTGGTTGTTGTTTGTAGTCCGATTTTAAATTCTAAGACTGTTTTCGATGCGCGTGAGAAAGCAGTAAACTTATTTGCTTATTCTTTCGTATTTGTTCCATTTATAGCAGGTTATTGCTATGTGAATAAAATTAATTTTTATGGTGACGGATGGGATCCATTAAATTTCGCTGCTATTTTTAGGCACCCGATGTTCTTGTCTGCATTACTAGGTTGTGCGGATGTTGTTATATTGTGGTGGATTATGAAGATAAAATCGAGGTTTCTTCAAATTTTGATGATTATAGTCTTGTTATGTTCTTTTTTTCTTGGTGTAATATCTGCATCTCGCTCAGCCTTGGTTGCTGCAGCCATCTCTTGTGCACTATTGCTTGCGTGTTTTTTCAGGTTGAAGAGATCATTGCCGATAGTTCTACTTATATTAGTAGGTTTGTATTTTGCAAGTGATGATTTCTTTTCTAACGCAGAGAGAATACGGGACAAAATTGAGACTGGAAAAGACGAACAATATGGTTCAAGGACTGAATTATGGAAAAGTGGATCTGCAAGTTTCCATCAATCTCCTATAATAGGTATCGGACATAATGTTAGAATATATAACAATGAAAAAGTAGTAGGAAGAACCGAGGCTGGATCTGGATGGCTTTCTGTTTTATTCCAAACAGGGCTAGTTGGTTTTGTCTTGTTTATGTCTATAATGTTGCCATCTCTTAAAGCAATATGGAAATATAGAAATGTAGAGAGAATGCAGCTTTTGATGTCACTATTTGTCTTTCTGTTGTTCCATTCGGTTTTTGAAGGCTATATTTTGACATTTGGAAACCCGATGGCTTGGTTATTTTGGTTACTTCAAGGACATTTGGTATTGTATTCTTACAATCAATGAGCATGAAAGTACTTCATTACATTCCCTCGTTAGCTGTTAAAACTGGAGGAGTGGCATCCTATTTGTCAGTGCTCAGCGAGGCATTAGGAAAACTTGTAGAGTTACATATTGCGACGAACTATGAATGCGAGCAAGAAGTGAAAACCCTCAACACTACAATACACAGAATTTCTTCAGGGTTGACTTGTTACTTTTCGGCTAAAAGATTATTGAATGAGTTACGTCCAGATGTAGTACATATCAATGGATGTTGGCAACCTCAGTTACTCTTTTTCCAAAGAGCAGCACAAAGTTTGCGAATTCCAGTGGTGTTGTCCCCACATGGTATGCTTGAACCATGGATCGTTAAGCGACATTATTGGACGAGAAAATGGCCTGCAATCCAATTATATCAAAGAGGTTTGGTAAAGCGAGCTGATTGTTTGCATGCAACTGCAGATACTGAAAAAGACAATTTGCTTCGCTTGGGGTGGAATCCCCGTATTGTTGTAATACCTAATGCGGTGAATATTGAGGAGTTACCGCTTAAGGACAACTGGAGAACCAAAAGGCGAATTGTGTTCATGAGTAGACTGCATGTCAAGAAAGGAATTGAGTTGCTTCTTGAAGCTCTGAGTTACTTGAAACCTCACTTGGATAGTTACGAAGTAATCATTGCAGGCGAAGGAGAGTCCCACTATGTGGAAACGTTGAAGAAGGCTGCTATTTCTTTCGGATTGAGTGAGGTTGTAAAATTTGTCGGTGGCATTTATGGAGCAGAAAAAGTCTGTCTACTACAATCTGCCGATTTTTTTGTTCTACCAACCTACAGTGAGAACTTCGGAATTGTAGTGGCAGAGGCATTGGCTTGTGGTACTCCGGTTATCACTACACATGGCACACCTTGGAAAGAGTTGGAAGACTTTGCGTGCGGTTGGTATATCCAGGTTGGTGTGAATTCCTTGAAAAATACTCTCAGAGAGGCGATGTCCGTAACAGAGGAAGAGATAGAAACAATGGGGCGCAATGGACGAAGATTAATTGAGGAAAGATTTGCAACTAGTATCGTTGCTGGTAAGTTTCTAGAACAATACAAAGCTGCGATGTGTAAAACTCCAACTGACAATATTTGGAATTGATGGATTAGTCCAAATGAATAAAGAGCTTTGGTTTGTCAGAGATTGCAAGACGCAAGACTTAAGTAGAAACATTAAGTTGTTGCTAATTGTATGGAAAGTCGTAGATTCATTGTTTTTTAAGACATCGATTTCCATATTAAATCCGTGGAGAGTTTTTTTGTTACGACTATTTGGGGCTAAAATAGGAAAGGGATGTTATGTTGCTCAACATGCAACCATTTTGATGCCATGGAATTTAATCATGGGGAATCATTCTTCTCTAGATGATTATGTCTATATAAAAAATACGATCCTTGTTGAGTTAGAAGATTTTGTAAGTATCGGCGTATTCACTCATATTGTACCTGATGGGCATGACGTGAGAACTCGAAATTTTGCCTCGGTACGTACGCCTGTCAAAATACGCCATGGGGCTTTTATAGGTGCGGACTGCTTTATATTTGGGGGAGTAGTAATCGGGCAATTTGCGGTAGTTGGAGCAAAAACATCTGTTTTCAAGAATGTGGAAGAGAATACAGTAGTGTATGGTACTCCTTGTACTGTTCACGGAAAAAGAATACCAACGGAGCAGTACGTCCAATATCGATACTCATTATGAAAGAGTTACTTGAGTTTACGTCCCCATATACCTTTGCAAATAAGGCGAGGCGGCTAATTTGGCGTATCACTTGGTTTTGCTTAGGGCAGCCATTGCCAGGGAGTTTCTTGTCCGGATGGAAACGTATGCTTCTACGCTGTTTTGGAGCAAAAATTGCACACACTGCGATTGTCTATTCAAGTGCTAAGATTTTTATGCCTTGGAACTTGGAAATGCATGACTTTTCATGTTTAGCTTCCGGAGTTGATTGTTATAATGCAGCTCCTATCGTATTGGAATCTTACGCAACTGTCAGTCAACGCGCTTACCTGTGTACAGCAAGTCACAATATATCTTCAAAAGCGCACGAGCAAATTGCTAACCCGATTAGAATAGGAAAATATGCTTGGGTAGCCGCAGAAGCGTTCGTTGGCCCCGGGGTGATAATTGGTGAAGGTGCTGTTGTAGGGGCAAGATCCGCCGTTTTTCGTGATGTAGAACCTTGGAGTGTGGTCGGTGGGAATCCTGCAAAGTTTCTCAAGAAAAGAGTGATCAATGGAGAAGGGTAGTATTGCTGTAATCATTTTAGCTTTCAACGAGGAGAAGCACATTGAAAGGAGTATTACCAATGCCAAACAATTTGCTTCTGAGGTTTTCGTCGTAGACTCATTTAGTACAGATAAAACAAGAGAAATTGCTCAGAGTTTAGGGGCCGCAGTCTATACTCATAAATGGGAAAATTATGCTCGTCAATTTTCATGGTCTTTGAAGAATCTTCCTATCAAGTCCCAGTGGATTTGGAGAATGGATGCTGATGAATACTTAAGCAGTGAATTAATAACAGAAGTCATGTCTAAGGTAAATCAGGTATCTGATGAAGTGAATGGCTTTACTGCTCCTTGCTTAAGAATATTTCTAGGCAAGTATATAAAACACGGTATTTTGCCACTTATTCTCTTGCGTTTATTCAGAAAGGGAAGCGGCTATATTGAAGATAAGCAGATGGATGAACACATTGTTCTTACGAGTGGTGAAGTTCATGCATTAAAACATCCTTTTTATGATGACAACCTAAATGGTATCACATGGTGGACGAACAAGCATAATGGTTATGCA
>QWCZ01002924.1_pt1 | contig 13313 bp, 8 predicted proteins | sample 1972651 | NCBI WGS metagenome assembly QWCZ01 (sample SAMN09866695, study PRJNA288562) | Human oral metagenome isolate pre1_saliva, whole genome shotgun sequencing... | isolation source: mouth | host: Homo sapiens | place: USA: California
GAAAGCTCTGAAAGACGTGCTTTATCCCCGAGTACCAGACTCTTAAGACTACTGTTATTTGCAAATGCCGCCTCACCGATTTTGGTTAGATTCTCACTCCCCACTATCTCCTCTATCTCTGCCCCGAGGAATGCTCTGTTCCCTACTTCAAGCGGACTCTTAATAACAAGGCTATGAACCTTAAAATAGCTGTCAAACCCTACTTTACTTCCTATTATGCACTCGATTTCACTAGGTATCTTTAATACTCCGTCCTTAAATAGCGAACTATTATTAAACCCGTTTACATGAGATACCGAACCCACATCCCTGTCAAACCCAAGTGTAATCTTATCCTTAACATAAGTTAAACTGATAGACGGTAAGGCACACAACAACTCTCGCATCTCCACGCTAAACCGAACACCGATAAAATACTTCCGAACATTCTCACTGCACTGAAAATCTACCTCTGACGGCACGGCTATGATAAAACCTTGATTTAACTTACTGTCTAGCTCGCTATCTACTGTCTCTACAGTTAATCTAAACTCTCTAAGACAAGTTGACCCGAAACTCGCAGTCACAATTTCGTTTAAGCTCTCTGCGTCGCCTTTAATGCCCAGTTCCGCAATAGGCTCTCTAAACTTAAGCTCCTTTGCCGCAATATGCACCTTCTTTAACTTCCTGCAATTACATATAAACTTGTCTAAATCAAACAGGCTAATTTGCTCTACTGTAATATTCACTTCTTCCAGTCTCTCACAGTCCGCAATCATAACTTTCCGAAGGCTACTCGCTGTTAAACTTAGACGCTCTGTGTCACACTCAATAATTTGAATTTCCTCCCTCCAACCTTCTTTGTTGGATATGTTAAGCACGCTGGCACCTGTACATCTAAGTAGCTCTATTCTCTTACAGGATAACCTACTCGGAAAACCAGTCATCCCGCTGTCCATTGCCATCATATCTGAAACATCACTAAGGTTTACAAGGTTAGCCTGCTTCACATCTTGTAATCTAATAGCTAACCAGTTTGGCTTCTCTGTCGGAAATAACACCGCAATACTATCCGCGTTTTCAAGAAAAACATCCGCTATCCGTAGTTCTTTACACGCGCTTAAATCCAAAACCTTTAAGAGTGTCCCGTTTATCCTTTCGCTTGGACGAAATACATTGACATTCGGATTTACCCTACAAACTCCAGATGCACTTCTTAAAACCTTAGTCACCGTTAAACCCTCGGCTCTTACATCCGTTACGGTGCAGTCTGCCGCTGTCATCCTATTACGCGCCGCGCTCAACTGATATTCTTTATCACCCTCTATCTTAACAGCTTCCTCTTCAAGCATGGCTAAGTTCTCTCCGCTAAACTCCCGCACTTGATTTAAGATATACCTCCCGCGATGCTCTATCATAAATTGGCTAGCATAAACTCCGAATGATAACTTAAGCTCGCCTGCACTATCAGCATAAGCAATTACTGCCTGTTTACGGAAAAGCGCACAATATGCGAATATCTGTAGCTTTCCCTCAAGGTAAACCTTGTACCCTTTCTTCTTTCCGATAAATAAAGGCAAATAAGCGTCTAAAAACCCTTGCTCAAACTCACCCTTATCAGTAAAGAAGCTAAACCCTGCGTATCCCTTAGTCTCTGTCCGCTTAAAGGCTTCCCAATCGCTAATCGGGATAAACTTCTTCTTAGTCCTTAGAATAGCCATGCTATCGTCTTTATAATACTGCCGCTCAACGACCGCCTCTACCGTAACTGCGGCTTCCCTCTTAATCTCTCCATCCGCGTCCCGATTACAAAGGAATCCAGCAACATAACAAAACCTTATCTGTCTACCATCTCTATCCCTACTCATTTCTACCTCCTCACAACTCTAATACCCTGCGTAAACGATAGATAAGACGCTCTGTAGTCCCTAAGTCAACATAATAACTCGCCACTGGCGAAGTCCCCTTCCCCTCGTAAGTGTAATAAATATTGCTGATAATACTAAGAAGCTCCTTTAACCCCGCTTTCTCCTCTTTGCTTACGCCCCGCTCCCGCATAAACCGCTTTATATCTGCTTCCTCTATCCGAAGCTCGATTAAACGCCGCGTATACTTGCAGTCGTCCTTCGTAATCGCGCTGTCTATTTCCCTATGAACATACTTTTCGTATGCCCTCTCTGGATACTCACTTAATAGCTCCTCCGTTGACATATACCACTGCTTCTTATAAAGCGCCCCCAAAGTATCACTATCTAGGCTATTGCAAAGAGCAAACGCTGTCCGCTTTGCACTCTTTATGTCCCACAACCCGCCTACACTTGTTAAACTATCACATCCACCAAACGAAAACTCCGAAAGCTTCGCCTCTTTCCCCAGAGCCAACCGACTAAGCTTCGTCCCCGCAAACGCTAGCGCCCCGACCGAAGTTAAATGCTCACTGCCCACTATCTCCGAAAGACCTGTATTCTTAAACACCGAGTCCCCTACTGACAGCTTACCGCTTAAATGCAGACTCTTAATAGGAAAATCACTGCCTAAACTACCTTGCAATGCCTCTACCTCCTTTGGAATCCGAAGCTCTCCCCCGTTAAACAAAAGATTCCCCACTAATGCGCCCTTAATCGACAGCGCGTTAAACTGCACTGTAACCCGCTCCTTTACATAGAACAGCGGCGCAAACACTGATGCGCACAGCAATTCCTTAATCTCATCACTAAACTTCACTGGCTTAAAATATGCCCGTAGCTTATCGTTGTTACACGCAACTCTTACTCTATCCTCATACCCGATTGCAAAGTCATTCGGAACTGGAAGTATCCCTACACTAAGCTTATCCTCCACATTAATTTCTATTCGCTTTAACGACATAGACCCGAAAGTTGCCGTAACTATCGGGTCTCCGTCTCTATTTGAGTCTACACTATAGCTAACCCGTCTTGCGTTTACTACTACCTTCTCAAGCGCTCTACAGTTGCTAACAAGCCTAGATAGCTTGTCAATAAAAAGCGTATCCATATCTATAGACAGCTCTTTAAGTAGACTACAGTTTCGGATAGCTACATCAATAGCCCTAGCAATCTTTAATCTCTCTAAATCGCAATTACTTATTTCTACATTCTGAACCCTTCTAAAATAAGAATCCACAAAAAGTTCTGGTATCCCAGTGCAACCGTTAAGCACTAAGCTATAATCCACTGTAACTTTATTAAACCCTTGAATCTTACTATGTTTCACCGACAACGAAAAAAACTCTGTCTTATCCCCCATGAGCGTTAAATCACTACAATCTGTAACAGTTAGGCGCACATTCTTAGCACCTACAGGCGGTGCAACATAAACAAAGGACTCCACCCCCTTAACCGATAACACACACTTCTTAAGCTCATTACACCCGCTTAAGTCAAGCACTCTAACCCCGCTCCCGCTTGAAATTTCTAAATCAATCTCACTCGCTCTAGGATTTACCTTACATATCCCAGTTTCACACCTATTAAGCCCCGTTACATGAACTCCGTCCTCTGCTACCTCGCTTATCGTACAATCCTCTCCCGTCATACGATTCCTTGCGCGATTTAACTTATACTCATTATCCTCTAAAAGCGTAACTGCCTGTTCCTCTAAGCTACTAAGCTTTGCTGAACCGCTCACTCCCTGCAAAAGCACATACTCCCCACGATACCTCTCTACAAAGGCGCTGAAACCAGAATACTCCCGAATAACCCCTGCTTCATCAAGATACAAAACCCCTACACCTCGCGCCTCTACGCCTGTCTTATCTGCGTAAATTACACGAAGCTTACCTTTCTTATAAAGCGTATTCTTCTCTTTATCCCCGATAAATACTGGCAAATCTCTGTCAGAATACTGCTGTATATACTCGCTCTCCCTATTCCCACTGTTATATACCCACTTAAACCCGATAAACTTAGCCTTGCTCGTGCTATTCTTCCAAGCCTTTATCCCAACATACCGATAGTCTCCAAGCCGAGCCTTCTTGCCAGCATTCCACTGAAACTCCCGAACTATCACATGCGTTACCACAGGGCTTCCGTCTGCTTTGCGCCTACAAAGTAGCCCCGTTACAATCCTATCCTTAGTATTACCCGCCATTTGACAAGCCTCCTGTAAATTATTTTTAACATAAACATAGGCGGGTCTTTCGGATTAACCGCTGTCCCGCCTATTAGTATTACTCTAACACTTTATGACATCTATAAACTTTTTCAAATTGTCGGATAAACTTAGCTCCATCTTGTGCAAAATCTGGAACTTAACCTTTATGCTCGGAAAATCTACTAGGTTGTCTGCCAATAGCGTAAACTTTGTAAGAGCCTCGTTCGTCAGCAACAACATCGCATCTTCCGTAATTTCACTGTATGTCTTGTTTACAAACTCTTCGCCGACCCATTTCGACTTCGTATCGTATGTTACAAACGGCATACGCTTTACATGTATCTTAATCTCCTTTAGCCTAGGACAGTTCTCCACAAATCCTATTATTTCTCTAAGGCTTACCTCGTCACAGTCAATATCTATCGACTCAATATAGAGACAATCCGAAACACGAAGCATACTTATAACAGTCCCATACAACTTAACCGTTAGACTCTTTATATCTGTATTGTTTATTAAAAGTTGAGAATGTGTTGTCTCTGATAAACAGCTACTTCCCTCTATTACGATTACTCCAAGCCCTACCACTCGTATTAGCTCAAAGATAAGCCCCCTCTCGAACTCATCATCCACCCCCTCCTTTATCGGCGTAAGTCCAAAAGCGTCATAATCCACATATCTTACATGGCTTAAACCAGAAACCTTACAGGATGTCGCTTTCAACCCTCGAACACAAACTTGACCTACAAGTGTTACTTCCAGTTCATGAAATACGAACGACCCGAAATACTGACTCTCTGGAAGGCATAAAGACAAGCTATCCCCTCGGCTCTCGTATATCTGAACAAACTTCACCGCGCTCTTTTGCATATCAAGCACTTTGATGTTTGCGTTATATAAACTATTCTGGCTTGAGTTAATCCAATCAGCACAGTCACTTACTGTACAAACGCCATTATTGCTTGACTTAAATCCTGTCACTACAATCGGAGCTGTCTTACTTGCTACAAGTTTATAAACACAGCAGTCTGCACCTGTTAAACGATTACGCGCCGCTATACTGCTACTTAAATAGCTAGACAAATGAGCTATACCGTTCGTAATACTATCCTTATACTCTTCTTTATCTGAATAGACCTTAACTTCTTCGTTATCTACAAAATAACTGTCATTTAACTCACTTCCATTCCAAAGCTCACCATCCGCAGAAACAAAACCGCACGGTATCTCCCCGTCAAACCCGTTAGCTACAATTACATCCCCAAAAGCATAAACCCGAAGCCTTCCACTCTCTAGTAAATTGCCTTCCTCGTCCGTCAAAGGAAATTCGGCTTTCCATTCATCTGACAAAGGGATTCCCGCGCTAAACTCGACTACCACATTCAATGATACATGCTCCCAATACTCGGACATCGTAACGGCGCGTACCGACCAATCCCGTCCGACATTACGAGATAAAAAACTGCTCATTGGTACTACCAAAGCAAATGGTAAACCCTCTTTTGTAATTCCAAAACCAGCAGTCGCAAATTTACATTGAACTGATTCTCGGACTCTTGTCCGAATCGGGTCGTAGGCTAATGCGGCATAAAATGATAATTTTTCAAGCGTTCTTAAACCAACATCACCCGCCAGACCATTTATCCTAAGAGACAAATATGCTAGATTGTCGCTATCTGGCTCTCCTCTACTAGTCGCGTTCGGGCTAAATAAACCGTCTCTGTCAATCATTTATGCCCTCGACCAAAATACAAGGATTTAACGCCTTTGCTACTAGCTTATTCTTCATGCTTTCCTCCTTCAATATACCTATCGTATCTAAAAACCTTCGCGCTCGTTCCGTTTACCACAACCTCACACCCGTTACTGACAAGAATATTGATACAGCCAGATTCCTCCGATGTAAACGAAAACCGCTTAAGACTTTCCAAATTGCTTAAATCAAGCGCTGGGATTCCATATGACGAAAACACAGAAATACTAAGCTCTTCGAGACTCGGAAGAAAGCCAAATGCTGAATCAATATCAAAGTTAAATGTAAGAGTCCTAATTGATAATTTCTTTAATTTATCGTTATGCCTTACAGACAAGTCAAACTTCGTACCGTAAGACGGCAAAATATAGTCTATATCTAGGCTCTTTAGGTCGTCATTTTCATATACGCTTATATCATGACTATCGCCAGCATGGTAATCACTGCTTCCCAACCGTATGCTAAGGCTATCAAGACCAGTTACCCCAGCTACTCTTACATAATGACTAGCCTTACGACCAATAGTTGTCTTGCTTGGCAAGACCTTTATCTCCGATAAACCCTTTACTGCACAGTTTACAATCAAAAACTTCTCGTAACCATTTGAAGCAGACGGAAGGATTATCACATTATCGTGCTTATTTGACTGGTCAGTTAATATCTGTAGATTCAATAAATCGTCACACGCCCCTAAGTCAAGAACCTTAACGCCACTCTTTGAAAGCCCTATAGTGTCAAGTGATAACTTATCTATATCATTTAGTAACTTACAAACCCCGTTATGGCTCTCACACAACTCATTAATCTCTACAATCCCGTCTCTACCGCATTCTCTAACCCCGCAATCCTCATGGGTAAGCGCGCTCCTTGCACGGGCAAGCCGGTACTCGTCATTATCTGTTAGCTTAAGACGGCGATAAAGATTCGCCTTATACACTTCCTCTTCCTTCTCGTTAATCAGCGGAAACTCTATTTGCTCGTAGTTCGCCTCTATAAAGTCGAAAGTTAGTTTGACCATCTCCTCCCTACCATCTGGAAAACGAACCAAACACTCGCCTTTATCAAGCATCTCCTGTAAACTTGTTTCTCTAATCTCCAACACTCCATTATCCACCGAGTTCACCTACTTTCTTATACACCAAACATATCACTCCTCGGGCAGTCGCAGAACAACCCTCTGGCAATACAAGCCGCAACTTCTCGTTACACGGCTCTGCTACATCTATCTTGAATATCCAGTAGCCTCGACACTAAGCATGTCTAACCCTGTACACGACTTTAACTCTAATGTAAAATTTCCAATGTCCCCTAACTCATATCTAAACATGACTTTAGATAAACCAACAACATTAACCGCGCAAAGACTTAACTTCTTTAATCCATTAGACGCTGAAGGCATAATAAACGTGCAATCACCAGCCCATGCTATGTCAATGTTACGAAGGTCTTTACAGCTAGATGCATCAATAACTTTAACCCCATTAAGATAATCAGCCCTGCCAATATACAGACAGTCTACATCATTCAGTAACTTACAAACCCCATTACTTGCAGGATTAAACTTGAATACATTAACCCCGTCATGTAGCACTTCCTTAACGGCACAATCACTCCCCGTTAGCTTACTCCTAACCGCCTCTAATTGATACTCTTTATCTTCTACAAGGCGAAGATGCCGAAGAATTATACGCTTACAAACACCCGACCCATAATCTGTATCGCTAATAAAAGATACATTCTCATACTCTCGTTTCAACCACTCATAACTCGGAGTAAAGCATAAAGGCTCTCCCTTTCCATTAAACCCGACAAACGGCTTCCCCTCCTTAAAATCTTTGAAATCCCCGAAAAGGCGATACCTACCCAACGAAAGGCGCGTAAACACTGCACCATCCTTTTCGTAAAAAGGAAAATCTGATACTTCAAAGCTCAATCTATTATCTGGATTGCTCCCATCCGACCTTCCTCTCACGGCGCAGTCCCACTTATGCTTGTTCTCTGGCTTTGTACCTCTAGGCTTTACACACCACCGATTAAACGCTTTTACAGAAATATAAAATACTTCACCCTTTCCACTACTCGAGGACTTCGCAGTAACAAGTTTTCCCATTATTCGATTCCTCGAATGCCCTACAAGCCCCACGAGATACAGCATATTCCAGTGCTTTGATTCCCCGTCTACCGTTAATACCCCGCCCTCTGTCTCGCACAAAAGCTCTCGAAAACTCTCTTGACTATTCATTCTTCTCCATCCCAACTAAGTGTGCAGGCATCTATCTTTCCCGTATTAAACGACAGAGATACCTTGCTGTTTATCTGTATGGATTCTGCCTCGATATTGACAGCCACCCCTCTACTTAGAGCCTCCTTATCAAAACTTAATGCCTTTCCTACAACTCTACCAGCCTTTACTGTTACTCGCTCTAAAGAAGGATTCCTATTCAAAAGCTCAATAATATCACCGAACAGTACTGTGCCTTCTGTTTCAATCTCTACCTCTCGAAGCTTCTCGCATAAATTAACCTCTATATCAAGATTAGGAGCGTTCCCTGTTACACGCAAAACCTCTGTATCTGTCTTATACAAATCTATCTTACAAGTTAAATCCGAAGCCTCTTCTATCTCTCTACCGCAAAGAATCTGCGTATAGTCGCACCATGTATCAAGATTAGGGACACCGTTCACATTGTAAAACTGTATATTGGCAGAATTCTCTTCACACCCTATTATTTGTATCTTAGATATTCCCTCAATTATAGCCTCATTAAAGAACAACGACTCTGCCCTTATCCATCCGTCACCTATAAACGCAAGCGTATTTCCACCGTATCTCGGAAAATCCACCTCTGTAATTGCAATATCCCAATCCACTACCACCGAAAGTACGCTTCTACCACCTTTCGGCAGAACTATACTAGTCTTTGGCAAACCTGTGTCAACGCCACACATCTCGAACTCAATCTTCGATAGATATTTGCACTCCGAAAAATCCAGAACCCGAATATCATTAGGCAGAGGAAGAAAAAGTCTGGCTGTATCAATGTCACCAACTAACCTACAAACTCCGCTAGCGCATGGATTAAAATTTTGTAGACATTTTCCACGAATTTCGTCAATACTAGATTGCGGTTCTTCGCTACAGTCTGTATGAGTTAGCCTATTCCGCGCTACTGCCAACTGATACTCTTTATTAACTGAAAGCTCTGCCGTCTTTCTAAGATAATACTTTACAAAAGCAGAATATATGGATTCAAGGCTCAAAAACAAGTCGTTCTCAATAAATAACTTACGTTTAACCCAATTTAGTGCTTTGTCAGACCAAACCTTCTTCTGCAAAACTCCTTTTGAATCAAAGTACTCAAACTCCGCTGTGCTGTATGCTAAACAACAGTATAAACCATCGTACAAAACACGGATATGCCCCTCACTTACCAACGAATACTTCCCAGCACCGCAAGAAATATAAGCAGGATACGACATAATATCATACCACAACGCAGTCCATCCATCAGTAGCCACTTCAGTATAGCTACCTAATTTGTACGGAAATATTAAGCCTTTTGAATCGCTGTAATAAATAAATCTCTTTCCGTAGCTAGACTCGTTATACAGCTTAATCAATTCAGACTCGCTAACATATACATAATCTGAATACTCACCGTCACCACCCAATGTCTCACTACGCTCCCAATAAGTTATAATTGCACCCTTAAACCCACCACCGCTAAAAGATAAATCGTCTATATTGTCTAAAACAATAGCCGCTATCTCCAAACTCCCGTTTATCTTACAACCATCCGTATATTCTTTTGCCTCCAGAATAAACTCGTGCGTATCGCTCATCTCTCCCTCCTCACAATCACTCCCCTTAAATACTCTGGTAAACTACTGAATCCTTCCACAACTTCCATATTACGCTTGCTATCTGAACTATATGCCTCCCAGACAACTCTATCTGTTTCTATATGCACCCGAACATTTGTCGGAATTTTCACTTGAGCGTTCTCAAGCCTAAGAATTGCACAGCTATCTACTTCAAGGCGACCACAGACTACCTTTACCGACTCCAAACTTTCGATTGATAAGACATCAAGAATATTTCTAAGGGTTACTGTCCCTTCACAGCGAATTACTACCTTTTTAAGCGATGCACACTTACTAGTATAAAGCGTAAGCTCGCATTTCTCCTGCTTAAAGTCTATATCTAGCTCCTCTATACTAGTCTTAGTTAAATCTATATTAACTATATAGTTGTAGTCATACGCTGGCTCTTCCGTGCTACGGATAATAAGCCGCTTAAGCCCTGTTACTCCGTTAAACAAGCACCTTGTATCATTAACAACTGTCTGTAACCCTTGTGGAAACATCTGTATACACAGTTCATCGCTACTAAACTCGCTATCGTAAACCACAACATCTGCCGCCCGAATCTCTCCCCTTACAGTCACCCGACTACACGCATTTAGCTTAAACTCACCGTCCCTATAGTTCTCACTGTCTGGATAGAGTAATGAAAAACCGTCAAGCTTATACAAGTTTATGCTTACACCCCTAAGATGCGCACACGCAGACAAATCAAGCACCTTTATGTCGTTACTTAACCGAGAGAGATGTCTACAAAGTCTATGTCATCCATTGCACAACAAACCCCGTTATTTGCTGTAAAATCCTTTAGAATAACAGCTCCTACATTTACTCTCTCCGTTACTACTTCCTTTATTCCACAATCTGCTCTTGTTATTCGATTTCTTCCCGCAAGAAGCTGATACTCCTCTGACTCAACAAACTTCCGATACTCGTAAGAATGAAACGCAATCACCGACTCTCCGTATAAACAACAAGCCATATTACCCGACAGGAATCTATCATATAACGCCTCTATTGAAAGTGTCTCCTTATGCACAGTCCCGTCTGGATAAACGGTTATAAAATCCGTGACTTCCCCAAGAAGAAAGCTGTCTTTCCACAGGTCTGTAAGGTATTTCCCCTCTCTTATCCTTCTGAATTCCCCATTTTCCCGCTTATACATGGGGAAATCTTCTATCTTAAAACGAAGAGCTTCTTCAAGGCTAGTGTTATCATATCTAAGAGTCTTAGACTTATAATATACAGGATAAACACGAGGCGCGTAGCGGTAGAGCTTGACTACCTTCCCGCTAAACTGAAGGGAATCTACATACATTTTGATAAAGACTTCATTACTTACATACAATAAACTTACATGCAATAATGAGGAATTTGCTCCTTCGATTGCGCTAACAGAAGTCACAGACTTCCCATGTACAAGCCACACCAACACCCCTATAGGCTCTCCCCCGTTAAACACAATACCTCGTGGCACGACTACAAACGAAACACCTGCCCCCTTAATGCCACTCAACAATATCTCTGCTTGTTGTTCAGTTACTACCTCATTTACCCCAATAACCGAACCGTCTCCAAACCGCTTCTCCCATGCGCGATTCCACGACAGATTCCGTAACCTGTAAAGCTCCTGCTCCATCCCTCGCTCCTTATTCCCTATGCCCTGTGACGCACCACGCGCCCCGCTACGCCACTTAAACCGATTACTCGACTTCCTCTACCACCAAGAAATAAACGCCCCCTAAATGGCACTCTCGTAGGACTAAAGGCAAAATAAGCCCCTAAACCCCAAACCTTTGCTTAAATCTATATCGCTAAGACGGGAGCGTGTACTAATCCGCTCCCGTCTCTAATTCAAAGTTTGTTCCTACCGCCTACTTACCTAGCGCTTAAACCCGCGTTACGCTTAATCTCACCCCGAACTTACTGTAATACTCGCGAAGATTTCTCTCATCTGCGCTGTCTATCTTCTCTGCGCGTATATTTATCTCTTTTAGCTTATCAGAACCGAACAACAGACGATTTCCAAACGCGCCAACGCAAACTTCTCTACCATAGCCGCGCATATATGACCTTACCTCTTGCACCTCTAAATTTAGAACTCGAAGATTTTTGGCTATTATTGCCTCACTAAACGGAGTCACCGCAAATATACTACCAAATAAACTTAACTCTTCTACCTTATCACTCTTAATCTTTATCTCATGCTGTAAAAGCCTATCTAATCCTGTTAATCTAAGCCGAATAGGACTGCTATATACCTAGCTAACGAAAGGTATGTCATCATACGCTTCTACATCATTATTAAGCACTAGGCTTTCTTGCTTAAAACGAGTTGTATCGTCAATATGAACATCAGCAAAATGCACTATCCCTAAACCAAATACCTCGCTATGCCAGTCTAATACCAGATTATCAAGCCACAACTCGGCTGAATTAAAGTCAACTGTCACTCCGCACAGCATCAAGACCCTTAAATTTGCCAAATCTCTTGGCAATATGAGTCTAATGTTATTCTCAATCTGCACTGCCGATAAACTTACAAACTTTAGTCTTTCGCACTTAGAAGCGTCTAAAACCTTAATTCCCATGTCAGCTAAGTCACCAGAATCTAAATCAATCCCGTCCGTAATTGACGGTAATACACAAATACCGTTATCACATGGCGGGACGCTCGTAAGCAGATTATTAACCCCGTAACTCATTGTAAAGGCACTTAGCGCCTCATTAAATTTACACCCACTCTTGCAGTCAAAGTATAAGCTCCCGTCCATTCTGATACCACTCCCCAATTCTCCCGCTATCATTATCTTAAACCTTCCGCTTAATCTTAGCCTTTAACTCTCTCTCGGTCGCACTATCTAATACGCAATTCTCTACCGCAGTCGGAGATACACTCTCTAACTTCTCTACCCCGTAAATCCTACTTATTCCAGAACTCCGAAAACAGTTATCTGGTAGCCTCTTTAACTTATCCCCGACCCGAAACTCCGTTATCTCACAATCCGCAAACGCATAGTTACAAAGGCTCATAATAAACTCACTATTCTCTATCCGAACAGGCTTAAGCCCGTCCATCTGCCCCGTTATAGCTATATCCCCGTTAAAACGCAGAACCGTCTCAAAATCAAATTCATAATCCCTAGAAAATCCTCTAAACTCTTTGATTTCTTCCGGTATATCCAGTATTATTTTGTCTCCCTCTGTCCTAAATACCCGCGCCATCTTATCAAACGAATAGTCGTAGTCAAAAGCCAATGCAAATACCCCGTTATGATACCGAATACAGCCGCTACCAAGCACCCTAAGTATCCCAATAAACCTGTCACTAAACTGCCGAGGAGACAGGCTAATCTTCCCCTCGCTCCCGTCCTTTGTCTGTATACTAACTCTCACACTGTCCCTACAAAACAGCGTAGCTTTATTCCCCTTTATACTATCTGCCATGATACTTACGCTCGATAGTCGCTCTGACCCGAAATGCATCGCATGAAGCCTATCCTCTGCCCTACCACCGAGCAAAGGACTCACTTCCCCCACAACCAGACTAACCTCTTTTAGATTCCGCGCCGTCACACTCTCGGAAAAACTCTCTAAGCAGATG
>QWCZ01001134.1_pt1 | contig 13265 bp, 14 predicted proteins | sample 1972651 | NCBI WGS metagenome assembly QWCZ01 (sample SAMN09866695, study PRJNA288562) | Human oral metagenome isolate pre1_saliva, whole genome shotgun sequencing... | isolation source: mouth | host: Homo sapiens | place: USA: California
TTGCTATTCCGACCATTGAAGTGCGGGAATAGCTCAGTTGGTAGAGCGTCAGCCTTCCAAGCTGAATGTCGCGAGTTCGAACCTCGTTTCCCGCTCCAATATAATGGTGATTGTAGTTCAGTTGGTAGAGCGCCAGTTTGTGGCACTGGTTGTCGCGGGTTCGAGTCCCGTCAATCACCCCATTATGCGTCATTAGCTCAGTTGGTAGAGCACACGACTTTTAATCGTGTTGTCACAAGTTCAAATCTTGTATGACGCACCATTTTTTTATAATAGACTTTTTTGCGGGGATGGCGGAATTGGCAGACGCGCTAGACTTAGGATCTAGTGTCTTAGACGTGAGAGTTCAAGTCTCTCTCTCCGCACCATCTTATTTATTGGGGTGTCGCCAAGCGGTAAGGCAACGGACTTTGACTCCGTTATGCGTTGGTTCGAATCCAGCCACCCCAGCCATATATAAACTAAAATCACTAGAGATATTTCTCTAGTTTTTTTAATATATTACTTTTATTAAGGAGCTTTTATGATTATTGAAAATATTAAAAGAACTCGTTCACATAGAAAATTCTCTGAAAAAGAAATAAAAAGTAATGAGATTCTACAAATAATAGAAGGAGCAAGATTTACAGCTTCTGCTAAAAATTCTCAAATTCTAAGATATTCATATACTACAGATCAGGAAAAATGTAAAAAATTATTCTCATCTATTTCTTTAGGAGGACTATTAAAATTAGAAGACAAGCCAATTTTTGAAGAAAGACCTAAGGCATATATATTAATAGCCATCGAAAAAAATACTACCATTTCTGAATCAATGCTATACTTTGATATAGGGATGGCTAGTCAAAATATTCTTTTAATTGCAAATGATTTAGGATATGCTTCTTGTGTTGTAATGTCATATAATAAAAAAGAATTAGAAGAAACTTTAGAATTACCAAACAATTACGATTCTAAAGCTCTTATAGTCTTAGGAGAGGCTAAAGACGATGTAATCTTGATAAATGCTAAAAATACAGAAGATACAAGATATTACATTGAAAACAAAAAACATTATGTACCCAAATTAACTTTAGAACAAATACTTTTAAATAAATAATAGTTCTAGGAGGGAATATGAAATTTTTAAAATTTGATGAAATTGATTCAACTAATAATTATATGAAAGAACATATTAATGATTTCAATAACTATGATATAGTATCTGCAAAAACACAGACTACTGGTAGAGGTAGACGTGGGAATATTTGGCTTTCTCCAGAAGGTATGGCTCTTTTTAGTTTTTTATTAAAGCCAAATAAAAAAAAAGAAATTGAGGAATATACAAAATTACCTCTGTTAGCAGGAATTTCAACCCTTTCTGCTTTAAGAAAATTTAAGGAAGATGTTTTTTCTTTTAAATGGACCAATGATGTATTTTATCAAAATAAAAAAATATCTGGAATCTTAGTCGAAAAAATAGATAAAGCATTTATTATAGGTATTGGTATTAATATAAACAATAAAATTCCAGAAGAAATCAAGGATATTGCTACTTCTTTAGGAGAACAATATGATATTGATAAAATTATATTAACCGTTGTAGAAGAATTTGCTAAATATTATGAAAAATTTGAAAACGGGAAATGGGCTGAAATATTAGATGAAATAAATAAATATAATCTTTTAAAAAACAAAAAAATAAAGGTTGATGTTAGAGGAAAAATTTTTTCTGGAATAGCCAAAAATATTGCTGAAGATGGAAGATTGGAAATTCTAATTGAGGGAGATTTAAAACTATTTAATGTTGGCGAAATAAGAATAGAAAAGGATTTTTTAATATGATTAAAAAAGTAGTAATCGGTATGAGTGGAGGTGTTGATTCTTCTGTTGCTGCATATCTACTAAAAAAAGAAGGGTATGAAGTAATAGGAGTAACATTAAATCAGCACTTAGAAGAATTTTCAAAGGATATTGAAGATGCTAAAAACGTATGCAATAAACTAGGTATTATTCATGAAGTTGTAAATATTAGAGAAAACTTTGAAAATATTGTAATAAAATATTTTTTAGATGGTTATAAAGCTGGTATTACTCCATCTCCTTGTGTTATTTGTGATGATGAAATTAAGTTTAAAATCTTATTCGATATTGCTGAAAAATATAAGGCAGATTTTATTGCAACAGGCCATTATAGTTCTGTTGAATACTCAGAAAAATTCTCTGAGTATCTACTAAAATCTGTCCATTCAATAATAAAAGACCAGTCTTATATGTTATATAGACTGAGCTCTGAAAAATTAAAAAGATTAATTTTTCCATTAAAAGATTATTCAAAACAAGAGATAAGAAAAATAGCTCTCAATATTGGACTTGAAGTTTTTGATAAAAAAGACAGTCAAGGAGTTTGTTTTGCTAAAGAAGGATATAAAAAATTTCTACAAGATAATTTAAAAAATGAAATAAAAGTAGGAAATTATATCGATAAAAACGGTAATATACTTGGACAACACGAAGGCTATCAATTTTATACCATCGGTCAAAGAAGAGGACTAGGGATAAATCTCTCTAGACCTATTTTTATAACAGAAATTAAGCCTAAAACGAACGAAATTGTTTTGGGAGAATTTGATGAACTTTTTACCGACACCATTGAAATTAAAAATTTTAAATTATCAGTTGATTATAAAAAATTAGAAGATTTAGAATTATTAGCTAGACCTAGATTTTCTAGCTCTGGTTTTTATGGAAAATTATTATTTGAAAATGATAAATTATTTTTTAAATATAATAACAAGAATGCTCATAATGCTAAAGGGCAACATGTCGTATTTTTCTACGATAACTTTGTTGTTGGAGGCGGAGAAATAGTCTAGTATACTTTAAGGATTTTTTTAAGGATTTTTTTGATTTTTTAATTTATATTTTCCTATGTAATAAATAAAGTCTCTGACGTCCGTATTAGTTCGAAGAGCCTGTGTTTATTGAGCTTGTAGAACTCATACGGCTGTCAAGAGACTAATTTTGGTTATTTAATTTTATACTTTCCTATACAATAAGAAAAGAGGGTTTCCCCTCTTTTTATTTTGCATATTCTACTGCTCTTGTTTCTCTTAAAATTGTTACTTTTATTTGTCCTGGATACTGCATAGTATCTTCAATTTTTTTAGCTACCTCTCTCGACATTAATGTTGCTTCATCATCACTTATCTTATCAGGATTAATAACTATTCTAAGTTCTCTTCCTGCTTGAATTGCAAATGAAGATTCAACTCCATCAAATGAGTTAGCAATTTCTTCAAGATTTTCTAATCTCTTAATATAAGCTGTCAATGTTTCTCTTCTTGCTCCAGGTCTTGATGCTGATACAGCATCTGCTGCTTGAACAAGTATAGCTTCTATTGTTTCAAACTCTACTTCATTGTGGTGAGCCATAACCGCATTTACTACATCTGGTTTTTCTCCAAATTTCTTAATAAATTCTCCTCCAACAATAGCATGAGATGTTTCAATTTCATTTACTAAAACTTTTCCAATATCATGTAAAAGTCCAGCTCTCTTAGCAAGGGCAACATCTACTCCAATTTCAGCTGCTAATGTCGAAGCTATTTTAGCAACCTCAATAGAGTGTGTCAACACATTTTGACCATAACTTGTTCTATATTTTAATCTTCCTAAAGTTTTTATAATTTCAGGATGCATAGATGGAATTGATAACTCGATAAGAGCTTCTTCTCCAGCTGCAATGATTTCTTTTTCAATTTCTTTTTTACATTTATTTACAATTTCTTCAATCTTTCCTGGATGTATTCTTCCATCAGTAATCAATTTTTCTATTGTCATTCTTGCAATTTCTCTCTTAACTCCATCGAAACATGAAAGAACAACAGCTTCCGGAGTATCATCTATTATTACATCAACCCCAGTTAATGCTTCAATAGCTCTGATATTTCTTCCTTCTCTTCCTATTATTCTACCTTTCATTTCGTCGTTAGGTAAGTTTATAACTGATACAGTTGCATCAGCTACATAGTCTGCAGCTGCTTTTCCAATAGCAGTTGCTAAAATCTTTTGACTAATTTTTTCTTTTTCTTCATCGATTTTATTTTCAAATTCTCTAATAGTTAATGCCATTTCATGAGTCATTTCATCTCTTAGTTTATTTAATAAAATCTCTTTAGCTTCTTGTTTGCTTAAACCACTAATTTTAGATAGTTCTTCTTCTTCTTTTTGTTTTAACTCTTCAATTTCTTTTCTTTTTTCTTCAAGTTCATCGTTAATTTTTTCTAATTCTAGACTTTTAATTTCTATTTTTTCAATTTTTCCATCTAGTATTTCTTCTTTTTTAATAATTCTTGCTTCTTTTTGAGCAATTTCATTTTTAATATTTCTTGCTTCTTTTTCAACTTCTTCTTTAATTTGATATGCTTTTTCTTTAGCTTTTAACTCTATTTCTTTGGCTTTAGAAACAGCATTTTTTTCGGCTTCTTCTAAAATTTCTTTAGCCTTTATTTTTGCTTTTTCAACTTCATCTTCTAAGTTCATTAACTTTTCGATTTGTTTGTCAATAACTGATTTTTTAAAAAAGATTGAAAATACAATAGCTAAGGCTATTAAAACTGCTCCAATGATAATCAATAAGTGCATACATTTCCTTTCTGACTAATTTTATTTGAAACTTTTGATTGCCTCATCTTCTGTCTTATAAATTTCAAATATTTCGTCTAGTCCTATAGTCTCAAAAATGGTTTGGATATGCTTATTAAGATTTATTATCTTAATATCTCCACCCATTTCTCTAACTGTTTGTAATTTTCCTCTTAAAATCCCCATAGCTAGACTATTAATATGAATTAATCCTTGAAAATCAACAATATATTTAACTACATCTTTTTCAATAAATTTACTAAGAATTTCTTTTAGTTTAGGGGCAACAAAAGCATCAAGTTCTCCGTTAATTTCAATTATTTGCACATCTTCTTTTACTCTTTCTAAGATTTCAAAATTATTTTCCATTCTATACTGCCTCCTTAAGTTTCTTTTCTACCTTAAAAATAGTTCCTCTTGTCTTTTTTTCAATTTTTAAAACATCTACTAATTTTCTAGCAATAAACAATCCATACCCACCGTCTTCTTTACTTTCTGTATTTTCTGTATAACCTCTTCCGTAATCTTCAACAGTTAAAAAGACAGTATTATTATAAATATCTAAAACAATTTTTATCTCACCTTGACCATAATCATAAGCATGCTCTATAGCATTTGTTGCCAACTCGTCCACTACTGAAAGTAATTGAATTTCATCAGCTCCAACTACATTATGTTCTCTAAGATAAACTCTTGTCATGGCTCTAACTAAAGAGAGGTTGCTCAAATAAGATGGCACAAATAATTTTATTTTATTCATACTTTTCATAATAAGCTCACTTCTTCTCCTTTAAATCAAAAATTAACCATTTTTTTATTTTATTATCATAAATAAAATTTAATTCAAAATAATATGTATCTTCATTCAAATTAAGAGCCAATAATGATGTTGGATACACATTAACATAAGATGGTTCAGATATAAAAACATTGATACCAGTAAAATCTATTTTATACAAATTATCTATGATATATCTGTTTTTATAACTATCCTTTATATTTTCCTCAATAAACTTAATATTATTTTTCAACAAATTATTTTTTATATCGTTACTTAATATAGATAATTGTTTTTTTTCATATTGAGTAAAATCTTTTTGAATATAAGCATTAGAACAAGATATTAACAAAAAAACTACTGTAATAATTAGTAAAATTTTCTTCATAATTGCTCCTTTACCATATAGTATGATAACACATAAAACATATTTAATCAAGCCATTTTATTAAACATTGTGTCTATTTTTTCTACAATTTTTTCTTCTGTTTCAGAGTCAAGATTAAACCAAATATAATCTTTATCTCCTTTAAACCAAGTAAATTGTCTTTTAGCATAATGTCTTGAATTTTTTTTAATTTCATCTATTGCTTTATCTAAACTAATAATACCATCAAAATAATCTATAAGTTCAGAATATCCTATTATATTTAATTTTTTTAAATTATCTCTATTTTTTAAATATAATTTTTCTACTTCTTGGACAAGTCCATTTTCTATCATGATATCAACTCTCTTATTGATTCTTTCATAAAGATAAGCTCTATCTCTCTCCAAAGCAATTTTCAAAAAAGAAAAATTATTATTTTTTATATTTTTTTTTGATAAAACTGAAAATTTTTCTCCAGTTATCAAAAATACTTCTATAACTCTTTCAAGTCTTATTCTATTATTTGGGTGTATTTCTTTTGTTGCTTCTTCATCATATTTTAATGCCATTTCTAGCAAAGTTTTATTATCAATGTTTGCTAAATACTCCCTAATCTTTTTATCAGCTGATGGTAAACTAGATAAACCATTTGTAACTGAATTTAAATATAGACCTGTCCCTCCAACTAACAAAAAATTCTTTTCTGAATTATTGTTTAAAATATTATTAACATTTTTTTCAAAATCTCCAACACTATATTTATTTATTGGTTCCAATATATCTATTAAATGATGTTTTATTTCTTGCATCTCTTCTGTTTTTATTTTAGCAGTCCCTATATCAAGCCCTTTATAAACTTGAGCAGAATCAGCCGATATTATTTCAGCCTTTATTTTTTTTGCTAAACTTATCGAAATATCTGTTTTCCCTACTCCAGTTGGTCCAGCTATGACTATTGCTTTATTCAAAGTATTCAAACTCTACATCAGCAATCTTTACAGTATCTCCATCTTGAACTCCAAAATCTTGTAGAGCCTCCTCCATTCCTAAATTTCTCATCATATGCAAGAATGTTACCAATGATTCATCGTCCATTCCTATAACATATTTTGCTAAAACATCATCTACTATTCTTCCACCAACAACAATAGCATCATCTTCATCTCTAGTTAGTTCAAAATCTTCTTTTACAACTCTTAATTCTTTCAATAACTTTTTAATATCTACTTCTTCTTCTAAAGGTTCTCTTTCTATATGATTCAACATGTCATAAGTTTTATATAATACTTCTTTTAGACCATCATTTAATATTACAGACATTGGATATATTTCAATTCCTTTTTCTGCTAAATAATCTTTAAATTTATTATATTTTTCCATATCCCATAATAAATCCATTTTATTAGCTAAAACTATTTGTCTTTTATTTGCTAATTTTTCACTAAATTTCTTTAATTCAAAATTTATTTTTTCAAAATCTTCGATACAATCTCTACCTTCAATTTCAGCAACATCAACAATATGATAAATCATTTTACATCTTTCTATATGTCTTAAGAATTTATCTCCTAATCCAACTCCTTCATGTGCCCCTTCAATTAATCCTGGTATATCAGCTATTACAAAAGATTTTTCTTCCTCTAATCTAACTACACCTAATTTAGGTTCTAATGTTGTAAAATGATAATTTCCAACTTTTGAATTTGCTGCTGAAACCTTGTTTATAAAACTTGATTTTCCAACTGATGGATATCCAACAAGAGCAACATCTGCTAAAAGTTTTAATTCTAATTTTACTTTTATTTCAGCTCCTTCTCCACCTTTTTCAGCAATTTTTGGAGCTTTTCTAACAGAGTTTTTAAAATGAATATTTCCATATCCACCTTTTCCACCTTTTAGTAAAATTCTTTGTTCTCCATTTTCATTCATATCAAGTATTAATTTACCAGTTGTAAAATCTCTTACTTGAGTTCCAACTGGAACTTTAATAATTAAGTCTTCTCCTTTTTTTCCATACATTTGTTTTTTTTGACCATTTTCTCCGTTTTGAGCTTTAAATAACTTTTTAAACTTAAAATCTATAAGAGTATTGATATTAGAATCAGCAACAAATATTACATCTCCACCTTTTCCACCATCACCACCATCTGGTCCTCCAAATTGCACAAATTTTTCTCTTCTGAAAGCAGCAGAACCATCTCCACCATTCCCAGCTTTAACTGTTATTATAACTTCATCTATAAACATCTTTTGCTCCTCTTTAAATCTTTTTTAAATTCTCTTTATTATCAGATGTATTATACCAAATTTTTTACAAACTTCTAAATAAAAAATAAAAAAGTGTATCGAAACTTTATTTTTAAAATTTTGATACACCTTTTTACTCTATGGGAAAGTATAATAAAAAAGTCTCTTGACAGCCGTATGAGTTCTACGAGCTCAATGAACACAGGCTCTTCGAACTAATACAGACGTCAGAGATTTTATTTATCTTATCCAAAATTATCAACTAAGTAATGTTTTTTATCAATATTATTTTCAACTAGAAGATTTTTCATAGTTTTTATAAATTCTCCAGTTCCTATTATATAATAATATGCTTGATTAACATCATCTAATTTTTCTTTTAATAAATCAAAATTTATTCTTGGTTGAATTCCAGTAAACACTGGATTATACTTATAATTTTTGATATCAAATTTTCCTAACCACTCATGGTAAGTAGTCTTTTCTAAAGTTCTATTTGAATAGAACAAACTAACTTTTCCTTCATATTTTATTTTTTCTAATTCCATAAGCATTGGAATTATTGGAGCTATTCCTATTCCAGAAATCAAAAATACTATTTCTTTTTCTGAAAATCTAAATCCGAAACTTCCAGTAGCCTTTGTTACTGAAGCTGGGTCTCCTTTTTCCATTGCCAAACATCTAGTTTTAAAATCACTATCACTTGTTCTCATAACAAATCTTAAAATATCTTCATCTGGATGAGAAGCTATTGACAATGCTCTTGTTGTTACAATAATATTTTTTTCTTTATCACTAACATCTAAAAATGTGTATTGCCCTATTTTAAAATCATAATCTTCTGGTTTTGAAAAAATCATTTCTATTGTGTTTTCTGCAACCACTTTTCTTTCAATTAGTTTTAAGTTGTACTCTTTTTTCATGCTTCACCTTGCCTTAAAATTTTTGATTTTTTTATTGTATCACAATTCTTATTGAATACAAAATAAAAATTATCTAAAAATTTTAAATTTTTCTAATACATATATACTTATGCAATTTATTAGAAAAGATGGAACTATTTCATAAATTATATTCCCAAGCCCTGATTGTTTCCAAACAATAACAGTAATTGTTGCTATTATCATAGAAACTAAAACAGTCTTCCAATGCAGTTCCTTTTTATATAAAGTAAATAAAATCACTGGAGAAAATACACCTCCAAAACCTGCCCAAGCATAAGAAACTAATTCTAAAACTTTTGAACTAGGATTCATTGCAAGAACTCCTGCTATTAAAAATATTACAACAACACAAATTCTTCCAACCCATATCATTTCAGTATGAGTTTTTTCTCTTTTTATAATATGTTTATAGAAATCTTCTGTTAATGTGTTTGAAGATACCAATAATTGTGATGAAATAGTTGACATTATTGCAGATAATATTGCAGCAAACAATATTCCTGCCATCCAAGGATTAAATAATTTATGTATTAAAAATATAAATATTTTTTCTGCATCTCCACTAATTTCTGCTACATCTGTAAAAACTCCAATTCCTGTAACTCCAACCGCAATTGCTCCAACTAAAGAAATTATAACCCATATCATAGCTATAAGTCTTGATTTCCATAGTTCGTCTGCACTATCTATACTCATAAATCTAACTATTATATGTGGTTGTCCAAAATATCCAAGCCCCCATCCTAATCCTGAAATTATAACTGGCAAGCTCAAAGCTTTAGCATATTTAAAAACATTTAAAGAAATATCTTTTGCATCCATAGCGGCACTTATCCCATCTATTCCTCCACCATTAAAATAAGCAACAACTGGAACTACTATTATAGCAAAAAACATCAAACAACCTTGGAAAAAGTCTGTCCAACAACAAGCAAGATATCCTCCAAGAAAAGTATAAACAATTATTGTTCCACCACCAATTAACACTCCCCATTTATAATCTATTCCAAGTAAAGAATCAAATAATTTACCACTTGCAACAAGACCAGAAGCTGAATATATAGTAAAGAAAAATAAAATTACTATTGCTGAAAATGTTCTTATATATCCTTTATTGTCATTTAGTTTTTGAGAAATAAATGAAGGTATAGTCAAAGAGTTATATTTTTCAGTTTGTATTCTAAGAGCTGGTGCAACAAATTTCCAGTTCAAATAAGTTCCCAATGCTAAACCAATGACTACCCATATTTCAGTTAGCCCACTTAAATATACGGCTCCAGGTAATCCTAAAAGTAACCATCCACTCATATCACTAGCTTGAGCAGATAAAGCAGTTACCCAATAACCAACACCTCTATCTCCTAAAACATATGATTCATGAGTTGTTGTTTTAGAATAAAAATAAATTCCAATCAACATTAAAAATACCAAATAAATTCCAAATGTAATAAAAATTTCATAACTTGCCATTCTAAAATTCCTCCATATCTTCTCAAAATTTTCATAAATATTATTCCCCATTTAATTCTGACCTATATATTTTGGACTTTATGAAAATTCTCAAAAAAAAACCATTAAGATAAAAGTCTTAATGGTCAATAAATTATAATAATAAATTAAAAATTATTTCCCATAGACACAGTCCAAAATTTTAAAAAGCATAAATTGGACTTGCATCTAGGTTAGAATAAACTAAATACAAATCCCTACTAGGGAACTATGGGGTTTAGTATAGTTGCATTGTAATTAATAAATTCTAACTGCTTGTACATAATTTTTAATCTCCTTTTAATTTTTTTATTTACTTTATAAGTATAAACTATTATTTCAAAAAAGTCAACAGTATTAAAATTTCTGAATTGCTAAATTGCAATAGTAAGTGTCACACTAATAAAATTTTTTAGTAAATTCTTCATTATAAACTTCTTTTGCACTTTTTCCATCAAATAATTTATCTTATTAGACTCTTGTGTTACAATTCTATTATACCACTACAGTAGCCAAAGAAAACTTCTTAGGCTACCTATAAAAAAACAATTATTTCTTTTGCTTTTTATAATCTTCAACTGTTCCACTAAATATTTCTTTTCCTCTTCCTCCTGCATTTATTGTATCCAAAATTACACTATATTTTTCTACATAGACATTTTTTTTAAATGAAAGTGGAGGTATATCTATTATTGTTCCATCATCTAATTGGATTTTTCCTATATATGCCTTAAAATCATCTGTTATCACTACTCCTTGCTTATATGTATGTATATATCCACTATTTGAGTTAGTTTTTACTATATATTCTTTATTTTTGTTATCAACTATTTTTATTGTTGAAGATAATATCTTAACCTTATGAGGAGTATTAACATTACTTCTAACATCTGATACCCGTATATATTCAACTGGGGAATTTTCTTTTTGAGCATCTACTAAACCTGCTGATATAGAAATTTTATTAATTCCATAACTACTAACTGGATAATAACTATACACATGTAATATACATGATGTAAAAACTAATAAAGACACTAAGCTTATAAATATTTTTTTCATTATTTACCTCCATACCTTCTTTCTTGAACTCTTTTATCTTCCCATCTTTCTATTATACTTCTCATATCTTTTCCATCCATTTCACCTATTTTATAATTATAATTTGGTACTGCTATCTTTTCTTCTTCACCATCTCTTATAACTGTTATTGTTTTTCTTTTATATATACCATATTCTTCACTCCATTTATAATTATCCTCATTATATCCTATATTGTCATGTTTATGTCCATCTGTATTTGTTTGCATTCCTTGAGCTGCTATGGATGATACCCAGTCTCCTATGTTTCTCATATAATATAATTGTGCTCCTGTATCTAGTCCTTTCATCCTTTTATCTAATTTTCCATAACCTAGTGCTGTTATTGCTATTCCTTTTATACCTAGCCTAAGAAAACTCTTAGACTACCTATAAAAAATTAATTATTTCTTTTGTTTTTTATAATCTTCAACTGTTCCACTAAATATCTCTTTTGTTTGTGCTCCTTTATTTAAAGCATCTGATACAGCATTATATTTTTCTACATATATATGTTTTTTAAACTTTAATGGAGGTATATCTATTATCTTTCTATTATCTAGTTGCACTTTTCCTATATAAGCTGTAAAATCTCCTATTATTATTATTCCTTGCTTATATATATATATATATGATCTGAATCAGGTTTAGTATTGATAGTATATTCTTTACCATTACTATTTATTTTTACTGTTGAAGATAATATTTTTGCCTTGTGTTTTTGATTATAATTATCCCTTAAATCTAATATCCATATATCATTAAGAGGAGAATTTTGATCATTAAACTCTACTAAATTTCCTGATACTGATATATTGTTATTCTTATAGTTTTCTGGATAATAATAATATCTTATATTTATACATGCTATTAAAAACATTAAAATTATTAATGCTAAAAAACTTCTCATTTATTTATCTCCATTCTTTTTTCTTGAGTTCTTTTATCTCTCGTTCTTTCTATTATACTTCTTTGATCTTTTCCATCCATCATCCTCATTTGATAATTATATATTGGAGCAGATTTTCCATTAATTATTTTTATCATATACATTTGAGCATCCTCATCCCAACTAAATCTATTATCACTATACTTGTTATTATCATGTCCTGTTTCATTTGTGTTAGTTGGCATTCCCCATGCTGCAAAAAATGATACTGGTTCTTTTTGATTTCTCATATAGAATAGGTCTATATTTGAATTTAACCCATGTAGTAAATTTCCTAATTTTGTATAACCTATCTTTGTAATTGCTATTCCTTTTAAACCTAATCTTTCTACATTATTGGCTAGTAGAGCTCTTCCTTCTGGATCTTTTCCCATATGTAAAAATGTTGCTGTTCCATTTATTGAAGATTGACTATGCCAATTATTATTTGCTAGTAATTCTGGATGAGCTCTATATATATTTTCCATACTTCTTGCTCCCCAATTTTGATTTCCTAGTAAATCTCCTAATTTTGTTACCAATGTTTCTGTTGTATCCATTATCGCTCCTGCACTCTTATTACGGATTACTAACATCTTTATTGTCTCTCCTCTTCTTAATGCGGCATCTTCATCTGGAGTAAATGTTGCAGCAGCAGCTCCTGCAATTGCCTCACTTGGACTATTAAATACTCCATTCGCTGGCAATGGCTTAATTCTTACATTTTTATCTATTTTGTCATTAGGTCCTACAATTTTAGTTTTACTATCTACTAACAATGCTCCTTTTCTATCAAGTAATGGC
>QWCZ01000947.1_pt1 | contig 13247 bp, 9 predicted proteins | sample 1972651 | NCBI WGS metagenome assembly QWCZ01 (sample SAMN09866695, study PRJNA288562) | Human oral metagenome isolate pre1_saliva, whole genome shotgun sequencing... | isolation source: mouth | host: Homo sapiens | place: USA: California
GTGCTCATTGGTATTCTTCGTGGCTTTGGTATGAATATCTTGGCTTATGATGTTTATCCTGACCACGCATTTGCCGAAGCTAATGGTGTGAAGTATGTAAGTCTTGACGAACTTTATGCTGGTTCGGACATCATTTCACTGCACTGCCCTCTAACGCCTGAGACTGAGTATATCATCAATAGAGAAAGCATCGCTAAGATGAAGAAGGGGGTTATGATTATCAATACTGGTCGTGGTCTGCTAATCAATAGTGAAGACCTAATCGAAGGTCTTAAGACGCATCAAGTAGGATTTGCTGCTCTTGATGTGTATGAAGAAGAGGCTGCTTATTTCTTTAAAGATAAGAGCGACCGCATTATTGAAGATGATACGCTTGCACGTTTGTTAAGTTTTAACAATGTGATTATGACTTCGCATCAGGCATTCTTTACTGCCGAGGCTACAGATAATATAGCTATGACGACACTTGGTAATATCCTTGCGTGGTCTAAGGGTGAAGAATTAGTTAATGAGGTTAAGTAAGCGATAAGGCTTGCTTTAATAACAGAAAGTCTGCGTCAAACTAGTGTTGGCGCAGACTTTTTTCATTTCTCATCTTTTTCTTGTGGAATGTGTGATGCTATAGCTTTGGAAAGAATAAGTGTCTTGTTATTCTTCACTTATATTCAATTTGTTTATATCTTTGCAAGAGAATCCGTAAAACACAATTTGATGAGAGTGAGTAAAGCAAGCGTAGGGCTTGTAAGTGGGCGAAGTACTAGTACTTCAGAGAGCCTGCTTCGCATCCTCTCTGAATAAATTAATATCATCTAAACACATAATTATTACAGAGCAGTACACGCTTTCCCTTATTTATAGGGAATAGTGTGTACTGCTCTTTGTTATGCAAAAATTAAAATAATAGAATGTATGGCAAAACAGAAACCAACTAAGCCACAATCCCCTAAGAAGAATATTCCCTGGCTCCCTATATTAGGAGGAGTTGCTATCCTTGGTATAGGAGGGTATTACCTAAGTCAAGGTGCATCAGACAAAGATACTGTTACTTCAGAAGAAGTTCAGAAACATAATCTTTCCTCAGTAAAAGCTCTTAAGGTCTTTGTGGAGAACTCTGGAAGTATGGATGGCTATGTTGCACCTGTTAATAGTCAACTAAAGAGCGATATGAATGCTCTTGTTTCAGGAATGAGTATCATTAAAAATCCGGCTTCCTCTGCTCCCCTAGTAGATACTATTGAACTGAATTATATCAATAGTGATATTCTTCCGATAAAATCTTCTGTATCCCACTTTTTTCAAAATCTGAGTGTTGCTTCATTTCAGAGTAGAGGGGGAAGTCGTATATCAACTTCTTTAGAGGATTTAATCGACAGAGTAGAGCAAGAGACTCATGAGGGGGAGGTAGCTATCCTAGTCTCGGATATGATTTTAGGATTGGCTTCTGGGCAGAGTGCAGAGTCTGTATCGACTAATATTGAAACGACACTGCGTCGGTATATGATGAAGCGACCAGAGTGGGCTATAGTCGTTTGGCGCATGCTTTCAGATTTTCAAGGAAAGTACTATGAGAAAGGTAGGGTTGTACCCCTTACAGCGAAACGTCCTTATTATATTATAATGATGGGAGACCGCTCTCAACTATATGGCTTATTAGCTAAAGGACAATTAGCAGATAATCAGCCTTTTTTTAAGAATAGAACTCACCAGATGACTCTTGAGCAAGCTACTCCTACTCCGAAATATAGCATTAGTCCAAATGCTGTATGGGGAAGTATTAGTCTAGATCGTAGTGATAAGTATGTAATTAAGAATGCTGAAACAGGTCGAACACCCTCTGGAGAGCAGGCTTTAGCATTCGAGCTCAAAATGCAAATACCTGAAACATTACAGGATGAATCTAGGCTTCTAGACCCCGAAAGTTATCAAGTTACTCCTAGCTCTTATAAGTTGAGTCGCGTCCGTCAAGGAAAAGATGGAGCTGTTTATCTCCGTTTAGAGAGCTCTGCAATTGTGCTGGGAGATATAGCCGTTTCATTAAAGCAAGCTATGCCCAAGTGGATTGCAGCTGTACATGCAGAGGAGAATACTGATATATTAAATCCAAATAATCTTAGTCGGACTTATGGTATTAAATACATTTTAGAGGGATTGCAGCGACCTTACGAAAGTGAAGCAGCTTCGCTATTTACACTGAAAGTGACGTTGAAATAACTAGATATAAATAATAATAAACGATGATTGAAAGTATTTACCTACTATTGGACAGTTTGTACTGTTCTCAGTTACGAGATTTCCTCTCTGGCTACTCATGTCAAACAGAAGCATTTAGTGGAGCTAATTTATACAATGAGATTGGGCTAGTCACATTTGCTCTGATATTATTGACCCTAGTGCTGTATTATAAGGTATTTGATCCTTCTGAAGGAAAGCTCTTTAAATGGGGGATTGCTCTAGGTGTTACATCTTTGCTATCAGCTTTTGGTGCATATTTCTGGGCTTATAGGGCGGAGAGTAAGGGCTTTATCGGGCAGTGTTTGCTCAAAGATGATAATGGCAACAATCTAATTGGATTTATGGATTATGTCGGATTAGGTATTAGTAATGCCATTATAGCGGCTGTCTTTTTCTTTATTCTGAGCTTCGCTATACGCTACATAAGTGTTAATAATCGCTATATACCATTTTAGAAAATGAAAGAAGTATACGTACTCGCTATAGGTGGTTCTGGTGCTCGCATACTCCGTAGCCTAGTTATGCTGTTGGCCGCAGGTGTAGAGACTGGAGCTAAGATTGTCCCTATCATTATTGATCCAGATGAAGGTGCAGGTAATTTAAGTGAAACAATTCAACTCCTTGAGCTCTATCAAAGAATAAGAGAAAAGGCTATTGATGGACAGGTAGATGATCTGATTACATTCTCGACACCAATAGAAAAGGTATCAGGAGCAGACTATCTAGTTAAACTAAATAATGTCGCAGGAGAGAAGTTCAGAGAATATGTAGGAGAGTCTTTGGGAATGAGTCAAGCATCTCAAGGATTATTGTCGAGTCTTTTCTCTAGGAATAATCTAGAGCTAGATATGACAATCGGCTTTAAGGGTAATCCAAATATCGGAAGTATCGTTCTCGGACAATTTGAAGAAAATAAAACTTACGAAGATTTCTTGAAAGATCTCCAAAATGGAGATTCTAGTCAGAAGAGTATATTTATTATCAGTTCAATCTTTGGAGGTACGGGCGCAAGTGGTTTCCCTACATTACTGAAGAGTCTGCGTAGTCATCAGACTGTAGTAAGAGATATGCGTATAGGAGCTTTGTCTCTCCTTCCATACTTCTCTCTACAGAATAATGAAGATAGTGCTATTGATAGTGCTACTTTCTACGCCAAGACAAGAGCTGCACTTAGCTACTATATGGCCAATATTATTGGGAATAATAATGTAGATGATTTCTATTTGCTTGGAGATAAAACTCCTAATAGTTATGATAACCATGATGGAGGTAAGGCTCAACGTAATATAGCTCATTTTGTAGAGCTAGCAGGGGCAATGAGTATTGTACACTTTGCTCGTCAAGAGGCAGCTCGACCTCAGCCAGTAAAAGCTCAGATGTATGAGTACGGTATAAATGGAGGAAATCAAGGTTCAAGTATTGGCTTTAAGAATCTAGGCGACCAAATGGAGAAGGAGCTAGCTACTCCTTTGACTGCTTTTTATCTTATGCGTCGATTCTTGGAAAATACGGATGTTTCTAAGGATTTGGATCCATGGTTGAAGTCTATCCAGCCTACCCTTGACGGGGCTTTTATCGATGATTTGGAAGAGTTTCTTATTCAGTATGAGCAATGGTTAGGAGAGTTAGGTGCTCACAGAAGTCATGGTTTCGTTCCTCTGAGCTTGGATCAATCCATAGACGATCTCTTCAATTGTGTGCCTGAGTATAAGGTAGAGAAGAAGAGCTTCTTTAGTAAACTGACTGGGGCAAAAGAAAACATTGCATTGTATCGTAATACGCTTAATAGCTTATCAAAGGAGCAAGGGGCTCCTACTACGGAAGGAGGTCTTCTCAATATGTTGAGTGATGCAAGCTACGATCTCTGTCGAGATGAAATTAAGCTCCCTTAATTAACCCTCAAAAGAATAATCAATATGATACTAAGACTTCACGAAGATCAGAATGCTGATAATACAAATATAGACGGATGGGCTAAAGCGAACTCACTAACTGCAGATCAGATTGCTGAGATTGTGGATCCTAATGGTGGAGATGCTAAAATAGATTTAGCTTCTATCCCGAGTCCGTTCGGTCGTTGGGACCTTATTCGTACTGCTTTCCGTAACGTAGCCGAGAGTGGAATTTTTGTTGGGAATACACTAGACCATAGACTAGTCTCAGATACTCTTGATGTAGCTCAGGTTTTCTTTCATTTGGATAGACTCAAGCAACAAGGGCTTGTGGAAGTACTTTGTTGGGATAAAAGAGAAGAGATTGAGCTTCTCAAAGAATCTAGCATTAGCGGTCATCGAGAATTAGGTAAGACTCTAGAGAAGTACATGACTCAAGATGCAGCTAGCTTTAACTTTGATAAGTTAGATACTATTGCCTTGGTTCGCTTTATAGATCCCAATACCGGTGAGAAAACTATTCTTGGATCGACGTCTTCTGTGACGCTATTCAATCCCGCTCCCGGAGACTTATTACATGTGAGTGCGCATATTCGCATGGGATTAGATAAGTTATTTGATGGAGAGTACTGCCCATTGAATGAACGTGAAGATGCATTTATCTTGTGGCTCTATTCTCTGAGAATTTCATATCCTTTGTTTGCTCAGGATTTTAAGGCCGTAAATAGCTATTTGGAGAAAATAAAGCCTACTCTAAAACAGTCTTTACTAAAGGAGATTAATCAGTTGACAGATAATGACTATACTGCGAATTATGTCCTACAAGACTATGATACCGGAGGTAATCCAATAAAAATAGTAGATGGGCTAAAATTGTATGCTAGTGGAGGCTCTTCTTCTCAGCAAATTGCACAAGCATCTGATTTTGCGATTAAGGCTTCTCGTAAGGATATAGATTTGAATTTCTTACCTCTAGTATTGCCATCTAAACCCGGTTATGAGGATTTGCATTATGTCGTAGATAGGTGGGATAAGGGAATAGAAGTGCCAGTATTAGATCCTCTGCCTCTTGAGCAGCGTCGTTTGCCTGCTAGTGGAGAGCTGTATCCATACTTATCAATAGGAGACTTTTTGGAAGATACACTTATTCAGCTAGAGAATGCGATCGAATCAGATAATTTTTATCCAGGGGAATTAGGTCGTAATCTTATCAATGACCAAACGAAGCGAGGCTATTTATTACCTCTTAAACCTTGTTTCTTTAATTACTTTACTGTAGAGGATTTGATCTCTAATAAAATGTTAGTACTAGAGGCTATTGGTACTGATATTAGAGTGACATTATCTATTCCGGTCAAAGCGGGAAAGATTGTGTATGAACGCTTCTATAGCAAATCTGATAATAATCTTGAGGGAGTAAATCCATTTATCTATAGATCCTATTCATTTGAATTAGGTTTGCTCCGTACGAGAAGTCATAGTCACATTTGTTATGTAGCAGATACAAAGAATGTCAGTCTGAAGTTCTATGATCAAGATAGGAGAGAGATTAATCCTAAGTATCGTCTTGACCAAGAGCTATCATCAGAAGTCTGTACGACGCTGGAGGTAAGAGGATATGTGGAGTCTATGCGCGTGGTTATGGAAGATGATAAGTCAGCTTACATTATTCCTTTACAGAAGTTAGTAGCTCCACAGCAAGGTGTATCAGTAAGTTATGCTGTAGACTTAGGTACTACTAATACGACAGTAGCTTTTAGGAATGGAACTGCTATACCTGAGTTAATCTCGTGGTCGTCTAAGGATTTGCTCTGCATGCTTACGTCTTTTAATAATTATCTTGATGGTCAAGCTACTATTGAGAGTCGTCTGCTTCCACCCGAACTAGGACAGCAAGACTCTTCTTATAGTTTCCCTCTGCGTACGGTTCTGAGAATAAACAAGGATAAACAGTCTTATTTGGGAGCTTTTTCAAACTCTTCTCCGGACTTTACTTACCAGAGAACAGCACAGATAATACAAGCTTCAGACTTAGAGACTGATGTTAAATGGAAGGGAACTTTTGATAGTTCATTGACATCTTATGTGGCATGTTTATGTAAACTAATCGCTATGCATGCTGAGAGTCGAGGGGCAAGTAGCATTTCTATATCTTGGTCTTACCCTAGTAGTATGAATAGCTCTGGGATTAGGAAGATGAAGAGTGTTTGGAATGATGCTGTTGCTGAGTATATTGAGTCCTTAGGAGTCTCTGTGGAGATTCGAGAAGAAAATGAGGCTGTAGCTCCATATCTTTATTATGCACGTACCGAAGGTATTCAGGGGCGTACTGTGGCCATGGATATCGGAGGAGAAACAGTAGATATCTTACTGACTGGTTTTACCGCTGCAGATAAAATGCATTTATCTTCGTTCCGTTTGGGTGGAAATACGCTCTTAGAGTCTCCAAGTAATGCACAGACTAGTGGTGCGGGTCTGTGTATGAGCCTTAAGAATTATTTAGAGGATGCTAAGACTAATATCCAAGGTGATGCCTTAAATTATGTGAATGAGGGAATCTCAAGAATGGAAGCTAGCTTGAATGCAGGACAAGGCAAGGAGGGTGCAGAGTACTTTTTTGCTTTAGAAAGAATTATTAAGCCTCCTTATAATAAGTCAATTAATCTTAATCTTGCAGATATATTAGGAGATGAAGATCTTGAGCAAGCTCACTTCCGTAGCCTAATCCTTATCTACTTCCTCGCTCAAGTATACCATGTGGCTAAATTGACGAGTGCAGGTGATATAGCTGTACCTGATAATTTTGTCTTTAGTGGAAATGGATCACGACTCCTCCGTTCGTTAGGTGATAAGAATTTCTTATCTAAGTTGATTACGGAGGTATTTGTTTGGGTGTATGATAAGTCTGGACGTAGATCTGATGGTCCTATTGAGATTAAAGCTCAACATAGTGATAAGCCTAAGGTTGCGACAGCTTATGGTATGCTTTATCGAAGTGAACGAGATCAAGTTAGTCCAATACCATTACTTCTTATTCACTCAGATAAACTTCTGTGTGGAGATGCTGCATCCAATGTTGATACGGCTAATGATTTGGTTGATGAACAGGTTAAAACCCTTGCAGATATCAATGAATTAGTTAGTCTATTTAAACATCTGATAGAACGCTTAAGGCTCGTTAAGGATCAGGGATATACGGAGGCAAGCCTAGACTTAATTGCTAAGGAACTTGCAAACACTAAGGTCAACGGACAAGTATTTGCCTCGATTGTAGTTCCTCATATCCGCGATAATCAGGAGATTGCAGAGAGCTTGCTATTTACGTTGTTAAGGGAGCGTATCAAGCAAATAGGTATTGAATTATATAACAATCTATGCAAATAAAGAGTATGGAAGTATCAAGATATGTACGCCTAATCAAGGTTGTACTAATTCTAACTACGATTTTGCTAAGCCCAATTAAGGGCTTAGCTGATGGTCGTAAGGATGAGAAAATTGATCGCATTGAAGAGCTGTCAAAAAAATTATCATCTTCAGAGCGAGATAGTGTAATTGAATATATTGAAAATATAAATATGTCAAAGAAGAAAGGAGAAGCTAGTGTAGGTAAAACTCAATCTAGAGATAATGTAAAGCGGGGTACATCTAATAATAGCGGTAATAAAAAGGCATTAAAGAGTGTGTCTCCTGAGAGTCGGAATAATTCACAATCTAGGAAGTTCTCAGACTACATTGCTCCTGTTCTTCTAGTCTTGTCTGCTATTCTCGTGGGAATATGTGCTTTTATGATAAAGCAACTCTCTCGGTTGAAAGATAAACTTCAAGAGCTCCAAGAGCGTATAAATCCACAATCTCAAGCAGGTGCTTCCGAAGCACAGTCTAGAGGGGGGGCTAGTTCTGGAACAAATTCTCTTTCGGCTAAAGACCAACAAAAAAGGGATGATCTACGAAGAAAGGTAGAGGATTTTGAGACAGAAATTAGGAAGCTCGAGGACGAGAATAACAGTCTTAAAGAAAAAAATAGTAGTCTCAAAAAGGAAATAGAAAAGCTGAAATCCCAACTCCAAGCTGAGACTGCTGTCGAAAGTCCACAAGAAACGAAGAGTCCCTCTAGTGAAGCTAATCAAGATAAAGTAGAAACTCCAGAAACAAGGGTGTACTATATAGAAAGGATTCCTAGAAATACAAATGATATTGAACTTGCTACAGAACAGACTGATAAAAGTTATTTTAAGGTAACTGTACAGGGGGCGTCGACGTCTGCAACGCTATCTGTTGTTGAGGAAAAATCAATAGCGGAGTCTGGATTCGTATTTATTGAGGAAGGGTATGGAGGTACTGGAGCTAAATTGATTTCCGAAGGAAAGGGTACTATCGAATATACTGATGGTGCACCTAAGTTTACACTTACAGATAAGATTAAATATAAAAAGGTTTAGAGGGTATGCATGAACTCATATTAATGGTTATCATAACTGCTATTGGCATTGTGATAATTATGCAACTAAATGTTCTCTCAAGTCTGAAAGAATCCATGAGTGCCTATCGTGAAGCTCTATTTATGGATTATCAGTTTGATGAAAATGAAGAGTCCTATCAGAGAATTATTTCCTATCCGACTTGGAATGAATCCGAAACACTTGAACAGCTTAATAGCTATCTAAGGGTCAATAATCATGTTGTTCCTAATTTTGAAGTTATTAAGGATATTATTGAGCGACATACTCTAGCTCAAGAGGAGCGCATCAGAGTGCTTTTACCTATTCCTCTGTACTATGGTCTTTGTGGAACTATTCTAGGGATTATCTTAGGGATAGTCCCTTTGGCTGCGTCTTCGAGCGAGAATCCTCTATCGGACTTTCCTATGCTACTTTCGGGCGTCGCGATAGCTATGATAGGTAGTTTTGTGGGGGTTATGATTACTTCGTGGGCAAATAAATCATACAAAGATGCTAGTTTTAAGCACGAGCAATGTAAAAATGCGCTTTATAACTTCATTCAAGTAGAGCTCTTCCCGATTATGAATGATAATCCAGCTGGTCCAACGGCTCAGCTAGTACGTGCAATGGCTGACTTTACCGAAGATTTTACTAAGAGTGCAGAGACGATGCAAGAGGCATCGGAGACTATTGCGGAAACTTTTGATAGCCAAAGAGAAGTATTGGAGTTGGCCAAGCAGTTGAGTGATTCTGGCTTATCTGCCCGGAACCTAGAGATGGCCAAAGAGTTATCTCAATATGTATCGATCGTAAGTAGCTTTAACCACTCCATCTCAGGCATGGAAGCCTACGTGGAGCGATTGAATGAGGCTACGAAGGAACTGCAAAGCTCAACCGAGTATATTGCATCGTTGGAAAAGTTAACAAGTATCCTTTCTGTAGAGAGTGATGCGATCGGAAAGGCTGTATCCTCTCAGAAAGCTAATCTAGAGACATCTATCAATGGTATTCAGGTTGTTGTCGATAAATCTATATCAGTGATTGAAGTGCAACAGCAACTTATGCTTGCTCATTTCCAAAAGGCAATGAATGATTCTTTGGTCAAGTTTGAAAGCTATCTTCAGGAGAATCAAACAATTCCCGGAGCTGTACAATCACTTTCAGAGTCTACTCAGAAGCTTACTATTCTACCAGAGATATTGGAAAGACTCTCTGATCGTCTTGATGCCATGCAGCAAGTACAAGAGGAGCAAACTCGAGCTATCCAAGAGTTAAGCCGTGTTCAAGCCAAAGTAGCGTCTTCATCTCGTTCTAAACAGAGAGATAAGGGGGAAGATTTTACTCCAAGCATTCCTAAGATTGATGCGATTAGTACTCCTAGTCTAAATGATACAGCGGAAGTCCAAGAGGCTAATAAGAAACGTAAAAACTGGATTGTTCGAGTTCTTAATGCGATATTAAACCGATAATGAGTAATAAGAAAGGAGATAATTCCTCATTTTGGATTAGTTATGGAGATCTCATGACCAGTTTGTTCTTCGTCATGTTGGTACTCGTTATTGGTCTTTTGGCTTGGGTGCAGTCACTAGACCAATTTGCCAAGAAGGAAGAGGTTTATCAAGCTACACAGAAGCAGATAGATAAGATAGAGGAGCTTCAAAAATCTACAGAAGATTTAGACCCTAAATACTTTGCTTACGATGCTCTGTACAAGAAATTTGTTCTGAATATAGAAATTAAATTCCCTAAGAAATCAGCATATTTTGGGGAGCTTTCAGAAGAGACTCAAAATCAGCTTTTTGAGGCAGGGAAGATCTTGTATTCATTCATATTTGAAAAACATAAGGAGCTAGGAGCAGACTACGTTTTAGTAATTGAAGGGCAGGCTTCAAAGGACCATTATATTCATAACGATGAACTTAGTTATCAGAGAGCTCTATCTCTCAAGAACTTTTGGTTAAATAAAGGCTTAGATTTTTCTTTAATTGGAGGTTGTGAGCTACTAGTAGCAGGAAGTGGTACTGGTGGAGTTCCTCGAGATACAACTGATGAAGAGAATAATCAACGTTTTCTAGTGACTTTAATAACAAAACCTGGTGAAATAAAATAGCATGGGAAAGATGAATAATCAAAGACCTTCGCGTAATGAACAAAGGACAGCCAATAGGAATAATCGTCAGAGTGATGGTAAGTATTGGATTATAGGCTCGGTCATTGTCTTAGCTCTGGTTTCAATCTATCTCTTTAGCCGTAATGAGCATAAAGATAGGCTCTCAGCTCAGCAAACTAGTACAGCTCAGCAAGATTCGATGCTAACCGAAAATGGACAAGATCAAATTCAAGGTCCTAGAACTATACACATGCGTAAGGGAGACGGGGGAGTATACTATGTCCCTATGCGTGTCAATGGTCAGGAGCTAGAATTTTGCTTTGATACGGGAGCAGGTATCATCAGTATATCTCGCCTAGAGGCGGCTTTACTTCTTAAGCAAGGTAAAATAAATAAAGATGATGTAATTGGTGAGTCTCAGGCTACGTTGGCAGATGGTAGTACCGTACATGGAACTCGCATCAATTTGAGAGAGGTTGAGCTTGCTGGAGTAATATTGCGTGATGTAGAAGCTGATATTTCAGATAATGATTCTGCTCCTTTACTCTTAGGGCAATCTGCAATGTCTCGCTTTGGAGCGTTTAAAGTAGACTATAAGAAACAAACGATAACCTTTGAGTAGTCTCAACATTGATTGGCTAGTCTTATGATCGGGAAACCGTATCAAAATAATAAAGTGATTGGGAAGACGTAGAGGAGCCCTGTAAGGGCGATACTCCTGCATAACCCAGGGCGCAAGCCCTGGGTTAATTATTGAAACATATTTATTGAGCCCCAAAGGGGCGGCACTTCCGAGACGTAAGACAAATGCTCGCGTTATAGTGCCGCTCCTACGGAGCTAGGTATTACTTTTCGTTCGTGTATACCCAGGGTTTCATATCGGGCTTTGCCCTCATTGCACCCTGGGCTTTGCAGGGGTGTCGTGCCTACGGCACTCATAATGCGCCTGAATTTTGATGAGGTTGCAATGCCCTTATGATACTTTTTATCTGATTATAATGGTTAAATGTGTATCTTTGCTTCGTTATTATAACTATAATCGATAATCAAGATAACAAAAGTATGACACAATCATTTTTTAGACGTTTGGCTCTAGGAGTGATGGCGACTGTTTCGACAGCAATTACCATCTATGCTCAAGAGCCTCAAGTGCCAGCTTTGCCTATTGATACTGCAGTACGTATAGGCAAATTGGACAATGGTCTGACTTATTTCATTCGCAGAAATAAGTTGCCCGAGGGGCGTGCTCATTTCTACATCTCCCAAAAGGTGGGTTCGATGCAGGAAGAAGAGAGTCAGCGTGGATTAGCACACTTTTTGGAGCATATTGCCTTCAATGGTACGAAGCATTTCCCCGGTAAGGGTATTATCAATTACCTAGAAACATTGGGTGCTAACTTCGGTAGCGACATCAATGCTTATACAGGTTTTGATGAAACCGTATATACACTGATGAATATCCCTGTTTCTCGTCAGAGTACAGTGGACTCTTGTCTCTTGATTTTGCACGACTGGAGTAACTCAATCAGCCTTGAAGATAAGGAAATTGACGACGAACGTGGCGTTATTCAAGAGGAATGGCGTAGCCGTGATAATGGTGACTTCCGTGCTACGATGAAGGCTTTCACTGATGCTTTCCAAGGAAATAAGTACGGTTCTCGTATGCCTATCGGTCTAATGGATGTCGTACGTAACTTTAAGTATCAAGAGCTAAGAGATTACTATAAGAAGTGGTATCGTCCAGACTTGCAGGGGCTTATCATCGTGGGAGATGTAGACCCTGTTCAGGTAGAGGCTACTATTAAGCGTCTTTTTGCCGATGTTCCTAAACCCGTTAATCCAGCTGAGCGTGTGTATGTTCCTGTTGAGGACCATACTGGCGTATTAGCTGTTATCGGTACTGATAAGGAAGCAGTAGGTACACGCATAAGCGTAGAGTTTAAGACTGATGTAATGCCTGCAGACCTTAAGGCTAGTCAAGTGGGTCTGATGACAGACTATATCTATAGCCTAATCTCATCTATGGTACGTGAGCGTTTCCTTGATATTACGAAGAAGCCTAATGCGCCTTTCCGCTCTGCAAGTGCTTACTTTAATGAGTTCCAAGGTGTAGCACGTACTAAGGACGCGCTAACTTTTGAAGCTGTTGCTAATGATGGCAAGTATCAGGATGCGCTTAAGAGACTTGTGATGGAAATTGAGCGTCTATCTCAGTTCGGTTTCAATAAGGGTGAGTACGAACGTGCTAAGAAGGATTATCTTGTATCTCTTAAGAAGGCTTACACCGAGAGAGATAAGCGTAAGAATGAAGATTATGCTGAAGAGTATTCTCAGTACTTCCTTCGTGGTGGTTATATCCCAGGTATAGAGTTTGAATATCAATTCATCACTGCGCTTGCTGACCAAATCCCATTGGAAGCTGTTAATCAGGCTATCAAGGAAGCTATCACTCAGAATAATATCGTTGTTTCTCTGACAGGTCCTGATAAGGCGGATATTAAGTATCCTACTACTGAAGCCCTCAAGAATGAGTTTAACAGCTATCGTGCTCTTAAGGTAGAAGCTCTTAAGGAA
>QWCZ01001394.1_pt1 | contig 13181 bp, 9 predicted proteins | sample 1972651 | NCBI WGS metagenome assembly QWCZ01 (sample SAMN09866695, study PRJNA288562) | Human oral metagenome isolate pre1_saliva, whole genome shotgun sequencing... | isolation source: mouth | host: Homo sapiens | place: USA: California
CTCAAGGAACTTAACGTTAGTTACGAACAAGTCATCACCAACGAGCTGGCAACGATCACCGATAGCTGATGTTAGCTTAACCCAGTTTTCCCAGTCGTTCTCATCGAGACCATCCTCAATAGAGTCGATAGGATACTTTGTAATCAAATGCTCTAGATAAGCAATCTGCTCATCTGCGGTCAACTTCTTGCCATTAGGATCCTTTGGCATACCATTCTTTAGCTGACGATAGTCATAGAACCACTTACCACCCTCGCATACAGCGAACTCAGAAGCAGCACAATCCATAGCAATCTTAACATCCTTACCTGGCTCGTAACCTGCATCCTTGATAGCCTGAATGATTGAATCGAGTGCATCCTCGATACCATCGAACTTAGGAGCGAAACCACCTTCATCACCTACTGCAGTAGAGAGGCCACGCTTCTTCAACAACTTAGCAAGTGCGTGGAATACCTCAGCACCCATACGGATACCTTCTTTCTCTGTAGGAGCACCAACTGGACGAATCATGAACTCCTGGAAAGCGATAGGTGCATCAGAGTGAGCACCACCATTGATGATATTCATCATAGGTACTGGCAATACATAAGTATTAGCACCACCAATGTAACGATACAATGGGATGTTCAATGCCTTAGCAGCTGTCTGAGCGACTGCCAAAGAAACACCAAGGATAGCGTTAGCACCGAGCTTGCTCTTAGTTGGAGTACCGTCGAGTTCGAGCATCTTGTAGTCAATAGCACGCTGATTGAGTACGCAATCACCTTTCAATGCTGGAGCAATAAGGTTGTTTACGTTTTCAACAGCCTTGAGGACGCCCTTACCCAAGAAACGATTCTTATCGCCATCACGGAGTTCAAGAGCCTCGTTCTCACCAGTAGAAGCACCAGATGGAACACTTGCACGACCCATTACACCATTTTCGAGGGTTACCTCAACCTCAACTGTAGGATTGCCACGTGAATCAAGAATCTCGCGAGCATGTACTTTTTCAATCTTCATAACTTATTTTGTTTATTAAAACTGTTATATTTTATATTCTTCTCTACGGAATGCAAAGTTAATAAAAAAAGTTGGAAACGTATTGCACCAACCTTTTATATTTATGTTTTTGACATAATTAACGTTTAATCTATAATTATGACAGTAACACCTCTTGCTGCCTGAGCACCCATAACGAGTGCTTGTTCTATATCTGCTGTCTTACTCGGCCCTGATATAAAGCATCCATAACCATAGTCGGTCATGTGTATCTTCTTGTAGGCTTCGTGCATATTGTTAACGATTTTATCACGATGAACAAGTATAACGAGGTTCTCGGAGATGAAGCAAACAACTCTCTCCTTCATAGTTTGAGGAACCCATACACACCCATTCTCTGCCACGGCAATATCACCTTCAATAATACCGACATCTGTTCCATTGAGATCTTGTGCCTCAGAAACTATATCGGGATTAATATCAGCCTTTACTCCATCTACATTTGATGCTAACACCTCTGCTACTGGATAAGCCTTACGGATGAGTTCGTTAATATCATCATCAGCCTTTGCCTCGATGACTTCACTCCCCACATTACGACTCATATCAATAAATTGCTGTACAACATCTTGATACTTAATTCCTTCAACAGGGGTTTCTGGCATATCAAACTGATGTATGGTATTACGACGCAGTTTGCTTAATAGTTCTTCCTTATTCATGCTTCAATTCCTTCATTGCTTGCTTAAAGATAACGTGGAAAGGTTTCTTGGCAAATTGTGGCATAGTATGTCCAATGCTCCAAGGATTCAGTTTTATATCCATCAACGACTTAGGTATGTGATTGGCAACTGACGAATTACGCAATAAGGCATCATAGACATGATAATTCTCATAAACAGCCTTCATTCCCTCTGCCATCACCTTCTTTTCCTTATTCTCTGTACCATATTTCTCTAGACTCTGGCGCCAACGATAAATCTGACTACCTGGAGAAACCTTCGCCGGGCACACACAATCACAACTCAAACACAATGAACATGCTGACACGTTACCGCTGTTTTTCTTTGGACTCTTCAGCATACCGAGATTGACACCAATAGGTCCAGGAATGAAATAACTATATGAATACCCCCCCGAACGACGATAGACAGGACAGGTGTTCATACATGCACCACAACGAATACACTTCAACGTCTCCCAGTGTTCATTATTGGAAACAATGTCACTACGTCCATTATCTACCAAGATAACATGCATCTCTCCGCCTGGACGAGGCTTACGAAATTGAGAAGTAAAAGCCGTAGATGGCTGACCAGTACCACTACGAGCTAATAGTCGTTGAAATACTGCTAAAGCATCATAATCAGGGATGACTTTCTCAATACCCATGGCTACAATATGCAATTTAGGCACCGATGTTGACATATCAGCATTACCCTCATTGGTGCAGACAACACAATCTCCTGTTGAAGCAACACCAAAGTTACAACCTGTCAAACCTGCATCAGCATCCATAAAATCCTCTCGGAGATCTTCACGTGCGCATCGTGTAAGATAAGCGGGATCATGGTTTCCCTTTTCATGAGATATTCCTTTTTCCTCAAACATCTCCCCCACCTCATCACGTGTCAAGTGAATTGCAGGCATAACGATGTGTGCTGGCTTTAAATGCATTAGTTGAAGAATACGCTCACCAAGGTCTGATTCAACCACATTGATACCTCTTTCTATGAGATAAGGGTTCATCTCACATTCCTCGGTAAGCATTGATTTTGATTTAACGAGCTTCTTAACTTTATGAGACTTAAGTATCTCATAAACCATCTCATTAAACTCTTGTGCATCTTTCGCAAAGTGAACGATAACGCCATTACGCTCTAAACTATTAGAGAATTGCTCTAGGTAGTCAGCTAAATGGCTTGCTGTGTGTTCTTTAATACGACTAGCATGTTCGCGTAAGTCCTCCCATTCGGGTAATGCAGCAGCTGCGGCATCTCGCTTCTGACGCACCGACCAAAACGTACGATCGTGTTGCTCAACCTTTTTAGGGTCTTTCAGAAACTCTTTAGCTCTCTTTGAATGGTATGTTGTCATAACTTAGTTACCCTTATATAACCTTATTTATATATATCAAAAACCAGCAGCTAAAATCTCAGCTACGTGCATAAACTTAATAGGATAATGATTCTTTGCAGCCACCCCTTGCATGTGCATCAAACAGGAACTATCAGAACCTGTGATAAATTCAGCCCCTGTTTCCATGTGACGTTTCACCTTGTCATTACCCATAGCAGCACTGACACGTGGCTCTTCTATTGCAAACATACCACCAAAGCCACAACATTCATCTTTGCGATCAGGCTCTTTTATGGTGATACCTTCCTTGAGTCTCAATAAATCAATTATCTTATTGAAAGGCTTCTCTTGTATTTCTGAAGGTGCACTCAATCCTAACTCCCGCACACCATGACAGGAGTTATGTACTGAAACAACATGAGGAAAACTCCCCGGGAGTTCCTTCACCTTCAAAACATCATGCAGGAACTCTACAAGTTCCATTGTCTTTTTAGGGGTCTGACACTCATGGTCAAGTATTTGTGGGTAATTAACACGCACGAAAGCAGCACAAGACACGCTCGGCGTTACCACATAATCAAAGTCTTTAAACCTATCCTCAAACCGCTCAGCAAGGTGACCTGACATACGCTGAAAGCCACCATTTGCCATAGGTTGCCCACAACAAGTCTGCCGTTCGGGATAGACTACATCTAAGTGAAGCTTTCGCAAAAGCTTATAAGTTGCTACGCCAACATGTGGATAGAGTGCATCGACGTAACATGGAATAAAGAGTCCAACTCTCATAAATTTATCTTCTCTTGTTCGTTTCTATGCTACAAATTTAGATAAAATAACTTAGATAGGAAAAGAAAAACGCAAAAAAACATAGCTAAAAATACTTGTTTAATTCTCCTGTAGAATATTTTTCATAACTTTGCAGGGGTGAAAGAGAGGTTTAAGAAGCGTAGAGTAAAAAAGAATACATGAAAGTTTGTATAGCAGAGAAACCTAGTGTTGCAAAAGATATTGCCCGTATCCTTGGCGCAAATAGTGCGCACACAGGATATATGGAGGGGAATGGATATCAAGTAACATGGACTTTTGGCCACCTTTGTGAGCTAAAAGAACCATGCGATTATACCCTCAACTGGAAACACTGGAGTCTTGGTTCGTTACCAATGATACCCTCTCGCTTTGGTATCAAATTAATAGAAGACGAAGGTATCAAACGCCAATTCGACATCATCAAGAAACTATTTCAAGCTGCAGATGAGATTATTAATTGTGGTGATGCTGGTCAGGAAGGTGAATTGATACAGCGTTGGGTCATGCAGAAGGCTGGTGCAAAATGCCCTGTTAGGCGTCTTTGGATATCGTCCATGACCGATGAAGCTATCCGAGAAGGCTTTGCTAATCTAAGAGATGAGGCTCAATACAAGCCACTCTACCTTGCTGGACTTTCAAGAGCGATTGGTGATTGGCTCTTGGGAATGAATGCTACACGCCTTTATACACTCAAGTATGGCAGGAATTCATACGGGAAAGGACAAATACTATCCATCGGGAGAGTGCAAACTCCTACCCTTGCACTCATTGTGAAACGCCAGGAAGAGATTGACAACTTCAAGCCTGAGCCTTATTGGGTACTCGCAACCATCTATCGAGACACACAATTTACGGCTACAAAGGGGAAGTTTACATCTAAAGAAGAGGGAGAAAAGGCTTTCTCAACCATTGAAGGAAAACCTTTTACTATCACCAATGTCACTAAAAAGAAGGGTACAGAACAACCCAAACAACTCTATGATCTCACGTCATTGCAGGTGGATTGTAACCGAAAATATGGTTATTCGGCTGAAATGACGCTGAACACAATCCAGAGTTTATATGAAAGAAAGCTCACAACTTACCCTCGCGTTGATACCCAATATCTATCGGATGACATCTATCCAAAGTGCCCGCAAACCATGAACGGGCTTTTCCAAACAACGTTTGCAGGCAAGCGACCTTATGCCGAGTTGGTTAAGACATTAGGAGGGAAACCACTTCCGAAGTCGAAACGTGTGTTTGATTCTTCAAAGGTAACTGATCACCACGCCATCATCCCAACAGGTATTCCCCCACAGGGACTGACAGATGTTGAACGAAATGTGTATGATCTCATTGCGAGAAGATTCATCGCAGCCTTCTATCCTGATTGTAAATTTGCTACGACAACGGTGTTGGGTGAAGTGGATAAGATTGAATTTAAGGTTTCAGGAAAGGAGATACTAGATAAAGGATGGCATGTAGTGATGGAAGTATCCAACACACAGTTCACCCTCAAAGGAGGAGAAACAGAACAGCAAGAGGCACTGGGCAAGGATAATCAAGAGGCTAGTTCTTATCTTCCAACATTTGTTAAGGGGGAATCAGGCACACACAAACCGACCCTTACTGAGAAACAAACAACACCACCAAAGCACTACACGGAAGCATCATTATTGCGTGCCATGGAAACAGCTGGTAAGTTAGTTGAGGATGAAACATTGCGTGCTGCCATGAAAGAAAATGGTATAGGGCGACCTTCTTCACGTGCAGGAATCATAGAGACGCTATTTCGAAGACATTATATTCAGCGTAAACGCAAGAACATTGAGGCTACTCAAACGGGGATTGCACTCATCAACACAATTCATGAAAAACTCCTGACATCAGCTGAATTGACAGGTATTTGGGAGAAAAAATTGCGTGATATTGAGGCAAAAAAATATGATGCTGCGCAGTTTATCAACGAATTAAAGGAGCAAATCAACAACATTGTTAATGATGTCTTAGCCGATAACTCTAACCGAAAGATTGGAGTGGCAGAACCGCCCCAAACCCCTCCAAGAGAAGGAGATGCAACTTGACGCAGTGTTAGAGAGGCTTTCTTTCATGCAAAGAAGGCACCTTTTCAACCTGAAAAGAGCATGTTTTCAAGTTGAAAAAGGCGTCTTTTGTTTTAGTGTTTATAAACAAAGAGTAATTTAAGGAGCCATCTCCCATAGAATTATACTCGTATACACTTCTCTTGCCATTATCAAAGATTGCCTATCATCTATAGCTATCTATGAACTCTCACATTTATCTTAATCAGGACAGAAAAGGTGAGAAACAAAAGGACTTCACCATGGAATTAAAGCGAGAAAGATATTTAGACTATCATTCCTGCCGCCTATTTACGCTTTGCAAGACACAAGAAATCAACATATTAAGGCAAATGTTAAAAGAGACAGCAGAGCAAATTAAAACTAAATTCATGTATTTGTGATTGATTTTTATGCCCCAATACACACCTAAAACAGCAAGAAGTTAATACTACCTACACGAAACTTATCTTCAAACAGAGCATTTTAATATATTTTCAAACCATCTTTTACTGATACTTAATATATAATTACTACCTTTGCACAGATTATTTCGAAATAAACATTTTCTGCCCTTCTCCCATGCTGATAAGTGGCAGATTGTAAATACTAATCGCACAAATGAAACAATTCAGACTGGTGGATAACATCGTTGGATGGGTGGCTTTCTTAGTTGCCGCATTCGTCTATTGCTCCACAATTGAGCCGACAGCCAGCTTTTGGGACTGTCCGGAATTCATTACAACAGGCTATAAGTTAGAGATTGGTCACCCTCCTGGGGCACCATTCTTCATGCTTACTGCTAATTTATTCTCACACTTTGCGAGTGATCCAACACAAGTTGCAAAGATGGTCAACACGATGAGTGCATTGTTGTCGGCTACTTGTATCATGTTCTTGTTTTGGACTATTACCCATCTTTCACGCCGTCTTATCGTTCGTGATGGCGATGCTCCGTCACTTGCAAAGACCATTGCTATCGAGGGTGCAGGCCTTGTCGGTGCATTGATCTACACCTTCAGCGATACGTTCTGGTTCTCTGCTGTCGAGGGCGAAGTGTATGCTTACTCATCAGCCTTTACTGCTGTTGTGTTCTGGTTGATACTCAAGTGGGAAGATGTTGCAGACAAGCCACATTCCGACAGATGGTTGGTATTGATCTTCTATATGACTGGTCTTTCAATCGGTGTACACCTGTTGAACCTCCTTTGTATCCCTGCCGTCGTTCTGATTTACTATTATAAAAAGGTGCCAGAGGCTAATCTTAAGGGGTCGTTATTCGCTCTTCTCATCTCGGTAATATTAGTTGCTGCCGTCCTCTATGGCGTTGTTCCTGGTATTATCACCGTAGGTGGATGGTTCGAATTGTTCTTTACTAACACCCTAGGCATGCCTTTCAACACGGGTACCATTATATATATAGTACTGCTTGTATCCGCCTTTGCATGGGGTATCTATGAAACTTATCAAGATAAGAGTCAGGCTCGTCAGAACATAGCATTCCTATTGGCTTTTGCCTTAATTGGTATTCCTTTCTATGGTTATGGTTGGAGTGCTTTCATTATTGGTATTATAGTTTTAGCTGTTGTTTACTTCCTTTTGCGTTGGCGTCGACCCGTTAATAAGGATGGTAAGAGACAATCAGTAATGTTGGTGACTGCCCGTCTAAAGAACACAGCTTTACTATGTATGCTGATGTTGATAATCGGTTATTCATCTTATGCTGTAATAGTTATTCGCTCTACAGCTAACCCTCCAATGGATCAGAACTCACCAGAGGATATCTTCACACTAGGTAGTTATCTGAGCCGTGACCAGTATGGTGATCACCCTCTACTCTATGGTCAGGCTTATACGAGTCAACCAGCAGTAGCAGAGGATGGAATGCACTATAAATTTAAGGAGGGAGCACCTGTCTATGAGCGTAAAGAGAAGGCTTCAAAGAATGAGAAGGACTCTTACTTCCTCGTTAGAAATAAGGCTACACAAGTGTTCCAACAGAACATGTTCTTCCCAAGAATGTATGATGACGCTCATGCTGCACAGTATGAACAATGGATGGGAGGCGTTACGGGGCATGATGTTGACGGTGTGAAGATGCCTACACAATGGGAGAATCTAAGGTTCTTCTTCTCTTATCAATGTAACTTCATGTACTGGCGTTACTTCATGTGGAACTTTGCTGGACGTCAAAACGACCTACAAGGCAATGGTGAACCAGAGCATGGTAACTGGATAACAGGTATATCGTTCATTGATAACGCACTCTATGGGGATCAGAGTAAACTGCCCGATGAGTTGAAAGCAAACAAAGGTCACAATGTATTCTATTGTCTTCCATTATTGCTCGGACTACTTGGTTTGTTCTGGCAAGCATGGCGTGGCAAGCGTGGTATACAGCAGTTCTGGGTGGTATTCTTCCTGTTCTTTATGACAGGTTTAGCTATTATCATCTATTTGAATCAGACTCCTAGCCAGCCACGTGAGCGTGACTATTCGTATGCGGGATCGTTCTATGCTTACGCAATATGGTGTGGTTTGGGTGTTTTGGCACTCTATGATTGGGCAAGAAAACTGAAGATTGCACCAGTGCTATCGGCATCTGTGATTTCACTCGTTTGTTTGCTCGTGCCAATTCAGATGGCATCACAGACTTGGGATGACCATGATCGTTCTGGTCGTTATACATGTCGTGACTTCGGACAGAACTATTTGATGTCACTTCAAGATAAAGGTGCTCCTATCATCTTCACTAATGGTGACAATGATACCTTCCCACTTTGGTACAATCAAGAGGTTGAAGGTGTAAGGACAGACACACGTGTTTGTAACCTTTCTTACCTACAAACTGACTGGTATATAGACCAGATGCGCCGCCCTGCTTACAACTCTCCAAGTGTACCAATATCATGGCCACGACTTGATTATGTGAGTGGTACGAATGAGATTATACCTATTCAACCAGAGTACAAACAGCAGGTTTTGGACTTCTATAAGCAGAATCCCGCTGCAGCAAAGGCTCAGTTTGGCGAGGAACCATTCGAGTTAAAGAATATATTGAAGTACTGGGTACGTTCTAAGAACGCTGAGACTCACCTCATTCCAACCGATACCATCTACATGACTATCGATAAGGAAGCTGTAAAACGAAGTGGTATGATGCGTCCAGGTGACTCTATTCCTGATCGTATGGTCATCTCTTTAGCAGGTAAGCAGGCATTATATAAGAATGATTTGATGATGCTTGAGATGATTGCTAATTGTAATTGGACTCGCCCACTCTATGTAGCTGTTACCGTAGGAAGTGAGAACTTCATGAATCTTGGTAATAACTTCATTCAAGAGGGATTAGTAAATCGCATCACACCATTCAATACGACACAAGGTGGAAACAATCCATTGGGAATCAATCTACGTAATTTCGACACAGAAAAGACCTATAATGTCGTGATGAATCGATTCAAGTGGGGAGGTCTCAATAAGCCTGGTCTCTACATTGACGAGACTGTTGCACGAATGTGTTATACGCATCGTCGTGAGATGGCAGACCTTGCGCTCCACCTTATTGCTAAGGGTGAGAAAGCCAAAGCACTGAAGGTTCTACAGAAGGCAGAGAAAGAGATACCTTATTATAATGTACCAATAAGTTACATGAGTGGCTCTGGTGATATGGCAGAAGCTTATACATTGTTGGGACAGAAGGCAAAGGCTCGTCAGTTATATGACGCTCTTTGGAAGATTTCAATGCAGTATGCTAATTACTACATGTCGCTTCCTTCACGTTACTTTGATATGTCGCAAAGTTCATGCAAGATGCACTTCCAAATTATGATGAACCTTGTTAATGCTAATGATCATACTGACAGAGCATGGGCTAACAAGCATGCTCAACAGTTGAACGGGCTGATGAACAGATTTGCAAGTCTAGGAGGTACATGGCAACAGGGTGAATAATCCAACTTTAAAAGAAACTATTTCTTGATAAAGATGGAATAAATAAAACTGGAGCGTGGTCTACCTTATGTGGATGACCACACTCCAGTTTCTTCTTATATCATACTTCATCACTTCTTAAAATCAGCTATAAGTAACAATGTTAATAGAACAACCAGCACGATGGCTACGCCTCTTTTATCCGCACGCATTATGGCGCATGGATAAGAATGACCATTCAGTATATCTTACTTTTGATGATGGTCCCATCCCAGAAGCCACTCCTTTCATCCTTGATGTATTGGATGAATTCGGTGCGAAGGCTATGTTTTTTATGGTGGCAGATAATGTAAGGAAACATCCAGACTTATATAAAGAGGTGATAAGAAGGGGGCATAAAGTGGGAAATCACACCTATCATCACCTCGGATCATTTAGACATTGGACATTAACTTACGCTGTTGATGTCACAAAAGCTGATAACTTGCTTAATACACCCTACTTCCGTCCACCTCACGGATGGCTTCGACACACTGTTTACTGGTGGGTGAAACAGAATTACAGGGTTGTAATGTGGGATCTTGTCACACGTGATTATTCTAAGTTGTTGACTGCAAAAGACGTGGTAGAGAACGTAAAACGATATGCCAGAAATGGGTCTATCATCACCTTTCACGACTCTTTAAAGAGTATAGACAAGCTCCGTACAGCACTTCCGGAGTCACTTCAATGGCTCAAGGAACAGGGATATGAGTTTAAGACATTCCCTGATAATCCCGAAGAAACAAGATGATTAGTATCAACGCTACATGGATAAAGGAAGAAGCAAAGCATCTCGGATGCCCCTTCTCAACACCTACACAAAGGTGAATATCAGTTTGCAGCATACGCTCTAGGACAGGATTACCACGACTTAATGAAGGCAAAGATGCGGGAGTTGGCTAATAAGATAAGGGAATCAGAACCTTATCTTAATGCTTCTCAAGAAAACAAGGAAGGACAAGAGGAGGAATTAGAGATACGTTGTTTCTGTGATACAGCACCTGTTCTTGAACGTTATTGGGCACAGAAAGCAGGCTTAGGATGGGTTGGGCGAAATCATCAACTCATCATACCTCATGCTGGTTCGATGTTCTTTCTCGGGGAGATATTTCTTCCTTTCGATGTTGATAAATATGACGAACCTATGGAGAGTAGGTGCGGTAACTGCCATAGATGTATAGATGCTTGTCCTACGAAAGCCATCATCCCGAATGAAGACTTTCATACAGATAGATGCTTATCGTACCAACTGATTGAGAATAGGGGCGACTTGTCAGAGGATGCAAAGGCAGCTATGGGCGATACGATCTATGGCTGCGACAGATGTCAAACAGCCTGTCCTTGGAATCGTTTTGCCACTCCTAACACCGAACCAAGCCTACAACCGAAGACCGAACTACTCTCAATGAGTAAGGAAGCATGGCACAATCTCTCTATTGAAGATTATCGACGATTATTTAAAGGGTCAGCTGTTAAGCGTGTAAAGTTCGAAGGTTTAAAACGAAATATAGCTGCAACACAGCATAAAGAGAACGAGTAACATTTGTTACCAAGGCTTTCTATGGCATTATAATTGCTTGTTAGGAGATAGTAAACAATTATAAACAATTTAATTATAAGGATATGGCAAAACTAGAGAAAGGTACTATCTTTTCAGCAAACAAGGTAATTGATTACGCTGACGGTGGTGTAATTAGCAAGGAATTAGTACATAGCAACGCAGGAAGTGTGACACTCTTCAGCTTCGATGCAGGTCAGGGTTTATCAGAACACTCCGCACCTTTTGATGCTCTCATACAGGTGATTGAAGGTAAGATGGAGCTAACCGTCGAAGGCACAAAGCACGTTATTAGTGCAGGTGAAAGCTTTATCATCCCTAGCAGTGCCCATCATTCAGTAAATGCAGCAGAGCGTTTCAAGATGATAATTACAATGATTAGAGGTTAAAAAATACTTCTTCAAAACAAAGGTAAAAGTCTCATAAACAAATTTCCGAGGTATCCTAGAATCCCAATAACATCCTATGATACCTCGAGAAATTATATCTTACCAAACTTCAGACTACCTATAACCTACTTTATAATTGCTTGATAGTCTTTATCAAAAGGACGAGGATGACGACCAATGAGGACTGTATTAAGCAGACAATTAGCCACCAACTCCTCATTCGTGAGGTCAACTTTCGGTTCTTTCTTCACTTCCTTGCCTAATAACACATCCCATGGACCATTGAAATCATGGTCGTCAGCACCAAAGAACATCTCATTTGTATCGGGATCCTCCATCAGTTGATATCGGATCTGCTTCTTTGATAACACTGGATTAATGCTCAATAACAAGTCATAAGCATTACGGAACTCATTCCGCAAATGACGACCTTTAGGAAACATAAGACCTATGTGTGGATAAATCTCATCAAACTCGTAGGCTTGAAACAACTCTTTCAGTTTCATAATATATTGTTGTTTAATTATCAGAACAAATCTTTTATTCATCAGAAGATTATCCTTAATAATCAAGAGAATAAGAGATTGTGCCTGCAAAGATACATTATTTTTTTGATACGTTTGCATGTTAGAACATTAATTCGTATATTTGCGGCATATTACTAACCCCGAGTTCGTCTAGAAAAACACGGACTCCTTTAAAACTTTTGATACACATGAGAAGAGATCAAGAAATTTTCGACCTCATTGAGATGGAACATAAGCGACAGCTAAAAGGCATGGAGCTGATTGCATCTGAGAATTTTGTTAGCGATGAAGTAATGCAAGCTATGGGTTCTTACCTCACTAACAAGTATGCAGAGGGTTATCCCGGCAAACGCTATTATGGTGGTTGTCAAGTGGTTGACCAGGTTGAAACACTTGCAATTGAGCGTGTTAAACAACTCTTCGGAGCAGAGTATGCCAATGTTCAGCCACACTCTGGCGCACAAGCAAACCAAGCTGTTTTGCTCGCAGTACTAAAACCTGGTGACACATTTATGGGTCTTGACCTTGACCAAGGAGGGCATCTCTCTCATGGAAGTGAGGTGAATACATCTGGAATCCTTTATCACCACGTTGGTTACACACTGAATCGTGAGACGGGAAGAGTCGATTATGATGAGATGGAAAGGCTCGCTCTCGAACATAAACCAAAGCTAATTATTGGTGGAGGATCAGCTTATAGCCGTGAATGGGACTATAAGCGTATGCGCGAAATAGCTGACAAAGTAGGTGCATTATTGATGATTGACATGGCCCATCCTGCTGGTCTCATTGCTGCAGG
>QWCZ01000962.1_pt1 | contig 13141 bp, 11 predicted proteins | sample 1972651 | NCBI WGS metagenome assembly QWCZ01 (sample SAMN09866695, study PRJNA288562) | Human oral metagenome isolate pre1_saliva, whole genome shotgun sequencing... | isolation source: mouth | host: Homo sapiens | place: USA: California
AAAGGATAGGTCATAGTAGTAAGCAAAGACCTGCGGAGCGAAGATTTTTTTCAACCGTTCTAGCATCTGTCCGTAAATGTCTGTCTCATAAAACCCTTCTACCAAGACCAGTAAATCGTGGTCATAACCAAAACGAGCCAGTGTCTCCGTCAGGTCAATAGACAAATTTCCAGGCTCGACTTTTTCCTTGAGCATGTCCCGTCTAACCGTATCCTGCGACATCAGGAGAGTTCCTCGGCCGTAGTGAGTCTGCAGTTTCCCAGCGAGACTAGACTTGCCAGAGCCAGAATTGCCACGAATGATGACTATTATTCGCCCAGAATCAAGCGAGTATGCTCGCGTTTAATACAGCGGTCCATGACAATATCATCCCGACCGGCTGCCCGCAAAATCTGCTCAGCCTCCTCGCTCTCCAAGCCCAACTGAGCCCAGAAAATCTTGGCATCCGACTGCAGAAAATCCAGTGCCACATCCGGCAAAAACTCACTGCGACGGTATACATCGACAATATCCACCGGAAAAGGAATGTCTTTGAGACTGGCATAAACAGTCTCACCAAAAATCTCACTGCCCGCTGCCCGCGGATTGACTGGGATAATACGATAGCCCCGATCCTGCATCTCCTTGGATACGCGGTTGCTGGTCGTTTCCTCGCGGTCAGACAGACCAACAACAGCAATCACCTTGCTGTTTTTCAGATAATGCTTGACGATGGCATCGCTAGGATTTTGAAAATGATAAGTCATAGGCTTCCTCCTCATTCATAATAAAGCTAGATAGTTTTGCAGTGTTTGCGTCTTAACTGAATCCAGGCTAAAACCTTGGAAAATAGATAATCCGTTCTAGGAGCATCGCTCCTTCGTCCGGATTCCTAATTTTCAGTCGGTTTTTGACGCTCTTTGTATCTTGATTTACTTTGCTTCGTACCAAGTTTGGCCGGCATTTTCATCAGCTACTAATGGAACGGCCAACTCAATCGCAGCTTCCATGGTTTCTTTGACCAGCTGGCGGACGGCCGTTAGCTCGTCATTTGGCACTTCCAGCACGATTTCATCGTGAACCTGCAAGAGCATGCGAGACTTGAAATTCTTCTCTATCAGAGCTCGGTCCAGATTAATCATAGCAACTTTGAGAATGTCTGCGGCCGATCCTTGGATCGGACTGTTAATGGCTGTGCGCTCCGCAAAATTTCGGATGTTAAAGTTGCGGGAATTGATGTCTGGTAAGGATCGACGGCGATGGTAAATAGTCTCTACATAGCCCTTATCACGCGCTTCGCGAACGATGGTTTCCATATAATTCTTGATACCAGGGAAACGCTCAAAATAGGTCTCAATGTAGTCCTTGGCAGCCTTGCGGGAAATTCCCAAATTATTGGCCAGCCCGAAGTCGGAGATGCCATAGACTACTCCGAAGTTGACAGCCTTGGCATTGCGACGGTCATTTGGTGTCACATCCTCTGCCTTTTCAATACCAAAGACCCGCATGGCTGTAGCGGTGTGAATGTCTTCTCCATGCTGAAAGGCAGCAATCAGATGCTCATCCTGCGAAATGTGAGCCAGCACCCGCAGCTCAATCTGGGAATAATCCGAGCTGAGTAGTACGCTATCTGCCCACTCTGGCACAAAGGCCTTGCGAATGAGGCGCCCCTGCTCCAAACGAACGGGGATGTTCTGCAGGTTCGGGTCAACCGAGGACAGGCGACCAGTCTGGGTCAAATCCTGAACATAGCGAGTGTGAATCTTACCGTCAGACGCTATCGCCTCCTGCAGTCCGATTATATAAGTAGACTGGAGCTTGCTGATTTGACGGTATTCCAGAATCTTAGACACAATCGGTGCTATCGGTGCTAAACGCTCCAGCACGTCAACCGCTGTCGAGTAGCCCGTCTTGGTCTTTTTAGTGTACTCCAGCGGCAAACCCATATCCTCAAAGAGAATGGTTCCCAACTGTTTCGGCGAGTTAATATTAAACTCCTGACCAGCCAGATCATAAATCTCCTGAGTCAGACTTTCCAGCGTCTTTTCATTTTCCGCCTGCATGCCCTGCAGGGTTTCCCGCTCAACCTTAATCCCCGCAATCTCCATCTTAGCTAGGACAAAGGCCAGCGGTTGCTCCATTTCAAGCAACAAATCCAGCTGATTGTGGGCGCGGAGCTGCTCTTGCATCGGTTCTTCTGTTTCCAACAGTACTTGAACCTTACGAGCCAGATGCTCAAAGAGCTGCTCTTGCTCCGGCAGAGCGCGCTTGGCTCCCTTGCCATAAACCTCATCATCCGTCGGCAGGATTGTTTGGCCGTAGAGGCGAGCAATAGTCGCCAGCTCATTATCCTCGACCGTCGAAAGCAGATACTTAGCTAGGCGCGCATCAAAGGATGCTGCTGGCAGTTCGATACCATAATGACTGAGCAGTACCTTGGTCCGCTTGAGGTCGTAGGTTTTCAGAGCTGTTTTTGTCAAAAACTCCTGAAAGAGAGGTTGCTGTAGTAAATCGCTGGAGCCGACATAAATCTGACGGCTATCTCCCCAGGCAAGGCCGACAATCTCTTCCTTGTGGTAGTTGTCACCCAAGATTTCAAAATAGAAGAATTGCTCTGGTGCCAGCATATCCGCTGTCACCTCAGTCACTTTGGTAAATTCAATTGGTTTAACTTCTACCAGCTCCTGACCAGTTCCTAGCTGAGTCTTGAGCTGCTTGAAGCCCATCTCGTCATAGAACTTGCTCAAAGCCTCTACCTGCGGACCCTTATAAACCAAATCATCTAGCCCGATTTCAATCGGAGCCTGAGTATTGATAGTAGCTAGAGTTTTAGATAAAAAGGCCTTGTCCTTGTCATTGATCAGATTTTCCTTCATCTTGGAAGCCTTGAGCTGGTCAATGTTTTCATAGAGATTTTCCAAAGAGCCATACTCCAAGAGGAGCTTGAGACCAGTCTTCTCACCGATCTTGGTCACTCCGGGGATATTATCCGACTGATCGCCCATTAGTGCCTTGAGGTCAATGAACTGCTCTGGTGTGATGCCCATCTTTTCCATGAGGTAGGCTGGGGTAAATTCCTCAAACTCGGCCACGCCTTTCTTGGAGATCTCTACCACGGTATTATCATCCGTCAGCTGAATCAAGTCTTTATCGCCGCTGACAATGGTCACATCGTAAGGCACAGCTGTCTTTTCAGCCATCTTGTCCAAGGTCCCGATGATGTCATCCGCTTCGTACTGAGCCAAGTCATAGTAGTGAATGCCTAGGTGCTTCAGCATTTCTCGGATAAAGGGCAGCTGCTCACGAAATTCATCCGGTGTTTTGGCCCGACCTGCCTTATAGTCGGCGTACATCTCGGTCCGGAAGGTCGTCTTGCCAGCATCAAAAGCTACTAGGACATGGGTCGGCTGCACGCGCTCCAAGAGATGATTGAGCATGAGGTGGAAGCCATAAATGGCATTGGTATGCAGGCCCGATGGACTCTTGAAACGGTCGATTTGATTATAAAGCGCAAAAAAAGCGCGAAAAGCAACGGACGAACCGTCAATTAATAATAACTTGTTCTTTTTTTCCATAGGTTTATTATAACACGAAAGGCGGACAAAGACAGGAAAGGCGGCGTGGAAAATAGGTAGAAAATGAATTGAGATTTAAATTTTGCTATAATCATTTTATGAACAACACCTACTATTTTATCCGTCATGCGCATTCTAACTATACACCTGATGAAATCAACCGACCATTATCAGACAAAGGACGAGAATCCTTGGCACAGCTTGACTTTTTAGCAGACAAACCCATTACCGCCATTTATTCCAGTCCTTACCGAAGAGCCATCCAAACGATTGAGCCTTTAGCTCAAAGTCTGAAACTCTCCATTCAAACCGATAAACGGCTAATAGAGCGAAAGCTGAGCAGTCAAGTGATTGCCGATCCAGATTTTGAAAAATCCCTCATGCAACTTTGGTCTCAGCCGGCATTTTCACTCGTTGGTGGCGAGTCTAATCAACAAGCTCAACAGCGAGCCTTAGCTCTTCTTCATGAACTGGAAAGCAAGCATCAAAACGAAGAGATTATCATTAGCTCTCATGGTAACCTTATCTGCATTTTACTAAGCGCATTCGATTCCAACATTGATTATAACTTTTGGCATAATCTTTCCATGCCAGATGTGCTAGTTTTAGATAAAGACGAAAGAATCACTCACCTCCCATAAAAGATGGTATCGCCTAGCAAGATTCGACTAAATCTTATCGCTCTTATATGTTATAATAATGAAAACTGGAGGTAAAAGATGTTTCCAATCCGTATTACAACTCTTCTGACTGAAGAAGTTTATAAAAGATTTTCATGGGCTATTCTCATACGACGAAAAGGATTTGTATTACACATAATCATACTGATAATCGGGCTGTTCACCTACGTAATGCTCGGCCCATTAGAGGAAAAGATAATATCTATCATATTGGCTCCCCCTATTTGCGCCTCTATGTACTATTTTGGTATGAATTATCAGATTAAGAGAGCTTATCAAAAAAATCCTTTATTTCAGAACATGGAAGTCACTCTGATATTTGACAGAGAGGCTTTTATAGCAAGAAACATACGTGGTGAATTTCGCTATACCTATGATGATATTGTCAAAGTAATTATGACAAAGCAAGATTTTTATATCTTGATAGGAGAGAACACTGGTTTCGCAATTGAAAAAGAAAACTGTTCTCCCGAGGCTCTTGAGTTCTTGCTAGAACTTCACATTGAGCATATGTAAAAGAAAAAGCAGGCTAGACTGACAGTAGATCAGTTCTGGTCTGCTTTTTATCTTATGAATAATCGCTTGATATCCACTAACTTCTCGATTTTCTGATTGATTTCTGGTCGGTAGTCACAGAAGTTAATGCTCTGGATGCCACTGTTGACTGCGGCATCCACGTCCAGCGTCCGATCGCCGATATAGTAGGTTTCCTGCTTATCCAGGCCATATTTATCGAGCAGATAGCCGACACCTTCTGGGTGGGGCTTGCGCTCAAAGCCGTTGGCTGTTGTGATGATTTCTGTAAAATAGTCATGAATGCCCAAGTCTTTTAAGATATGATGGGCATTGATTCCTTTATGGGTATAGACGAACTGGGCAATGCCCTGCTCTTCAGCCCAGGCCAGTATCTCCGCAGCTCCTTCCATCAGATGGACCTGAGCATTTTTCTCCTTTAGGCTTGCTCCACGGAAGGCATTCATCTCAGCAGCGTCCAGCCCTTTCTCAGATGCCACTTTTTCCAAGAGTTTCTGGACAGAGTGCTTTAGGATATAGCTGTGAATACTCGCCCTGTCGAAGTCTAGACCATAGTGAGCATAGGTTTCTTCAATTCCTGTCAAAATAGCATCGTAGGAGTCCAGCAAGGTGCCGTCCAAATCCCAAATAAACGCTTTTGTCATGTGAATTCCCTCATTTTCCTGTCAAATAAAACCTTTAAAAATAGCCAGCGGAAGCCATTGTCCAAGAGCATCCCAGTCCAGACTCCTGGCAGACCCAAGCCAAAGGTCACACCCAGCAAGTAACCGGCAATAATGCGAATCAGCCACATGCCAACAGTCGTGGCATAAAAGGGCAGTCTGGAATTGCCCAGACCCTGCCAGATAGCTGTGTAAATCACGGTTCCGACTGCCATGGGAGTTCCCAGCAGGGAGAAAAGCATGACCGAAAGACTGGCTGTGATAGCTCCGCTATTGTCCGTATAGAGCAAGGTCAGCGGCCGACCAAAAGCAAAAATTCCTAGAGCCACGGGCAGCATGCAAGCAAAAGACAGCCAGAAGGTCCGCTGACGAATCAGACCGACCTCTTTCATATCTCCCTCACCTACTGCATGGCCTACCAGCATGACTGTTACTGTTGCGACCCCGAAGATTGGCATGTAATTAAACTGCGTCAGGACTTCACCAATGGCATTCCCCGCTACTGCGTCCGTCCCAAAGACGACCACAATGGCAATGATAACTACGTCACCCGCTCGCATCATGAGCCGCTCCCCAGCAGCTGGCAGAGACAGGCGCAAGAGCTCTCCATCTAAGCCCCAGCGCCAGCGAATTGTAGACAAATCCAGCTCCCGCCAGAGAATCAGCACACCGACCAAACGAGCCAGCACCGTCCCCAACGCTACACCGATAATACCAAGCCGAAAGATGTAAATCCCCAGACCGGAAAAGAGGGCATTGAGGACATTGGTCAGAAGACTGACATACATGGGGAATCTAGGGTTGCGTGTGACCCGCACTAAAGCACCAAAAGAAGTCATCAAGCCTAGCAGAACAATTGTCCCACCAACCAGAGCTAGATACAGACCGCCTGCTTCAGCCACCGCCTTTTCTGTCCCCAGAAGGTCCAGCATCTGCCTGCCAAAGAGCAGGGAAATTAGCCCCAACAGAAGGCTCAGAAGTAACGTCAGCTTGATAGCCTCGGCTGTATGATAGGCCAAACGCTCCTTGTCTCCTTGAGCCAGAGTTTTGGAAATAAGACTGGAAATAGCAGCCCCCAGCGCGATAAAAATTGCCTGATAAATCGTAATGATGTTGCCGGCCACCGAGACACCAGAAATCGCAATCAGCCCAAGACTGGCCACCAGATAGCTGTCGACCATTCCCATGAGCATCTGCAAAAAATTCTCCGCCATAGCCGGCAAGGCGATATTCATGATTTTTTTATAAGTCGTCATTGTCTGAAAATCTCCTGCATTTGTATATCCTTTCTTACTTAAGATTTCCACCCTCCATCATAGAGAATAGAAAGCGGTGGGACTATTGTCCTACCGCATATGAATCTCCTATCACAAAACCTCGTTTTAAGCACAAACTCCCAACTATACCGCTTCGCATTCCCAAACTTAATAAATATCTTCACTCCTCCACAAAGAGTCCCAAGATATGGACATTATCTGCGACGGAGACAAAGGCAGCTGGGTCGGTCTGCTTCATGATTTGCTTGAATTCATTAAACTCAGCTCGGGTAATAACTGTCACCAGAACAGCTTTTTGCTCATGATTGTAAGTTCCCTCGGCGCCATGGATTACCGTCGCCCCACGATGCAGTTTGTTGTGAATCTTATCAATTACCCTGTCCGGATGGCTGGTAATAATCATAGCCTGCATGCGCTTCTGCTTGGTAAAGACAGCATCCGTCACCCGGCTTGATACAAAAATAGTAATCATGGAGTACAGCGCATACTCCCAACCAAAGGTCAAACCCGCAATCAGCATAATAATCCCATTGACAATCAAGGAAATATTTCCGACATTCCGGCCCGTTTTTTTCCGAACAGTCAGACTGACAATATCAGTCCCACCGCTTGAGATGCTGGACTTAAGGGCAAAGCCAATCCCCGTGCCCATGACCACACCACCGAAAAGGGCGTTGATAATAGGATTATCAGTCAAGGTCACTTCCGGCACAAACTGGATAAAGAGCGAGCTCATGGTAACCGTAATAAAGGTAAAAATGGTAAACTTATGCCCAATCTGGTACCAGGCCAGAATCATGAGCGGAATATTGATGGCGTAAAAAGTCACAGAAACCGGAATGGTAAAACCTAAGAAACGAGTACTGAGGGCAGTAATGACCTGCGCCAGACCAGTCGCCCCGCTGGAATAAACATGTCCCGGCTGAAAGAAAAAATTGACTGCGACAGCTGACAAAAAGCCATAGACAAGCGAGGCAGAAATCTTCTCATCGTATTTCTCACGTGAGATACTCTTTAAAGACCGCAAAATCTTAAAATTATAAGCAAACCTGCGGACATAATAGCGAAAGAGTTTATAAAAATTAGTCTTCTTCATGTGCTTCCACTTGTAAACTTAATTCCTCTAGTTGAGCGACCGATACTGGACTAGGCGCCTGTGTCATTGGATCAGAAGCCTTGTTATTTTTCGGAAAGGCAATGACTTCGCGGATATTTTCTTCACCAGCCAAGAGCATCACAAAGCGGTCCAAGCCCAGAGCCAAGCCGCCATGCGGTGGAAAACCATAGTCCATAGCCTCCAGAAGGAAGCCAAACTGCTCGGCAGCTTCTTGAGCTGAGAAACCAAGCGCCTTGAACATCCGCTCCTGCAAGTCTTTCTGATTAATCCGAAGACTGCCGCCACCTAACTCATAACCATTGAGAACGATATCATAGGCCACAGCCCGTACCTTACTCAGGTCACCTTCCAGCTCTTGCTCAGAATCTTTCTGAGGCAGGGTGAAAGGATGGTGGGCACTCATGTAGCGGCCCTCTTCTTCTGACCATTCAAACATAGGCCAGTCCACCACCCAAAGGTAGTTAAATGTATCAGGGTCAATCAAGTCCAACTCTTTGGCCAAGCGTACACGAAGAGCTCCCAAAGCAGCGTTTGCCACTTCCAAAGTACCGGCCACAAAGAGAACTAGGTCATTATTTTCAAGGTGTAAAGCTTCTGTCAACGGACTTGTCAAGCCTGTCAAGAACTTAGCAACAGGGCCAGCCAGCTCACCATCAGTCACCTTCACCCAAGCAAGACCTTTAGCACCATGCTGTTTTGCTTGCTCTGTCAGCTTGTCGATATCCTTACGAGAGTATTTATCCGCAGCATTTTTCACCACGATTGCCTTGACAGCTGGAGCTTCTGAAAAGACCTTGAAGTCAACTCCCTTGACAAGATCTGTCAAGTCCTGCAACAACATCTCAAAACGAGTATCAGGCTTATCAACACCATAAAGAGCCATAGCATCATCATACTTCATACGAGGGAAAGGCAGAGAAACATCAATACCCTTGGTCTCCTTCATAACACGAGCTATCAAGCCTTCTGTAATGTCCTGAATCTCCTGATCAGACAAGAAAGAAGTTTCCAAGTCCACCTGAGTAAACTCTGGCTGACGGTCACCGCGCAAGTCCTCGTCACGGAAGCATTTAACAATCTGGTAATAACGGTCAAAACCAGCATTCATCAAGAGCTGCTTGGTAATCTGCGGACTTTGTGGCAGAGCGTAAAAATGTCCCTGATGAACTCGGCTAGGCACCAAGTAATCACGCGCTCCTTCTGGCGTTGACTTAGATAGGAAAGGCGTTTCCACATCAAGGAACTCCAGCTCATCTAGATAATTACGGATAGAGTGAGTCACCTTGGCACGGAGCTTAAAGTTCTCTAGCATTTCTGGCCGGCGTAAGTCCAGATAACGGTAGCGCAAACGCGTATCGTCATTCACCTCGATGCCGTCTTTGATTTCAAAAGGCGTCGTCTTGGCTGTATTTAAGACAGTCAAGCTTTCCACATGCAGCTCCACGCTTCCTGTCGCCAGCTTGTCATTGACCTGCTCACGCGCAGCTACCTTACCTGTCACTTCCAGCACGTACTCACTGCGCAGGCTTTCTGCGGTCGTCATGACTTCAGCAGCCACAGTCTCAGGATTGATGACCAGCTGCATAATGCCTTCGCGGTCGCGCAAATCAATGAAAATCAGACCGCCCAAATCCCGACGGCGGGCTACCCAGCCCTTCAAAGTGACTTCCTGACCAACATGCTCCTTGCGAACACGCCCAGCATACATAGAACGTTTCATCTTTACTCTCCAAATTTTTAATTCTGTTACTATTTTACCACAAAGCGCCTAAGAAAGCCCTTCTGTCCGTTCTTTTTCTGAAAAATATTAAAGCTTCACATGACTAATGCTGACATTTATGACAAAAGGCCTGAGGCGAAGACCCCAGACCCACTGTCTACTCTATAGATTATTCCTTTTTCTTACTATCCTCATAGAGACTGGGCGCAACCGCTTTTGTCACCATGGCCGTCACGAAGCGAAAAACTCCCGCTGCCAGACCAAAAATCGGCGCTAAAGCGCGGAAGAAAAAGTCTCCCCGCACAAATAAACAAAGCAGACCTGTAATCACAAAGATAGCCAAACTCTGCACTACAACCACCAATAATATTTTCTTCATCATTCCCTCGACTTTCTATAGACTATTATAGCATAAGCCATCTGGATTTCTATAAACAAATTTGTTTATAGAAACCTAAAAATAGATCTAACATCAGAGCTGGATTCAAAAAGCTAAGGAGAATCCTTAGCTAAATAAATTAAATCTTTGATTTATCAGATGATGAAGATGAACTTGAGTCAGATTTTGACCCAGAATCAGTTGTTTTATTACCTTTACGTGTTGCAGCATCATTAGACGAATACTCATTCACAAAAATAGATTTCCGTAATTCAAGGAAGCTTTCATCAGTAAGAATGTAGCGACCTTCTTTGGTTTTAGTTAACTCCATTGTAAACTCACGTGGTTCAATATAACCAAAGTCCTCATTCATACGATCAAAGGCATAGTAGAAAAGGAAGTTATTAAGCAGAGCTAGACGTTTTTCAAGATCCGGATTAGTCGAATCTTCCAACTCTTTTACATCTTCAATCCCATTTTCAAAGAGACTCGCTTTAGCAAGATTAATCACATTTGCCAAATCACGGGTTGCAATAGCACGAGACTTAAATGTTACTGTTGCAGTCTCTTCATCATCCTCAACACCAGTAATCTCAAAGTCATCCCCAATAGTTGCCAAGACTTTAAAGCGAGCCTGATCAAACAACTCTAATGTTTTTGATGGAGTAAATGATTCAGTCTTTAAATCAATAGTATAATCTTCTTCTGGCGTATATTTGGATATGTTTTCGTCTACGTAGGCTTGAGAAATTCCTTTCTTCCATTTGTCAACAGAAGTCCCCATTAAGGTTGTAAAACCTGAAGAATGATCTGTAAAGACTGCTCGCAGAATGATATCAGCATCTTTCTCAATTCGCTTTTCATTCGTTTCTTTCTCAGATGAGGATGAAGATGATTGCTCTGTCTTCACATCTTCTGATTTTTTCTTCTCTGACTTTGGTAGCATTGAGCAAGCTCCAAGCAAAAGAACACAAGCAGGCAATACACCAAATTTAAGGATTTTTTTCATTGTTTCTCCTTTTAAATTGATAGAATATGACCATTATACCAAAATATTATCCACTTGTTAGTTTATATCATATCCTTGTAACAAAACTGTAACATTCTCTTTGTGAAACAAAAATTACATACTTTGCTTAAAACCCCAATTTCTCAAAAATAAGCTGATAGTTTTCTTGGATTTGGTCTAGGCTAACAGTAATCTCCTCACGATTATAATTGTTCTTAACAGTCACCTGACCGCTTTCCACTTCGCTTTCGCCTAAGGTGATAAGAGTTTTGGCTTTAAAGATATCCGCGGATTTGAACTGAGCCTTGAGCTTGCGGTCTAGATAATCCCTTTCTGCCGCAAATCCTTGTGCGCGGAGAGCCTGCACTAACTCCAAAGCTCTGCCATTGGCACCAGTTCCTAAAACAGCTACATAAACATCCAGAGCGGTTTCAATCGGCAGCTCTACTCCTTGCTTGTCAAGTACGAGAAGCAAACGTTCTAAGCCCATACCAAAGCCAACACCTGGCGTTTCAGGGCCACCAAAGTAAGCCACCAGCCCATCATAACGGCCGCCAGCACAAATAGTCAGCTGACTGCCAGCCACCTCTGTCGTAAACTCGAAAATTGTGTGATTATAGTAGTCCAAGCCACGGACCATGTTGGTATTGATGACATAAGGAATCTGTAAGGTCTCTAGCATGGAACGAACGGCCGCAAAGTAGGTACTGCTCTCCTCATCCAGATAGTCCAGAATAGACGGAGCACCTTCTACAGCCGCCTTGTCCTCGGGCTCTTTAGAATCCAGCACGCGCAGCGGATTCTCCTCCAAGCGACGTTGGCTATCTGCTGATAGGCTAGGCTTCAGTGGAGTCAGATAATCAATCAAGGCCTGGCGGTAAGCAGCTCTGCTCTCAGGATTCCCCAGCGAGTTAAGCTCCAAGCTGACATTAGTAATACCAATATCCTTGAAAAATTGAGCCGCCATGGCAATCATTTCTACATCTGTAGCAGGATTGCTAGAGCTAAAACATTCTGCACCAATCTGGTGAAACTCCCGCAGACGTCCAGCCTGAGGCCGCTCATAGCGGAACATAGAGCCCATATAGTAGACTTTAACAGGCTTTTGCACTTCAGGAGCAAAAAGTTTATTCTCTACATAAGAACGTACCACGGGTGCTGTCCCCTCTGGACGCAGCGTGATATGGCGGTCGCCCTTGTCATAGAAGTCATAAATTTCCTTGGTCACAATGTCTGTCGTATCCCCGACCGAGCGGCTGATGACCTCATAGTGCTCAAAAATTGGCGTGCGGATTTCACCGTAATTGTATTTTCTAAACGTCTTGCGGGCAAAGTCTTCTACATACTGCCACTTGGCTGATTCTTGAGGAAGAATGTCCTGAGTTCCTTTAGGTTTTTGTAATTTCATCTTCTTTGATATTTGGATTTGTTTTGCTTCCGTTGATCTCATCTTTTCTTTTTTTGAGTTTGTCTTTTTCTTGATTCAAATTCTTCTCTTCTTTTGTTTCTTCGCCAAGATAAGAGTCGCTTAAAACAATCGTCTTGTCATCTAACTTTTTTAATGCAAAATCCGAACTCAGTGGAGCATTTTGTATTAAAAAATCACTATTATAGATTTCAATTTTAAAAGGCAAATTTGTGGCCGAACTTGCGGAATCGATAGCTATAGCACCACTATCTGTAAGAAAAGAAATTTGTGGATCGTCTTGTGAATCTATAGTTTTATACCGACTAATATGTTGAGAATTTTGTTTAATTAAAAGCTCAAACGCTCTTGTAACTGATGTTTTTCCAACTCCATTATCGGCAAAGAATACGTTGTAGCCTTTAAATTCTCTATCTATACATACTTCGTTTAGCCCGCAAAATGAAAACATTTTATCTATTTTTTTGATTTTTATAGACATAGGCATCCCCTCTAAGTGAGATTTTGTTTAAATTTTAGTGTATTTTATAATCTTTTGATTTAAATAATAATTTTAAGAGAAAACTTTACTGTATAAAATTGCATCAGGCATACATTTGGCGATATTGCATAAAAAAATATAGCTTTTTATTCTAAATCTTTAATGTATGATTTTAATCATAATTTAATTTTGAACTTATTATTTTTTTATTTCATCTTTTTATAGTTTTTACTTCTAAACCCTTAAAATTTAAAATTATCATAGGTGAAGAATTCACTTCTAACACAAAGGTTTAGACTAGG
>QWCZ01001783.1_pt1 | contig 13084 bp, 12 predicted proteins | sample 1972651 | NCBI WGS metagenome assembly QWCZ01 (sample SAMN09866695, study PRJNA288562) | Human oral metagenome isolate pre1_saliva, whole genome shotgun sequencing... | isolation source: mouth | host: Homo sapiens | place: USA: California
CCGCGACCCGAATGCCGATTTAGGTCGTCTGAAAAACGCGTTCTACAAACCCGACACACAGAAAAAGGATTCAAAAATCATGAACACGCGCACCATCTATCTCGCCGGCGGCTGCTTCTGGGGCTTGGAAGCCTATTTCCAACGCATAGACGGCGTGGTTGACGCAGTATCAGGCTACGCCAACGGCAAAACGAAAAATCCGAGCTACGAAGACGTGTCCTACCGCGACACGGGCCATGCCGAGACAGTCAAAGTCACCTACGATGCTGACAAACTCAGCCTCGACGACATCCTGCAATATTTCTTCCGCGTCGTTGACCCGACCAGCCTTAACAAACAAGGCAACGACACCGGCACGCAATACCGCAGCGGCGTGTACTACACCGACCCCGCCGAAAAAGCCGTCATCGCCGCCGCCCTCAAACGCGAGCAGCAAAAATACCAACAGCCCCTCGTCGTCGAAAACGAGCCGCTGAAAAACTTCTACGACGCCGAGGAATACCATCAGGACTACCTGATTAAAAACCCCAACGGCTATTGCCACATCGACATCCGCAAAGCCGACGAACCGCTGCCGGGCAAAACCAAAACCGCTCCGCAAGGCAAAGGCTTCGACGCGGCGACGTATAAAAAACCCAATGATGCCGAACTCAAACGCATCCTGACCGAAGAGCAATACCAAGTTACCCAACACAGCGCAACTGAATACGCTTTCAGCCACGAATACGACCATCTGTTCAAACCCGGCATTTATGTGGACGTTGTCAGCGGCGAACCCCTGTTCAGCTCCGCCGACAAATTCAATTCCGGCTGCGGCTGGCCGAGCTTCACCCGCCCGATTAACGCCGCCGCCGTTACCGAACACGACGATTTCAGCTACAACATGCGCCGCACCGAAGTGCGCAGCCATGCTGCCGATTCGCACTTGGGACACGTCTTCGCCGACGGCCCGCAAGACAAAGGCGGACTGCGCTACTGCATCAACGGCGCGAGCCTGAAATTCATCCCACTGGAACAAATGGACGCGGCAGGCTACGGCGCATTGAAAGGCAAAGTGAAATAAGCCTCATCGCCGCCTAACCCGACAAAATGCCGTCTGAAACCCGAAACGTTTCAGACGGCATTTTTTATCCGATGGGGATTTTGTTCAGACGGCATCGCCGCCGTTTTCAATCAGCCCAGCCAACCTTTCCAAAGCAAAGGCGACAGCCTGCGCGCGGACGGATTCGCGATTGCCGTCAAAACAGCGTATTTCTTCACAACTTCCGCTCGGAAAGACAAACCCGAACCAAACCGTACCGACTGGTTTGCTTTCACTGCCGCCGCCCGGGCCGGCAATGCCGGAAATACTGACGGCGTAATCCGCCTGCGCCACGGCTTTCGCGCCGCGCGCCATCTCATAGACGGTTTGGCGGCTGACCGCTCCGTGTTCGAGCAGGGTTTCGGGCAACACGCCCAAGCGGTCTTCTTTGGCTCGGTTGCTGTATGTTACAAAACTTTGTTCAAACCATTGCGAACTGCCTGCCACACTGGTAAATGCGGCGGCAAGCAGCCCTCCCGTGCAGGATTCGGCACAGGTTACGGTTTCGCGCTTTATGGTCAGGTTTCGGGCGATGGTGTTTAACGCTTCCATTCCTACTGCTCCTTTTTCAGACGGCATTTTTTACTTCAATACCGTTTTAATCCAGCGTCCGACCCAGCCTCGCTGTTTGGCGTTGATGTCGGCACGGGAAGGGGAATCCGTGTGCGTCGGAGCTTGTGCAAAACGGAATACTTCGGGCAGCGGCGTGTTTTTGACGGCCGGGTAAACCCACATCTCGGACGAAACGGCACGTTGCACTTCACCGCTTTGCAGCCACTGAACGAGTTTTGCCGCCAATTCCGGCTGCTTCGCCCCCTTCAATACCGCCGCGCCTTCAACCTGACGGAATACGCCGCCTTTTAAAAACAGGTTGCCCGTCGGCGGCTCGCTGTATTTACCTTTGGAAAAATACACTTCCGCCGCAGGGCTGGCTGCATAACCGACTACCAGCGGATAAGCTCCGCCGTTGTGCGAAAAGTCGGTGTAATACGCCTCGCTCCAGCCTTTAGCGACCTTCACGCCGTTCTGACGCATCTGCGCCCACCATTTGAACGCACCCGCCTCGCCCATGCTGCCAATGTTCGCCATCAGGAAGGACAATCCGGGCGACGAGGTAGCGGGCGACGGCGTAACCAGCAGGTTTTTATATTCAGGACGGGTTAAGTCCTGCAAGGTTTTGGGCAGCGGCAGCTTTTTCTCGGCAAACCATTTTTTGTCGTAATTGAGTGTTACATAACCGTAATCAACCGCCAAAACCGAAGGCAGGCCGACCGAAACCGGCAGGGATTTTGGCTGCTCATCCGCCAAAACGCCCATTTCCCGCGCCTTACCGATATTGGCATTGTCCAAACCGTACACCGCGTCGGCAATCGGATTGGCGCGGCTTAAAATCAGTTTGTTGAGCATTTCGTTTGCATTGCCAGCCTGAATAACGGACACTTTCGCATTGTTTTCCCGTTCGAAACGCGCAATCACCCCTTTGGGCAGGCTGAACGACTTGTGCGCCGCAAGCCTGACCTCCGTCTGAGCCTGCATATATGCCGAAACCGACAGCAGCGGCAGCAGCCAGATTTTCCGTTTCATCCTTCATCCTCCTTAATTCGCTGTAAAATGCCATCATAACAAATTTTCACGGTTCAACATGCAAGAAAATCCGACCGTGTGGCTGTTCGACCTCGACAACACGCTGCACGATGCCGACGCAGGCATCTTCACACTCATCAACCGCGCCATGACCGGCTACATCGCGCAACGCCTCCGACTCTCCGACCAGGCCGCGTCCGACCTGCGTCAGGAATATTGGCACCGTTACGGCGCAACGCTTGCCGGCCTGCAAATCCACCACCCCGAAATCGACATTGCGGAGTTTTTACGCGAAAGTCATCCGATTGACGAGATCTTGCCCCGGCTGCACGGTATGCCGGAAACACAAAACACCCTGAGCCGCCTAAAAGGGCGTAAGGCGGTTTTTTCCAACGGGCCTTCTTTTTATGTCCGCGCCGTTTCAGACGCACTCGGTTTGACGGAAAGCTTCAACGCACTTTTCGGCACAGACGATTTCGGGCTGCTCTACAAACCCAATCCGCAAGCCTACCTCAACGTCTGCCGCCTGCTGGACGTACCGCCCGAACGCTGCGTGATGGTGGACGACAGCGCCGACAACCTGCATCAGGCAAAGGCGCTGGGCATGAAAACCGTCTGGTTCGGTGCAAAATCACACGCGCTGCCCTTTATCGACGCCTCCGTAAGCGATATGGCGCAACTGGCACAGTATGCAGAAACTTTGTCAGAACACCGCCAAACTCATTACAATACCCCCTAAACCCCGAAAATACGAAAGAAAAGCCATGCGTAAAACCTTCCTTATCCTGATGACTGCCGCCGCCGTACTGTCGGGCTGCTCATGGGAAACCTACCGGAACGAAAACGGCAAAACCGCCGTCCGTCAAAAATATCCTGCCGGTACACCCGTTTATTACCAAGACGGCAGCTACTCGAAAAATATGAACTACAACCAATACCGCCCCGAACGCCATGCCGTGTTGCCCAACCAAACTGACGGTTCCGAACAAGGCGTACGCGGACAGAACTGGCAAAAGCCCAAATTTCAAAACCGATAAATCCCCTCCATGCCGTCTGAAGCCGCTTCAGACGGCATGGCACAGGAAACCGTCATGCCGCAAAACACTTTAAACATCGTCATCCTCGCCGCCGGCAAAGGCACGCGCATGTATTCCAAAATGCCCAAAGTGCTGCACCGCATCGGCGGCAAGCCCATGGTCGGGCGCGTTATCGACACCGCCGCCGCGCTGAATCCGCAAAACATCTGCGTCGTCATCGGCCACGGCAAAGACCAAGTTTTAGACACCGTCAAACGCGACGTCGTCTGGGTCGAACAAACCGAACAGCTCGGCACCGGCCACGCCGTCAAAACCGCCCTGCCGCACCTTCGAAGAAAAAGACGCCGACGCCGCCCAAAAAGCCGTGAAAGAAATCAATACCGGCATTTTGGTTCTGCCCAACGCCAAACTGGAAAACTGGCTGAACAGCCTCTCCAGCAACAATGCCCAAGGCGAATACTATCTGACCGACCTCATCGCCAAAGCCGTTGCCGACGGCATCAAAGTTCATCCCGTCCAAGTCCGCTCCTCCTACCTCGCCGCCGGAGTGAACAACAAACTCCAGCTCGCCGAACTCGAACGCATCTTCCAAACCGAACAGGCTCAAGAATTGCTCAAAGCAGGCGTTACCCTGCGCGACCCGGCGCGTTTCGATTTACGAGGCCGTCTGAAACACGGGCAAGATGTCGTGATTGATGTGAACTGTATCTTTGAAGGCGAAGTCGAACTCGGCGACAACGTCGAAATCGGTGCTAACTGCGTCATCAAAAACGCCAAAATCGGTGCCAACAGCAAAATCGCTCCCTTCTCCCACCTCGAAGACTGCGAAGTCGGCGAAAACAACCAAATCGGCCCCTATGCCCGCCTGCGTCCGCAAGCCCGCCTTTCAGACGACGTACACATCGGCAACTTCGTCGAAATCAAAAACGCCGCCATCGGCAAAGGCACCAAAGCCAACCACCTCACCTACATAGGCGATGCCGAAGTCGGCAGCAAAACCAACTTCGGCGCAGGTACGATTATTGCCAACTACGACGGCGTGCACAAACACAAAACCGTCATCGGCGACGAAGTACGCATCGGTTCAAACTGCGTACTGGTTGCCCCTGTCACACTGGGCAACAAAGTAACCACAGGCGCAGGCAGCGCGATTACCCGCAATGTCGAAGACAACAAACTCGCCCTCGCCCGCGCCCGCCAAACCGTCATCGAAGGCTGGGTGAGGCCGGAAAAAGACAAACAATAAAGCCATGCCGTCTGAAGCCGGTTTCAGGTTTCAGACGGCATCAACCCCCTCCGATATCAGATAAGGACTGCAAACCATGTCATTACCCCCATGCCCGCAATGCGCCTCCGAATACACCTATGAAGACGGCGGACAATACATCTGCCCCGAATGCGCCTACGAATGGAATGAAACCGAATCCGCCGCCGACCTTGCGGCGGAAGTGCTCGATGCCAACGGCGCGGCGCTGCAAAACGGCGATACCGTCATCCTCATCAAAGACCTCAAGGTAAAAGGCAGCTCGATGGTGATCAAACAAGGTACGAAGGTCAAAGGCATACGCCTGCAAGAAGGCGATCACAACATCGGCTGCAAAATCGACGGAAGCGCAATGAATTTAAAATCCGAATTCGTCAAAAAAGCCTGACCGTCCAAAACAAGAAACGCCGTTCGAACCCGTTTGGCAAGGTTCGGACGGCGTTTTTTATATGGCGGATTTATACGCCCAGCAGCCCTTGTCCCAAGAAGCCGCCTTTTTCCACGCCGGGCAGCACGAAGAAATAACCGCCGCCGAAAGGGCTGATGTATTCTTCCAGCGGTTCGCCGTTGAGAAGGTTTTGCACGAAGATGAAACCGTCGGCAAGGTTTGCCTGATAGCAGACGAACACCAGCCCGACATCAAGCTGTCCGCTTGAGGCGAGTCCGCGCGAATAGTTGTAGGCGCGGCGGAAGAGGCGGTGTTTTTTGAGGAATTCGGGATCACGCGGATTCGCCAGGCGTATATGGCTGTCTTTGGGCGTGGTATTACCCTCGGGATCTTTGGCAAAATCCGGTTGGTCGGCTTCTTTTTTGCCGTCCATCGGCGCACCGCTGTATTTGCGCCGCCCGAAAATGTCGGTTTGCTCTTGAAGCGGCGTCCTGTCCCAAAACTCGACAAAGTGGCGGATAAGGCGGACTGCCTGATAGCTGCCGTTTTTCGCCCACTCCGGTTCGTCTAGGCTGTTGGCGGCCACACCCGTCCATAAAACCTCGTCAGCGGTTTTTGGGTCGGAAACTTTGGGGTTGCCCGTACCGTCACGGAAGCCCAACAGGTTGCGCGCCGCCATCGCGCCGGGTTCGGATTTAGGCTGCCACCCGTCGATACTCCAGCGGATAACGGCGGTTTGGGCGGTGTGTTTAATGATGTCGCGCAGGGCGGCTTGGCAGGTTTCGGGGGTGAAGGCGCAGATTTGCAGGCTCAAATCGCCGTCGCACCAGCTTTTTTGCAGCTTGTCGTTGGGGAAGTCGCGCATTTCCTGCAAATGAACCGGTTTTTTGTCTTTGAGCCCGAATCGTCCGTCAAACAGGCTGCTGCCCACCCCCACGGTAACGGTCAATCCGTCGGGGTTGAAGGCTTTGCCCAAAATGCCGCTACCGGCGGGCGGAAGTTTGTCGTCGCCGTCTTGGTATTCACCGCCTTGGGTGAGAAACTCGATACGGGTGGTCAGCGTGCGGAACAGGTTTTCCAGCTGCTTGGCATTTTGCGCGGTAACGTCGAAGGCGCACATAATGGAAAATGCCTGCTGCGGCGTAACGATGCCTGCCTGATGTTCTCCGTAGCAGGGATAGGCTTGGGGCGAGTGTTGGATTTCGGCGGTGCGTTCGGCGGTTTCGCCCTGTTTTTTGCCGCCGAGATAACCTCCGATTGCGCCGACTGCTCCGGCGGCAAGGGCGGTTTTAAAGAGGGTGCGCCTGGTCGGTTGTGTCGGGTTGTTCGTACTCATGTTTTATCCTTTGTTTAAACTCTGTATCCGATACGGCGGAACGCGGGGAACGGAAACCTCCGCCTTTTTCAATACCTTTCCGGTTTTGCAGATAAAATTTCAGACGGCATCTGTCGCCAAATGCCGTCTGAACGCTTAAGGCTTATTTCAAACCAAGTATGCCGCGAAGTTGGGCAAGGTCTTCGGCAAGCGCGTTAACGGGGGCTTGCAGCGCTTTGCGGTCGGCTTCGCTCAGTTTGTCGTAGGTTTCGAAACCGTTTTTAGTCCGGTATTTCGCCAGAATTTCGTTGACCTGTTTGAAGTTGGTATCGGTTTTTTCCAACAAGGCTTTGTTTTTGGCCTCAATCAGCGGACGGAACAAATCGACGATTTTTTTCGAACCGTCCACATTGGCTTGGAAGTCGCTCAAATCGGTATGGCTGTACCGGTCTTCTTCGCCGCTGATTTTACTGCCCGCCACTTCTTCAATCAGTTCGGATGCACCGCCGACCACATTGCCCGGAGGGAACGCCAATGCGTCGATTTCTTTTTGCAGGGCTTCGACATCAGCCATCAGTTTCGCTGCAATTTCCTTCACGCCGGATACGTCTTTTTCTACCCAAAGGGCGTGTTCGATACGGTGGAAGCCGGTAAACCCGGCATCTTTCGCGCCGTCTTTGAAGTCGTCTTCACGCGCATCGATGACAGGGTCGAGTTCGCTGAAAAGCTCGGCAATCGGTTCGATGCGTTCGTAATGGACGCGGGTGGCGGCAAACAGGGATTTCGCCTTTTCAATGTCGCCTGCTTTGACGGCTTCGGTAAAGGTTTTGGTTTTCGCCACCAGCTCTTTAACCTCGCCTTGAACGTAGGCTTTATAGTCGGCGAGCGGTTGGGACAGTTTTTCCAAATCAGCTTCGTTGGCAGTGCCTTTAAAGCCGCTGTCGGTTACCACCAGCTTGCCGCGCGGATTGGTCAAAAGGCCGCAAGTCATTTCGTATTCGCCCGGCAACAGAGTTACGGTCATTTTGTCGGAAAGTCCGGGGGCGATATTTTCGCGCTCGTCCACCACCATCACACCCTTCAGGATTTCCCATTCGAGCTTGCGGCCGCTGTTGTTTTTAATATTGAACACAACCTGTCCGCTCGGTACGGTCAGCTCCATCGGTTCGCAAGCGTTGTCGTTGACGGCGATACTGACCGAACCGCCCTCGTTGGCGGCTTGCGCCTCACCGGACGCTGCCGGCGCAGCTTTCTCCGCCTCCGGCGGCTGGCACGCGGTCAAACCTAAGGCAAGCATAACGGACAATGCAGTCAAATTGAATTTTCTCATTTCAGTTCCTCTTTACGGGTTAAAGTTTCAGACGGCCTGCTGCCGCGCAAAAACCAAGTCATGACGGGAATAAGGTACAGCAGCCAAACCAAGGCCTCACCCTGCGTCGGATGGTCGGTATAGCCGAAAAATCCGCCAAGCAGCACACCTAACGGACTGTCTTCGTGCAAATATTTTGATGAGTCGAACACAATGTCCTGAAGCGAGTTCCAAATACCTGCCTCATGCAGCGCACGCAGCGAGCCGGCAAGCAGGCCGGCGGCAACAACAATCAGAAACGCCCCCGTCCAACGGAAAAACTTCGCCAGATTCAGGCGCATCCCGCCCTGATAAATCAACGCGCCGATAACGGCGGCAGCCAAAACCCCCGCTACCGCACCAGCCGGCATCTGCCACGTCGGGCTCTGTTTGAATACGGCTAGCAGGAAAAAAACGCTCTCCAGACCTTCGCGCGCCACAGCAAGAAACGCCATACCGACCAAGGCCCATCCTTGGCCGCTGCCACGGTTCAAAGCCGCCTGCACAGAATCCTGAAGCTGCTGCTTCATCGAACGCGCCGCCTTTTTCATCCATAAAATCATATAAGTCAGCATGGCAACGGCAACCAAACCGATGATGCCGACGACAAACTCCTGCTGCTTCTGGGGAATCTCGCCCGTTGCCGAATGGATTCCATACCCCAGCCCCAAACACATCAAAGAAGCAAGAACAACCCCGAACCAGACCTTAGGCATCAGTTTCGAATGACCGGACTGCTTCAGAAAACCTGCAACGATACCGACGATGAGCGCAGCTTCGATACCCTCACGCAACATAATTAAAAAAGCAACCAGCATAAGCATCAGTTTATAAGTAAATGGACGGCATATTATCAGGACATTTATATGACTTGTAAACAAGAATACAAACTATTTTCTTCTGTTTTTTAGACCACCCCGCAGCCGGAAAACTTCAGGGCTGTGTTAAAATCTCTTTTTTCAAACCTTTAAAAAATCAGTCGCTTGAAAATCCGATTCAAGGATTTCAACGGCATTGCCCCATTATGAAAAAATACCTGTTTCAAACGGCACTGTTCGGCATGGTTGCCGCCATTCTTGCCGCCTGTCAAAGCAAAAGCATCCAAACCCTCCCGATTCCCGATACATCCGTTATTCAAGGCCCCGACCGCCCTGCGGGCACCCCTTTTCCCGCCGGTACGGCAGTTTCAGGCGGAGGGGCGGTTTACACGGCGGTTCCTCATGACAGCCTGCCGCACTGGAGCGCGCAAAACTTTACCCAGAGCCTGCAGTCTTTCAAGCTCGGATGCTCAAGTTTGAAAAACCGCCAAGGCTGGCAGGATGTGTGTGCCCAAGCCTTTCAAACCCCTGTGCAACATTTACCGGCAAAATACTTTTTTGAACGCTATTTCACCCCTTGGCAGGTTGCAGGCAACGGAAGCCTTGCCGGCACGGTTACCGGCTATTACGAACCGGTACTGCAAGGGGATGACAGACGGACGGCCCAAGCCCGCTTCCCTATTTACGGCATTCCCAATGATTTTATTTCCGTCCCGCTGCCTGCAGGTTTAAGAAGCGGGAAAACCCTTGTCCGCATCAGGCAGACGGGAAAAAACAGCGGCACAATCGACAATGCCGGCGGCACGCATACCGCCGACCTCTCCCAATTCCCCATCACCGCGCGCACAACGGCAATCAAAGGCAGGTTTGAAGGAAGCCGCTTCCTCCCTTACCACACGCGAAACCAAATCAACGGCGGCGCGCTTGACGGCAAAGCCCCCATCCTCGGCTATGCCGAAGACCCCGTCGAACTTTTTTTCATGCACATACAAGGCTCGGGCCGTCTGAAAACCCCGTCCGGCAAATACATCCGCATCGGCTATGCCGACAAAAACGAGCATCCGTATGTTTCCATCGGAAAATACATGGCGGATAAGGGCTACCTCAAACTCGGACAAACCTCCATGCAGGGCATTAAGTCCTATATGCGGCAAAATCCGCAACGCCTCGCCGAAGTTTTGGGGCAAAACCCCAGCTATGTCTTTTTCCGCGAACTTGCCGGAAGCAGCAATGACGGCCCCGTCGGCGCACTGGGCACTCCGCTGATGGGGGAATATGCCGGCGCAGTCGACCGGCACTACATTACCTTGGGTGCGCCCTTATTTGTCGCCACCGCCCACCCAGTTACCCGCAAAGCCCTCAACCGCCTGATTATGGCGCAGGATACCGGCAGCGCGATTAAAGGCGCGGTGCGCGTGGATTATTTCTGGGGTTACGGCGACGAAGCAGGGGAAACGGCAGGTAAAATGAAAGAACCGGGTTACGTCTGGCAGCTTCTGCCCAACGGCATGAAACCCGAATACCGGCCGTAAACCGGCAAAACAATGCCGTCTGAAACCTTCAGACGGCATTTTGCTGTTTTCCGACACGGAAGGCGGTTTATAATCCGAAGCGGAAGGTGCGGCACGGGAGCCGTCCGCGCCTGTTTTTTCAACCTGATACTAAGGAACAGTCATGTGCGGTATCGTCGGCGCCATCCGCGCCCATCACAACGTCGTCGATTTTCTGACCGACGGCCTCAAACGCCTCGAATACCGGGGGTATGATTCATCAGGCATTGCCGTCAATACCGACGGCAACATCAAGCGCGTGCGCCGTGTCGGCCGGGTTCAGTTGATGGAAGACGCGGCCCGTGAAAAAGGAATAGCGGGCAGCATCGGCATCGGACATACGCGCTGGGCGACACACGGCGGCGTTACCGAGCCGAACGCCCACCCGCACATCAGCGGCGGTATGATTGCCGTCGTACACAACGGCATTATCGAAAACTTTGAAAGCGAACGCGAACGTTTGGAAGGTTTAGGATACCGTTTTGAATCTCAAACAGATACCGAGGTCATCGCACACAGCATCAATCACGAATACGCGCAAAACGGCGGCAGGCTGTTTGAAGCCGTGCAATCCGCATCCGCCCGTTTCCACGGCGCATATGCGATTGCCGTCATGGCTCAGGACAACCCGGACGAGATGGTCGTGGCGCGTATGGGCTGCCCGCTTTTAGTCGCTTTGGGCGACGATGAAACCTTTATCGCTTCGGACGTGTCCGCCGTCATCGCCTTTACGCGCCGCGTGGCGTACCTCGAAGATGGCGACATCGCACTGCTGGCTTCAGACGGCATCAAAAGGCTGACCGATAAAAGCGGCCTGCCCGCCGAACGCAAAGTCAAGGTATCCGAACTCTCACTTGCCTCTTTGGAGCTGGGGCCGTACAGCCACTTTATGCAAAAGGAAATCCACGAGCAACCGCGCGCGATTGCGGACACGGCGGAAGTTTTCCTCGACGGCGGCTTCATCCCCGAAAACTTCGGTAAAGACGCCAAAAGCGTATTTGAAAGCATCCGCAGCGTCAAAATCCTTGCCTGCGGCACTTCCTATTATGCCGCGCTGACCGCCAAATACTGGCTCGAATCCATCGCCAAAATTCCGACCGATGTCGAAATTGCCAGCGAATACCGATACCGCAGCGTGATTGCCGATCCGGACCAACTGGTCATTACCATTTCCCAATCCGGTGAAACGCTGGATACGATGGAGGCTTTGAAATACGCCAAATCCTTGGGACACCGCCACAGCCTCTCCATCTGCAACGTGATGGAATCCGCCCTGCCGCGCGAAAGCAGCCTCGTGCTTTATACCCGTGCCGGTGCGGAAATCGGCGTCGCCTCGACCAAAGCATTTACCACGCAGCTGGTCGCGCTGTTCGGTTTGGCGGTAACGCTGGCGAAAGTGCGCGGTTTGGTTTCCGAAGAAGACGAAGCGCGTTACACCGAAGAACTCCGCCAACTTCCCGGCAGCGTGCAGCACGCTTTGAACCTCGAACCTCAAATTGCCGCTTGGGCGCAACAGTTTGCCAAGAAAACCAGCGCGCTGTTTTTGGGGCGCGGCATCCATTACCCGATTGCCCTCGAAGGCGCGTTGAAGCTGAAGGAAATCACCTACATTCACGCCGAAGCCTATCCTGCCGGCGAGCTGAAACACGGGCCGCTCGCCTTAGTAGACGAAAACATGCCCGTCGTCGTCATCGCGCCCAACGACAGCCTGTTGGACAAAGTCAAAGCCAATATGCAGGAAGTCGGCGCGCGCGGCGGCGAACTTTTCGTCTTTGCCGACCTCGACAGCAATTTTAATGCCACCGAAGGCGTGCACGTTATCCGCGCACCGCGCCACGTCGGCGAATTATCCCCCGTCGTGCATACCGTCCCCGTGCAGCTCCTCGCCTACCACACCGCCCTCGCACGCGGCACGGATGTGGACAAACCGCGTAACCTAGCGAAATCCGTAACCGTCGAATAACTCCCGCCGTTTTGCAAAAATGCCGTCTGAAGCCCGATTTTTCAGGCTTCAGACGGCATTTCCCAGTTTGATTTGCGGTATAATCCGCCTTTACCCATTGTTTGCAAAGCACAATATGACACGCAAAATCCTCGTTACCTCTGCCCTGCCCTATGCCAACGGCAGCATCCACCTCGGCCACATGGTCGAACACATCCAAACCGACGTTTGGGTACGCTTCCAAAAACTGTGCGGCCACGAATGCTACTACTGCTGCGCCGACGACACCCACGGCACGCCCGTGATGCTTGCCGCGCAAAAACAAGGCATCGCGCCTGAGGACATGATTGCCAAAGTGCGCGAAGAGCACCTCGCCGACTTTACTGGTTTCGGCATCGGCTACGACAATTATTACAGCACCCATTCCCCTGAAAACAAACAGTTTTCCCAAGACATTTACCGCGCACTGAAAGCCAACGGCAAGATTGAGAGCCGCGTCATCGAGCAGCTTTTCGACCCTGAAAAACAAATGTTCCTGCCCGACCGTTTCGTCAAAGGTGAATGCCCCAAATGCCACGCCCACGACCAATACGGCGACAACTGCGAAGTCTGCGGCACGACCTATTCCCCAACCGAACTGATCAACCCGTATTCCGCTGTTTCCGGTGCCAAACCCGAATTGCGCGAATCCGAACACTTCTTCTTCAAACTGGGCGAATGCGCCGACTTCCTCAAAGCATGGACTTCCGGCAACAAT
>QWCZ01000969.1_pt1 | contig 13071 bp, 8 predicted proteins | sample 1972651 | NCBI WGS metagenome assembly QWCZ01 (sample SAMN09866695, study PRJNA288562) | Human oral metagenome isolate pre1_saliva, whole genome shotgun sequencing... | isolation source: mouth | host: Homo sapiens | place: USA: California
CGGCGCTGCTGGGGTGCAGCGGCATGGTCTGGTCCAGATCGCGCTTGGTCACGCCCATGCGCAGCAGCGTGGCCATCACCTGGATGACCTCGGCCGAGTCCGGGCCCAGCAGCTGCACGCCCAGAACGCGATCGCTGCTGGCATCCACCAGGATCTTCTGGTGGACCCGCTCCTGGGTGCCCGAGAGCGTGGCCTTGAGCGTGCGGAAGCTGTTGCGGTAGACATCCACCACGGCGCAGCGTTCCACCGCCTGCTCCTCGTTCAGGCCCACCGTACCCAGCTCCGGCGTGGAGAAGATGGCCGTGGGAATGAAGTCCAGGTCCGCCACCCAGGGCTTCCTGCCATAGGTGGTGTCGGCAAAGGCGTGGCCCTGGCGGATGGCCACCGGCGTGAGGCTGACCTGGTTGGTCACGTCACCCACCGCGTAGATGCCGGGCACCTGGGTGCGCGAGAGCTCGTCCACACGGATCTCGCCCGCCTTGCCCGTCTCCAGGCCCACCGTTTCCAGACCCAGGTTGCGGGTGGCCGGCCGGCGTCCGGTGGCAATCAGCACCTGGTCCACGTCCAGCGTGCTGTCGTCGTGCAGCGTGATGCGGATGGAACCATCGGGCTGCCGGTCCAGACGCTTGAGCGTGGTGTTCATCCGCATGTCGATGCCCTTGTCACGGTAGGTCTCGACAATGAGGTCCGCCATCTGCACGTCAAAGCCGCGCAGCACCCGCGGGCCCCGATGGATCTGCGTGACCTTCGCACCCAGACCATGGAAGATGCCGGCAAATTCCACCCCGATGTAGCCGCCTCCCACCACCGCGATCCGCTTCGGGAACACGGGCAGGTCAAAGACCTCGTTGGAGCTGATGGCCAGCTCCACGCCGGGCAGGTCCTCGGGCATCACCGGTTCGCCACCGGTGGCAATGAGCACCTCCTTCGCCGTCACTTCCTGGCGACCCTCCGGCGTGTCGATGGCCAGCCGGTTGGGGCCCAGGAAGCGGGCGTATCCGCCAAAGCGCTTCACGCCGGCCTTGTCCAGGTTGGCGGAGTAGGCGCCTTCCAGCCGCGTGATCTCGGCATTCTTGGCAGCCACCAGCTTTTCCCAGTCGAAGGTGGCCGGGGACACGTTCCAGCCGAAGCCCCGGCTTTCCTCGAAGCTCTGCGGGAAGCGCGAAGCGTAGACCAGCAGCTTCTTGGGCACGCAGCCGCGGATGACGCAGGTGCCGCCGTAGCGAAAGCCCTCGGCAATGCCCACACGCGCGCCGTGCTGGGCCGCGATGCGGGCCGCACGCACGCCGCCCGAGCCGCCACCGATGACGAAAAGATCGAAGTCGAAAGAGGATTGGGTCATGGAATGGAGAATGATCGGAAGGAAGGGCCGGACGGGGCAATCCGTCCGGTGGGAGGCAAGGTCACTTCGTGCCGAAGATCCGGTCGCCGGCGTCACCCAGACCGGGCAGGATGTAGCCGTGATCGTTCAGGCAGCGGTCGATGGCGGCCGTGAAGATGGGCACGTCCGGGTGGGCATTCTGCAGGGTCTCGATGCCCTCGGGCGCGGCCAGCAGACAGACGAACTTGATGGAGCGCGGTCGGGTTTCCTTGATGCGGCTGATGGCCGCCACGGCCGAGTGCCCGGTGGCCAGCATCGGGTCGACGGCGATCACGTCACGTCCGTCCATGTCCGGCGGCATCTTGAAGTAGTACTCGACAGCCTGCAGCGTCTCGGGGTCACGGTACAGCCCGATGTGGCCCACCCGGGCGCCGGGCACGACGCTGAGAAAGCCGTCCAGAATGCCGCTGCCGGCCCGCAGGATGGAGACCAGACACAGCTTCTTGCCGTCGATCAGACCCGACTGCATGGTCTCCAGGGGGGTCTGGATGGTCACCTCGTGCATCGGCATGTCGCGCAGCACTTCATAGGCCAGCAGCGCGCTGAGTTCGCTCAGCAGCCGGCGGAAGTTGTTGGTGCTGGTCTCGACCTTGCGCATCAGCGTAAGCTTGTGCTGGACCAGCGGATGTTCGACGACTGTTACGTGGGCACGATCCATGGCAGTGTTGACTCCTATCCGGGAAAACCCCGGCAGACTAGCATGGATCGCGTCGGGTTGCTGGGCCACGACGAAAAATGGAACCGAGGCGAACGAACGGATGAAGCAGGTGGTGATCATCGGAGGCGGGCTGGCGGGCTGCGCCAGTGCCGAAGCGTTCTCGCGCCGGGGCTGGCAGGTGCGGGTGCTGGAAGCGCGCGACCGGCTGGGGGGCGCGGTGGCCGGCCTGCCGCTGATTGCCCAGCATCCGGGCCTGACGCCCGATTTCGACCTGCGCAGCCGCCTGCTGGTGCAGGCCATGCAGCTGCATGGCCGCCTGCGGGCCGGTCCGGCGGCCGATCTGGTTCCGGCCTTTGAAGTCTGCGGGCGGCTGCAGCCGATGGACCGGACGCGGGCCGAGCGCTGCGTGGCGCCCGTGGACAGGGCCGTGGCGCGGGCGGCAGAAAGCCCCCAAGGGGATTGGGGTGTCTGGTTTCCCGACTGTGCGGCCGTCTCGCCCCGGCGGTGGTGGCAGGCGGTGCAGCAGCGCCCGGGGGTGAGCGTGAGCCTGGGCATCACCGTTGGCCGGGTGGATGCCACGGAGGGCGGCTGGCGGGTTGTCGATGACCAGGGGAACAACGTGGCCGACGCCGATGTGGTGGTACTGGCCTGCCGTGAACAGGCCCTGACGCTGGCCGGCATGCAGGAGGCTGACCATGGCCGCCTGCGGTTGAGTGCCGCCCAGGTGTGGCTGGCGCGGGCCGATGGCGGCCCGCCCGATGAGGACCCTGGCCACCCTGCCCTGTTGCCCATGACCAGCGGCCGCGGTCTGGTGCTGACACGGCCCGGCAGCTTCTGGCTGCGCTCGGAAGAGGTGCACGCGCACTGGCTGCAGGCAGGCGAAGCCGACAGCGACGAAGACCCGGATGTCAGGGCCTTTCTGGAGCGGCCCGAATCCTGGCAGCCCAGTGCCATTGGCGAACGCCTGCAGCTGCGCGACAACCTGCCGATGATCGGCCCGGTGCCGGACCTGGTAGCCATTGCCGCCCAAGCCGACAACCTGGCGCGCAACGACCGGCTGCCGATGCCCCAGCGCGAAGGCCTGTACCTGCTGACCGGCATGGCGGGTCGAGGGACGCTCTATGCCGCCATTGGTGCCGAGATGATTGCTGCCCGCGCCTGCGGCGAGCCGGACGTGGTGGACGCACGACTGGCCGCGGCCGTCTCCCCTGCCCGCTTCATCAAGCGGCGGCTGCAGCGGGCGTGGAGTGGGCGGAGGAAGGATCTGGGGCGGGGTTTATAAGTGCGTCTGGGGCGTGTGAATTCTGACTTTCAGACGTATTGCTGAATTGAAGATAATTTTATTCCCCGTAATACATAGACTGGGGCTTGTTGTGTGTCATGAAGAGGGTATGGAAAAAGCATGACGACGTCGTTCCAGACGTGCTGAAAGGCATAAGTAATGATTGCGTCGCTTGGAAACTCGTTCGTCCGGAGGGGCGTGATCAGGTCCTGGTGGTCTCTGGTTGCCAACTTCTGCAGAGTGGCTTGGGTGACGTGTTCTTTGAAAGTACGGATGCCGAAAGAGATTTTTCATGGCTCATCCATACCCAACTCAATGAGACTGAATTGCGGTCGTTGATCGAGCAATCGCTGCGATTCCAGCTGTTTCGTCTCAGGCACCCCTTGATCTCGTTCGAGAAGGCATGGCTGTGCAGCCTGCTGGCCCACGACCCGGGCTGCAGGATCTATGCGCGATACGAAGGGGACGATGTGCTTGTGATCTCTTCGTGAACGTCTACGTGCTCAATGTAGGCTATCGAGAATCATCCAAAACGGAGGCGCGTCTGGGCCATAGTTCCATTCATCGTATCGGGCCATGCGATGGTCTGGATGGGGGTTGATTGGTCGCCCGTCTTAAGATCGACTCGCCACCATGAATTCATCCTCGTCCAGTATCCTTCCGATCCGGGTGGCCATTCTGGTTGATTGTGACAACGTATCTCCGGATATCCTGGGCCATGCCTATGCTGTGGCAGAGAGCCTGGGGCGCCCTGTTCTACGCAGGGGATACGGCCATCTGACTACGTTGTCCAATCGTTGGCAGAAGGCGTTGATGGCGTGGTCTTTTGTGCCCCGATTGCAGTATCAGCCAGCACCTGGAAAGAACACCAGTGACATCGCGTTAGCACTGGATGCATTGGAAGCTCTGCTGGATAGCCGTGCCGATCTGTTCGTGGTGGTGACCAGCGATTCGGATTTCAGCGGTCTGTGCCACAAACTGCGTGAACGTGGGGGCGTTGTGCACATTGTCGGTGAGTCCAAGACACCTGCAACGTTGCGGCGATCTGCGGATCAGTTTCATGAATGGGAGCGGCCATCCAAGGTATCTGCTCCAGATGGCCTGGTTCCATTGGCATTGGTGGAGCCGACCATGGAAGGCGGATTGTCTGTCGGCAGTGAGGTGGGTAGCACGTGCGGCGCCGTGTCGTCGTTAGTAGTCACTAAACCGGGCGCGCCTGTGGTAAAACGCCGACCACGGTTCATCATTGAGGTCGTGAAGGAACTGGCCGCGGACGGGGAAACTGATGGTGGCGTTCTACTGACGAAGCTGGGGCAACGTCTCAAAGACGACAACCCATTGTTTTCGCCCAAAGATTATGGACACTCGGGATTGCTACAGATGATCAGAACCTATGACCTGCTTTGCGCGGAGCCTGATGATCGTGGACGGTGGATCGTCCGTCCGGTGCCGGCGGCTCGTGATTCTGAGCTACAAGCTGAGGATGACTCGTCCAGCTGGCGGATGTTTCTGGATCATCATCAAGAAAGCTGACGATGGCCGTCGTTTTCTGAACGGTATAATTTGGTAAGCCCCTGCTGGATAGAAGCTAAGAATCGTCGTTCTTTACTCCATTTTGCGTTCATGGCCCTCGCCCCCACCCTATCAATCACATGCCGCACGGGTCCGAAGGCCATCAGGTGAGACAGTGAAATCAGCGGATTGAGGAGGCGGCTGTCTTTCAGACGGATGGCGTTGTTAATTTATATTTTCCTGGCTGGTTTTATAATCAGAAATTGGGGTGTAAAGGAAGTTATGGCCATGTTTGATGATCTTGTTAGCGCTATTATTGGATGGATGGGTGCAGGCTCGGCTCGTTATTCCAAGAAAGGAATGGTCATTATTTCGATTTTAATGGGGGTTGTGTTTTTTATAACTTCCATTATTCGTGAGTGGTTGTTTTATTCTGATAATCCCATGAGCTTCATGGATTACATGGTGCTTGCGGTTTTTTCTCTGGGAGTGTCAGTTGCTGTTCTTTTGATCCTGTTGTTTGGAAGGCGCGTCAAGTGAGGGTGTTGTAGAAGGCCTGAAGAACGAGGCGCTTACAGACGCTATGTCTGGTGACGATCGGTGGTGGCTATCATGCAGAAGACATGGAAAGAACAGGAAGGCGTCGTTCCGGTTGTTTCGTATCAGGCACCCCTTGATCTCGTTCGAGAAGGCATGGCTGTCCAGCCTGCTGGCCCATGACCCGGGCTGCACGATCTATGCCCGATACGAAGGGGACGATGTGCTTGTGATCTCTTCGTGAAAGTCTACGTGCTCAATGGGGGCTATCGGGCGTGTGCGCTGTTGGCGCCCTCGCCTGCTTGCACTTTCTCGCTTGGGGCCCGCGCCCCCACCCCATCAATCACATACCGCGCCGGTCCGAAGGCCATCAGGTCAGACAGTGAAACCAGCGGGTTGAGGAGGCGGCCGTCGACGGTCATGGCGGTGCTGGGGCCGCCGTCTAGGCGGATGGCGTTGGGGATGCCCAGTGCCAGAAAGACGCGGCACAGCTCGTCGACGTGGGTCTGGCCCAGTGAGGTGGAGGAGATGAAGACGCTTCTGCCCTTGCCGTCGGTGCCGAAGGCGGACCAGCGGGTGGTCAGGGCGTCCTGGGCGCACTGGCCGTCGCGCACGATGGAGGTGGAGGAGCTGAGCACGACCGGGTTGTCGGGCCAGCGGGCTTGGGGATCCGTTCTGGTGTCCCAGGACGACTGGCGCTGGTCGGCGGCGAAGCGGACGACGCGCTTGCGACCGGTGCCGGAGGCTGGCGGGGGCGCTTCCGTGCCATGGTCCGTGCGCTGCTGCGCCTGTTGCAGCCATTCGGGCGTGCGCAGGTGCCAGGTGTTGTCGCCGATGGTCAGCCGTCCAAGTCCGCTGCCCACGTCCAGCCCCCGGGCATAGCCCATGGCCCAGCCACCCTGCCCCGTGTCGGTGCCCGGGTCGCCATGCCAGAGAAAGCCATTGATCAGGACGGTGAATCCCTTCACCGTGTCCAGCCGGAACAGCTGCAGTTGCTCGGGGGTCGCCTGAAAGACCAGCTCGGTCTGCATGGGGGCGGCCTGGCTGCCTTCGGTGACGGCAATGTGTACGTAGGGCGGCACGAATCGGCAGCCCTGGGGCAGCGAGATGCCCTGGCGGGCCTGTTCTGCCATCTTTCGTGCCGTCTCGGGATCGGTCAGGCTGTGCAGGCACGGATCGAGGGAGCGGGATTGGCCGAGGATGCGCTGGACAAGGCTGCTGACGGCCTGTGTGTCGTCGCTCTCGCGCAGCTGGCCGTCAATGATGACGCCGGTGCGAGCCAGCTGAAGTGTCCGGGGGCCGGCGGGTGTCCCGTTGTCGGGCGGATCGGGCATCCACCGCTGGTAGCGTCTCACGTCCTGCGGCTGCAGTGTGAGCGTGGCTGCCTTCTTCAGCGACAGGATGGGGGCGATGTTGACGAGCGGATAGCGGTCGATGCCGGGGTGAACGCCGACGATGAAGACGGTGGGGGCTTCGAGTGCGCCGGCCGGAGCCTCCAGGGTCACGCCATGGCCCAAGTCCTGTCGCAGCGGCTGGGCGGGGTCATGGAACAGGTAGCCCAGGTCGCCGCGCGCGTGCAGGCCGGCGGCCCGGATGGCGTCCAGGCAGCGGGCGGATGGCGGGGTCTGGCCGGTGCAGTGACCGAGCTTCTGGCGCAGGGCGCCATCCAGGGTGCGGCCGTTCAGCGTGTGGCTCAGGGCCATGTCCTGACCGGCCCGCAGGGTGCCCTCGTCGCCCTGATCCGGGGGGGCAGTCCCGCCGCCGGCTGCCGTCGCTGCGGGCCAGAGGCCCAGCAACGTCAGCAGCAGCGCGGCGGCCCTGGCCCGCAGCCTCATGGCCTTACTGGAACTGCCGGCGCGCGTTGTGCCAGAGGCGCATCCAGGGCGAGTGATCCAGACCGGATTCCTGCAGCGCGCGCGGTTTCCAGGACCACTGGGCCAGGCGGAAGACGCGCTCGGGGTGCGGCATCATGATGGTGGCGCGGCCGTCGGCGCTGGCAAAGCCCGTCACCCCCTGCGGTGAGCCGTTGGGGTTCAGCGGATAGGTCTCGGTGGCCTGGCCCAGGCCATCGACGAAGCCCAGCGCCGGGTGGGCGGCAGCCATGCGTGCGGCCAGTGCGTCGGTGGTGCCTGTGCCGGTCTCGCCACCCTGCCCGTCCAGGCCGAAATCGGCCCGGCCCTCGCCGTGCGAGACGACGATGGGCAGCCGGTCGCCGGCCATGCCGCTCAGCCACAGCGACGGCGAGGACAGGATCTCCACGCTGGCAAAGCGCCCTTCGTACTGCTCGGAGCGGTTGCGCACGAAGCGCGGCCAGTTCTCGGCGCCGGGGATCAGGCCCTTCAGGTGCGAGAGCATCTGGCAGCCGTTGCACACGCCCAGGGTGAGCGTGTCGGGCCGGGCGAAGAAGGCGCCGAAGGCGTCGGAGAGCTGCGGGTTGAACAGGATGGTGCGCGCCCAGCCGGCACCGGCGCCCAGCACGTCGCCATACGAGAAGCCGCCGCAGGCCACCAGTGCCTGGAACTGCGCCAGGTCGTGGCGACCGGCGATCAGGTCGCTCATGTGCACGTCGTAGGCCTCGAAGCCGGCCAGGTCGAAGGCGGCCGCCATTTCGCGTTGGCTGTTGACGCCCTGCTCGCGCAGGATGGCGACGCGGGGGCGCTGGCCCACGACGGCAGGCGCGGTGCCGGACGGCATGTCGCGCCAGGCCTGGATGGAGGTGGCGGACAGGCGTACCGACAGGTGGGGCGGCTCATCCTGGGCGGCACCTTCCAGGGCAAAGGCCTCGGCCGTGCAGGCCGGGTCGTCGCGCAGGCTGGCGATGCGGTGGCTGGTCTCGGCCCAGGCCTGCTGCAGCGTGGTGCGCGGCAGGCTGAACAGGCACTTGCCGTCGTTGTGGACCTCGATGGTGTCCTGGTCATTGGGCGTGCCGATGACGTGTGAATGCACCGACAGGCCGTGGGCACGCAGCAGGCCCAGCAGGCGGTCGCGGTTGGCGCGGGTGGTCTGCAGCACGACGCCCGGCTCCTCGTTGAAGAGTGCGCGCAGCACGCGTGTCTGACGAAGCTCCGTCACCTGTTCGGTGCGGATCTTGTAGTCGCCCGCATCGGCCGTGAAGGGGTCGATGGTGAGCATGTCCAGCTGCAGCGACACGCCGCAGTGGCCGGCAAACGCCATCTCGCAGGCGGTGGCAAAGAGCCCGCCGTCGGAGCGGTCATGGTAGGCCAGCAGCAGCCCTTCGGCCTGGGCTTCGCGCACGGCCTGCCAGAGCTTCACGAGCAGCTGCGGGTCGTCCAGGTCGGGAACGGGGTCGCCGTCCCGGCCGGTGATCTGGGCCAGGGCCGAGCCGCCCAGGCGCTGCTTGCCGGCGCCCAGGTCCACCAGGATGAAGCTGGTCTGCATCTCGGGGCTGATCTCGGGCGTGAGTGCCCGGCGCACGTCGCTGACCGGGGCGTGGGCGGTGACGATCAGCGACACCGGCGAGCCGACTTCCACGCGCTGTCCGTCGTCACCCTTCCAGCGGGCGCGCATGGAGAGCGAATCCTTGCCTACCGGGATGCTGATGCCCAGTTCGATGCACAGCCGGCTGGCCGCTTCCACGGCGGCGTAGAGGGCCGCGTCCTGCCCGGCGCTGCCGGCATCGGCCATCCAGTTGGCCGACAGCTTGGTCTGGCCCAGGTCGTCCGGCACGGCCGACAGCAGGTTGGTCAGGGATTCGGCGATGGCCAGGCGCGAGGCCGCGGCCGAGTCCTGCACGGCCACGGGCGAACGCTCGCCCATGGAGAGCGCGTCGCCGTGGTGGTTGCGGTAGTCCAGCAGGCCCACGGCGCAGTCGGCCACGGGCACCTGCCACGGACCCACCATCGGGTCGCGCACCGACAGGCCGCCCACGGTGCGGTCGGCGATGGTGATGAGGAAGCTCTTGCTGGCCACGGCCGGCAGCTGCAGGATCTGCGTGGCCAGCGTGTCCAGGTTCAGCTCGCTCAGGTCCATGCCCGGCAGTTCGGTGCGGGCAGGCGTGGTGCCCTCGCGGCGCAGCTTGGGCGACTTGCCGAACAGCACGCTCATGTCGATGTCGACGGCGGGCGGCTCGCCCGGGGCTGCCAGCTTCAGGTGCTCGGCGTCGGTGACGGTGCCGACCACGGCCATGGGGCAGCGCTCGCGGGTGCACAGGGCTTCCAGCTCGGGCAGCCGCTCGGGGGCGATGCCCAGCACATAGCGTTCCTGCGATTCGTTGCACCAGATCTCGGCGGGCGACATGCCGCTTTCGGCCACGGGGATGCGGCTCAGGTCGAAGTCCGCGCCCTTGTCGGCGTCATGGGCCAGTTCGGGGAAGGCGTTGGACAGGCCGCCCGCGCCCACGTCGTGGATGGAGAGAATGGGGTTGTTGTCGCCCATGGCGCGGCAGGCGTTGACCACTTCCTGCACGCGGCGCTCCATCTCGGGGTTGGCGCGCTGCACCGAGGCGAAGTCCAGCTCGGCGGCATTGCTGCCCACGCCCATGCTGGAGGCGGCACCGCCGCCCAGGCCGATGCGCATGCCCGGGCCGCCCAGCTGCACGAGCAGCGTGCCGGCCGGCAGTGGCAGCTTGTGCTGGTGGCGGGCATCCACCGAGCCCACGCCGCCGGCGATCATGATGGGCTTGTGATAGCCCCAGCCGGTGTGCGGGCCGTCGGCCGCAGCCTGCGAGAGCGGGGTCTCGAAGGTGCGGAAGTAGCCCAGCAGGTTCGGGCGGCCGAATTCGTTGTTGAAGGCGGCCCCGCCCAGCGGGCCCTCGATCATGATGGACAGCGGGGTGGCCAGGGTGGGTGGGCGGCCGTTGGCGGCTTCCCAGGGGTGTTCCCAGCCGGGAATGCGCAGGTTGGAGACGGTGAAGCCGGTGAGGCCGTAGCGCGGCGTGCCGCCCCGGCCGGTGGCGCCTTCGTCACGGATCTCGCCGCCGCTGCCGGTGGCTGCGCCCGGGTGGGGGGCGATGGCCGTGGGGTGGTTGTGGGTCTCGACCTTCAGCAGGCGATGCACCGGCTCTTCGGACCAGCGATAGCGGCCAGTGGCCGGGTCCACGTTCCAGGCGGCCAGCGTGCCGCCTTCCAGGATGGCGGCGTTGTCGGAATAGGCCACCACCGTGCCCTGCGGGTGGGCCTTGTGGGTCTCGCGGATCATGCCGAACAGCGAGCGTTCCTGCGGCTGGCCGTCGATGATGAAGTCGGCGTTGAAGATCTTGTGGCGGCAGTGCTCGGAGTTGGCCTGCGCGAACATCATCAGCTCGACATCGGTGGGGTCGCGTCCCAGCTCGCCATAGACGCGGGCCAGGTAGTCGATCTCGTCGGCCGACAGCGCCAGGCCCAGCCGGGTGTTGGCCGCGCGCAGGGCGGCGGCGGCATCGTCGCCCAGCGGCACGGTGGCCAGGGGGACAGGGGCATGGGGGGCAAAGAGCCGGGCCGGATCCGGTGCGGTGGTGAACCAGCTCTCGGTCATCGGGTCGTGCAGGCAGGCGGCCAGCAGGGCGAGCTTTGCCTCGGGATAGTCCTGGGCCTTGCTGCCACCCAGCAGGCCGTGCCGAAAGCCCAGCTTCCAGCGGATGCCGCGTTCGATGCGCGTCACGTCGGCAAAGCCGGCATGGTGCAGGATGTCGATGGCCTTGGATGACCAGGGCGAGAGCGTGCCCTGACGGGCCGTGACCCAGAGGGAGCGCTGATGCTTGCCGTCGGGGGCATCGGGCAGCGGGTGCTCGTCCACCAGCAGCTGCAGACGGGCCAGCCGCTCGCCGGCCAGGGCGCCATCCGGCCCCGGGGCCGAGACCTCCAGCGGGTAGAACCATTCGGCATCGAGGGTCTCGATGGCATCGTCGATGGCCTGCAGTTTCTGCAGCAGTGCCTGGGCACGGAAGGGGCTCAGTGCATGCCCACCGGGCAGCGTTGGATAGGTCGGGGTGCTCATGGCCATGAAGGTCCGGATCGGGGGTCTGCGTCGGGAATGAACAGGCCGGCGGCAAGGCGGGTTGCCCCGTGCGGAGGCGTGTTCCAGGGGGTGATTATAGGAAAGCCTGAAGGGGTTCCCTGCCCTGCCATGCAGGGCTTTTCTGCGGTGCGCCGGAGGCCGGGGCGCAGCCGTGTCGTGAAAGAGCACATGGGATGCCTGATTTCCCGGACAGGGGTAGTATCAGAGCTATTCGATTCTGATTCCGATTTTTCAACCCTAAGGAGACATCATCCATGTCTAACCTGTCGTATCTCAAGCCGCAACCCGGCAGCCCCTGGGATACCTATCTGGCGCAGGTGGACCAGGTCACGCCTCACCTTGGCCCGCTGGCCAAGTGGGTCGAGACGCTGAAAAAGCCCAAGCGCGCCCTGATCGTCGATGTGCCGATCGAGCTGGACAACGGCACGGTGGCCCATTTCGAGGGATACCGCGTGCAGCACAACGTCTCGCGCGGGCCCGGCAAGGGTGGTGTGCGCTACCACCCGGACGTGACGCTGGAAGAGGTGATGGCGCTCTCGGCATGGATGACGATCAAGAACGCGGCCGTCAACATCCCCTACGGCGGCGCCAAGGGCGGCATCCGGGTCGATCCGAAGAAGCTGTCGCCCAATGAGCTGGAAAAGCTCACCCGGCGCTACACCAGCGAGATCGGCGTGATCATCGGGCCGACCAAGGACATCCCGGCACCGGACGTGAACACCAACGGCCAGATCATGGCCTGGATGATGGACACCTATTCGGCCAACCAGGGGGCCACCGTCACCGGCGTCGTCACCGGCAAGCCGATCGAACTGGGCGGCTCGCTGGGTCGCGTCAAGGCCACCGGCCGCGGCGTGTTCCTCACCACCCGTGAGGCTGCCCGCAACATGGGCCTGGCCCTGGATGGCGCGCGCGTCATCGTGCAGGGCTTCGGCAACGTGGGTGGCGTCGCCGCCGAACTGCTGGCCCAGGCCGGCGCCAAGGTGGTGGCCATTCAGGACCACACCGGTTCGGTGAAGAACGACAAGGGCCTGGACGTCCCTGCCCTGCAGGCGCATGCCCGCAAGACCGGCGGCGTGAAGGGCTTTGCCGAGGCCGAGGCGATCGGTGACGAGGACTTCTGGGGTCTGCCCTGCGACATCCTGGTGCCGGCGGCACTGGAAGGTCAGGTCGACGACAAGCGTGCCGAGCGCGTCAAGGCGCGGCTGGTGGTCGAGGGCGCCAACGGCCCGGTCACCAAGGCCGGCGACAAGGTGTTTGCCGACCGCGGCATCACCCTGGTGCCGGACGTGATCGCCAACTCGGGCGGCGTGATCGTCTCGTACTTCGAGTGGGTGCAGGACTTCTCCAGCTTCTTCTGGGGCGAGGACGAGATCAACCTGCGTCTGGAAGCCATCCAGCTCAGCGCCTTCCGTGACATCCAGCGGATCGCGGCCGAGAAGAAGGTGTCGCTGCGCACGGCGGCCTACATCATTGCCTGCCAGCGGGTGCTGCAGGCCCGTGCCGAGCGCGGTCTGTACCCATGATCATCGGCCGTTGACGGCTTGCCGGGGCACTCGCCCCGGTGCCTTCACCCGATGAAGCAAGCCCCTCGCAGGAGGGGCTTTTCTTTTGTGTTGGGCCTTTCTTTTTGGCGGGGCGTTTTCTGGTGCGGCAGGCAGGGTGTCAGGACTCCAGCCGTTCCAGGCGTTCCGTCAGTGCGGCCACCTGTCGTTCCAGATCATCCACGCGCTGCTGCAGCATCTG
>QWCZ01000970.1_pt1 | contig 13043 bp, 13 predicted proteins | sample 1972651 | NCBI WGS metagenome assembly QWCZ01 (sample SAMN09866695, study PRJNA288562) | Human oral metagenome isolate pre1_saliva, whole genome shotgun sequencing... | isolation source: mouth | host: Homo sapiens | place: USA: California
GCGCGTAAATATTACACTTGAACACAAAGAATCTGGTGAACGCTTGTACCTTACTTCTAAAAACAAACGTAACACTCCAGACCGTCTTCAATTGAAGAAGTACTCACCAAAACTTCGCAAACACGTTGTGTTTACAGAGGTTAAATAGTGGGTCATTACGTTTCAGTAGAAACGAAAAAACCTTGATTTAACGCGATTCTTGAATTTTCAAAATTCAATGTATTGCAATAAAAATCAACCGAATGACTACATTTTTGACTACATTTTTTGTGAAATAATTAGATGTTCGGATATATAGAAAACGCTCTAGTCATATTGTCTAGAGCGTTTTTGTGTTGTTTAAAAGAAATAGATGGTAGTTTTAGATAACTACACATTTCAGATTTTTTAAAACAAGATTTAATTGTTAATAACTAGAAAGGATTATTATGTTTACAAAAAATAAATTTCAATACTGTATTTACATTATATATTTCAATTCCTATGCAAATCTCTAAATTTTTCGGGAGTATTTACAAGATTTTCAATTTTAAGTTTTAATAGCAACAAAAAAGCACTGTCAGAGGAAGTTAAGTCCTCAGTGCATTAGTAATGATAGCAGAAAAAAGTTTTATTAGATGCTATCCAATAGCTTAAATATAAATGAGAGTTAAAAAATATATAGAAAAGGTCAAAAAAACGAATAAAAATGTTAGAGAAAAAACTACCCAATAATAGTTTTAATGGAAGTTTGTACCAAATATCTCATCAATACGTTTATAGTTTATCAGATATCTTACTTAAAAAAATAAGAAGTTGGACATTAAATATGATTTATTTAAGAATTTTTGTTATGGTCTTAAGATTGATTTTAAGGAAAGCTAATGATATTATGATAATTGAAATACAGGCTTATGGAGGTAATTAAACATGCGTGGATATTATTATTGTTCCTTAAATACTTTTTTAAATATTCTAAAGAATAAGCAAATTTATCTTTCAGATCCATTAAAAATGAATGATACTTTAGAAATAAAATGGTATCTGGAGAAACTAAATAATGAAGATCGTACTTTTAGTACGCTAGATTTTGATGTGGCAGAATCACTTATAGAAAGGGTGAAAGCACGTTCATATATAGATTTTACTCTTGAGGAATTCATGGAAATTTTGGATTCAAAAGGGCAGAGTAGTGTATATATTAGTTGTTTTTCAAAAGAACCAGATATATTGAGCCAATGGAGAGCCTATGCTGAAGATGGGAAAGGAGTTTCTATAGGTTTTAATTTAGATAATCTATGTACTTCTTCAAATATATTTTTTGAAAAAGTAACTTATACTGATAGTGTAGTTTATAATGATGGAGAAAATAATTTAGAAATAATAGCCGATCAAATAGGAACGGTATTAGACATAAATAATATTACCAAAAAAGAAGAACAGGTGGAGGTGTTTTTACATGAATTAATCCAAGAATTTGTAAAATATAAAAATCCAGCCTTTATAGAAGAAAAAGAAGTTCGACTCGTTTATTGCGATGATATGAAGTTTGAAGAGATAGTTAATAGTAAGGGAGCATTTCTTGAACCGTGGAAATCAGTTAAATTAGAACATGATTTCAGAATTACTGGAAATGCTGACATTACAGAGTTTGTGAAATTAGACTACGATCCCTTGGCAATTGAAGAAATATGTATAGGGCCCAAATGTTCTCTAAGTGAACAAGATGTAAAAAATATTGTTTATAAATTACTAGGAACAGATGTTAGTGTAAGAACATCCAAGTCTAGCTATAGATAATAATCTTAAAGAAATTTGAAAACCTTTTTTAGTCAGTGTCAATATATGTTATTTAATGCTATTCTTGAATTTTCAAATTTCAATGTATTGCAATAAAAATAAACCAAATGATACATTTTTTGTGAAATAAATTAGATGTTCGGATATATAAGAGACACCCTAGTTCAAATGAACTAGGGTGTTTTTTCAGAATACTACAACTCTCTCTAATACAACTTATACTTCACTGCTAATCAAAATAGCTTTTTAATTCTTCTCTTAGCAATTTTTTAGACATTTCAAAATGACTTTTAACAGTTTTATGACTCTTGTATCGAGTCTCTTTTGTTAGTTCTAGTAATGATTTTCCGTGTATTACTATCCCTAAAAATATATGTCGGTCGTCTTCTGAAAGTTTGCTTAAAGCTCTGCAAAGATATTCACGAACTTCATTAATAAGTGTCATCTCAAGTGGATTTAAACTATTATCGTTATATAAGTCAATTAATTCGATTATACCTCCTTCATTTTTTACTATTGCATTCAAGCTTGAAAGATGATACTTGCGGTCTTGTCGCTTAATATTATCAAATTGTTGGTCTAGTAATCTACTCACTTCATTCCAATCGTTTTCACGTATTGCTCTATTAATTTTACGTTCTCTGCGTTCTTCAATTTTTGACATATTTTCTCTTTTCTAACAGTCTCTTTTGCAAAGACGAATAGAAACTCTAATATTCAAAAATTGAAAGCCTTGTTGTCAAATGCACACTAAAAATCGGCGAAACAATTTTTACACAACACAACCTTTATCGTTATATTGTTTATATTAGTTTCAATCCGTCTTCTTGATGCGCATCATCAAAGACTATACATGTTTTTTGTAAAGAAATTTCTTTACTTCATTATGTTAACAAACTCCCTCCAAGAAAAATTAAGCGATTTATAAAAAACTGGGATTTTTGATATAATCTAATATTATGAGAGATAATTTGTTCTTATTTAAAGATTTACTTGATGAATTTTTAAGAGAAATAAAAAAGAAGTTTGGTATATCTACTAAACTTCTTACTGTTGAGCTAGGAATATCAAAAAACATGCTAAATAATTGGAAAAAAGGAACTTACTCTCCAAATATTAAATCAATTAAAAAACTTTTAACATATTTAAATAAATTTAATAAAGAACAAAACGAAATTATTGTTAAGGATCCTAATATTAGTTTTTTAATCGAAACACTTTTAAACATGTTGTATACTGAAGTTGACATTTATTCAGAAACAAACAATGAAGAGAGCCGAAAAAAATGGCTTCAAAAAGAGAGAAAAGAAAATTTTAAACAGAGTTTTAATAATTATATTCTACTTTTAAATGAAATTAATTTAAGCTATAAAAAAGAATGTAAGAAACTACCTAATGATAATGTTGATGACCAGTTAAAATACGAAATCCATGAAATGTTAATTACCGAAGGACTAATTAATTCAGATAGGAAAACAGGAGTTCAAAAAATTTTGTCTCAGAGATTAGGTGTGAGCTGTGCTCAAATTAGTCGCTGGAAAAAAGGGGAAGATTACCCTTCGAAACTAAACTTAGATAGAATCAAAAAACTAATGGCAAAGGATCCCACTTATCGGGTACTGACAAAAGAAGACTTTCGTAATAACTATGAGAGTTCAAATAAGTTAATGTTTATTAATAATTTTGAGATCAATTATATCAGGCGATTAGAAGATATTATTTCAAGTACTAAAAGATTGAAAGATAACTTTCTAAACGAGTTTCCAAATTGGCAATTTCTCCGACCAACAATTTTCGAACGTCGCCAAAAAGCAATAGAAACGCTATACAATGAAAATATAATGTTGTTAAGGACTGCATATAAGATCATTAAAAAAACAGATGATAAATTTCCAGAATGGCTTTATAACAAGATAGCAGATGAAAAGCTACTTAAAATACATGTTGGAACTATGGAACTTCCTATAAGTTCTTGTAAAAATTACGAGTATTTTTCAAGGGAAATATATGATTCTTTTAAAGATATTAGGAATTTCCAAAATAAATTAAATTCAGGAGATTCATTAAACTCAACAGTATTAAACAACTGTGTGCTACTTGTTTTGGCTAGAGAATTTATAATAGAAGACCTCCTTATGAAGGATAGAAAATCATTTATTGAATGGTTCCACGAAAATTCAGATAAATTCGAAGTTGTTGAAAATTATGCCGTTAAAAGTATTAATCTAGTTGACCAATTTAATAAAACTAAAGAAGAACCACTGAAAGAATTCTTTGAACAGTTTAGGCAACTAATATTGGATAAGCAAAAGGGCATTTCTATTAAGGATACTTCCTATGAGATAGATAAAGATATAGACAACTACTTATTCCACTTGGTTGATGTGCTTGATCTGGATAATTTAATTGATGAACTTAACCCTGAATTTAAAAATAAATATGGTTTTTCTCTGAGTGATTTTATTGAGGCAAAAAATGTTTTTGAATCCATTTTGAAAACAAACAATATTCATAAAAGAAATAGCGAAGAAATTCCTTTTTTAGAATCTGTACGTAGAGATGAGCAAATAATTATCGAATTCTTTAAAATTCATCCTGTTTTGAATTCCTTTATTATGAATGGTTTATAGTACATAAAAAAATGTATTTAGTCTCAATAAAACCGCCAAAACACACCCATTTTGTTTAATAATTGTATATAATATGTTGATTATATTTACAAATTGTGATAATATGCTGATTATAGTTAGAAGTCATACATGATTTTCTTGAATAGAATATCATCAAAAAGTCACTTACTAACACCACTAATATAAAATTGTTACATTGGGGGACATGATGTCATTAAACAAATTCATTAACGGTGTAATAGCAGGTCTTTTTACAGCTAGGGTCAAACAATCCGGCGATAATTATATAAAGAGATCTCATAATACAATTAAAGCTAATAAACCAATCAAAAAAGATTGGAGTAAATAAATTGAGAGAGTTATTATCAAAAGCTTGGTACTATAGCACTTTGCCAATCTATTGGTTTTTTGCTTTTGTAACCTCACAACAGTTAGTTGGTATCTTTGGAAGTGGAGTAATAATCGGTTTTCTCATGTTCTTGTTTACATGGCGAACTACATGGTTTTGGTTCCAATTCACAATGTTATGTGTATTTTGTTCATTTGCCCTGTGGATAGGTGGCATCGCTTATGGTTTCATTGGAAAATATGTAATTAAATTCATTCGATTCATTCAAGGAATCATCGACGGTGTAGATTATAATGATTAATTCATTAAACAATATCAGTCGCAACTTCTATATATCATAAATTAAAAAGAGGCACTTGCCTCTTTTTAATTTATGACAGAAATTCCGATTAAACTAAAATGCTTATCTATCTTCACTCAACCTTAAAATGTTCAAGAATACTTTTATGTATTCACTACTATCTTCTTTCACTTGAAGTTTCTCAATAAGAAGTTGGAGGTCTTGATTTGAAGAATAAGAAAGAGGTTTAAAAAAATCACTTGGTTCAATTTCCATCGCTTGTAAAATCCTAAGCAGTGTATCTACTGATAGATTTCTTCTGTTATTTTCTACTAAATTGATAAAAGGTAAACTTAAATCGCTTAATTCCGCCAATTCTTGTTGGGTCAAATTCTTTTTTAATCTATATTCTCTAACCAATTTACCAATTATCATAAAAAACTCCTTTTATATATTGTATAAATTATGGACCCATTTTTATATAAACAATTGTATCTTTGTTTTAATAAACATTTACAATAGTTACAGTTAGTGATATAATATCACTGTTACGAATTGTTTAGAACCAATTAATTTTAGGTTTCTTACACAAATTACTTTTAGTAGATAGGAAAACAAATGAAAAAGAGAAATGTCACAATTGCTATTGCAACTGGAATGGCGTTAACAGGTTTTACTGCTGTTACAGCTAATGCTGATGAAGTTGTTACACCCTCAGAAACAAAAGCAACAACCGTTGCTTCAAAAACAAGTGAAGTAACACAAGCAGAGGTCACAACTACCGAAACATATGCTAATCAAGCACAAAGGGATGTAGATGCCCAACAAACGGTTGTAAATGAAGCTACTAGAAATGTCGAAAAAACATCAAATGCTGAGAAAGAAGCCAAAGCTAATCTGGATATAGCGACTGCCAATGCTAATGAAGCAACTCCAGAAAATATTCAGTCTGCAAAAGAAAAAGTTGAAGCTGTTAAAGCTGAAATCAAAGCAAATGAGACTAAAGTAGCAGAAAAACAAGCTAATGTAAACGAAGCAACAACAAAAGTTACAAACCAGAACGATAAAGTTGCCACAGCTCAAAAAGAAGTAAACAGCGCTCAAAAAGAAGTTGAAACTGCTAAAGCAGACGTGAACAAAGCACAATCAATTCTTGACGGAACAGGTGCTAAAGAAGTCATTTCTAAAGCAGAACAAACACAAGCTAAAGTAAATGCAGACAAAGAAGTAGTTGCTAAAGCTCAAACAAAACTTGATGAAGCTAAAAAAGCTGACGAAGCACGTTCTAAAGCTATTACAGAAGCTAAAAAAGATCTTGCAGTTAAAGAAACTACAGCTAATAAAGCAGACGAAACTTTGGCGGACGCTTCAAAAGTTGCTGAACAAGCAAAAAATACTTTGGCAGACAAGAAAGTTGAGTTTTCTAAAGCGGAAGCAGACTTTAAAGCAACAAACACTATTGTAGTACCTGCTAAGTACATTGAAGCTCTAAAAGCCTATAAAAACTATGAAGATCTGAGCGAAGAAGGCAATAAGAAACGTTCAGAAGCTGAACAACAACTTAAAGCTATGAACAGCGAAATGGCTTCCTTGAATAAGTTTAATTCAAATTCTAATGATAATGGAATTACACTGACGCTTGGTTCATTGACAGATGAACAAAAAGCGGAATTGACTTTCTTTGCAAATGATCTCTTGAACCAAATTCGTGAAGCCTTTGGAACCAATAAAGTAGTTATCTCAAAAGGAGCTATGAAGTTTGCTGATGAAGTAGCTGACCGCTATGTAGCTGATAATTGGGATTGGGATAAAGTTGTTTCAGAAGGTCATGACGAGGCAGGTATTGAAGATCTTGCAGGTAAGAACGGACTGTTTAAAGGGCAATTCTATGAAAATATGTATACAGAATACGGTAGTCGTTCTACAATGACTATGAACCGTGCTAAACAGTTAGTGTTTGAAGCCTTTGTAAGTTTCCTTTACAACGGTCAAGAGTGGGAACACGCAGGTTCGGTTTCAGGCGTAACTTCAACAGAAGATAAACAATTTATGGGGATTGCACTATCTTCACGAAAAAATGTGACAGGAGTTCATTTGATTACTGTTGCAGAACGTCTTATCCGTGAGGGTTCATCATTCGACACAACAGCTATCGTCAATCCTGATACAAAAGAAGTTATTGAAGCACGTTATAACAACGCTAAAACTGCATTGGAAAATGCTACAACAACTTACAACAATGCCCAAACTGATCTTGTTAATGCCCAAAACAGCAAAAAACAAGCAGATACCGCACTTTCAGTAGCTAAAAAAGTCTTGGCTGAAAAAGAAGTTGTAAAAGTACAAACACCAGAAGCACAATCAACTCTTGACAAAGCACAAGAAAACTTGGTAAAATCTACTGCTGACAATGAAAAGGCTCAAAAAGCTGTAGCTGAACTTAATGCTGATATTCAAGCAAAACAAGCTAAATTGGCACAAGCAAAAGCTGTATTGTCAACAAAACAAGAAGTCTTAAATGCCAAACAAGCAATTCTAAACGCTGAACAAGCTAAATTGACACAAATTGAAGCGGAACTTGTAACTGCTAAAGAAAGCCTTGAAACTGCTAAAGCAGAATTGAAACAGGCAGAAAAAGCACTTGTAGTAGCTCAAACTAAAGTTCAAACTTTAGAAAATGCTCCTGCTAAATTGGCAGAAGCAGAAAAAGCACTTGCAAAAGCGCAAAATGCACTTGTAGAAGCACAAAAGAACCTTGAAGCTGAACAAATTAAATTGAATGAATTAATTGTTAAACGTGATGAGGCTAAAAAAGCTTACGAAGTGATTAAAGCACAATTCGATAAGCAAGAAGAAGCTAAGAAACAAGCTGAATTGGAACGTAAACGTGACGAATTAGCTAAGCAAGGTATCCAAAACATTCCAGTCGTTTCTCAAACTGGAAAAGTAATCGGCTTTGTACAATCAAAAAATCGGTATAAATATGGTGCTGTTGTTTCACCACAAATTGTTCCATACAATTCCGAAAATAATTTTGAAAAAACAAATCAAAACTCAGAACGACAATTGCCTTCAACTGGACAATTTGATAGTGTGTTCAGTATGATTGGTGCATTATTAATCGGCACTTTTGGTTTTGGGTTAATAACTAAAAGAAAAGAAAATTAATTAAAACTAATAAAATCAGATTGAAGAAAAGGTCCATTTTAGACATTTTTTTCAATCTTTTTTAGCAGGGATTACCAATTCCCTGCTTTTTTTCTCCTTAAAGATAGGAGGTGAAATTATATAGCGTCAGAAAGTCTAGCTCCGACTTAAACCGAGCATATCAGATCAACTCTACACTAACAAAGAAAGGAAAATATTATGAAAACACATAATCGTACAGCGGGATATTCAATTAACACCGCAAAACACTACATCAATACTAAGCAAGCTATTTACTGTCTTAGTGATGAATTAGAATCACAAGTCAAATTTGAGAACAATCAACCAACTGGAGAGGTCATTGCTTATAAAGCGTGGTTTTCACAGAAGGGACTACCACCTTTTCAGGTGAAATTTGAATCAGAAGTGCCTCTGCCTTCTTATTTGGCGATGGTTGATTTCGATAATCTTGAAGCATGTGAAGTTGGTTATAACGTTTATTTCCGCGCAAATGATGTTAAAGAGGTTAAATAATGGATAAAAAAGCACTTGAACAATATTTGTTGCAAAGTCTAAACATGGGACTAGGATCCTCGATACAGGGAGAAACTAGTTATACAAACAGTTTCGATATTAAAATCACTGCGGAAGGCTTTATTTTTATACCACGCCTTCCCGCCAGTTATATAATTGATGACGAGCTCTATCAGAAAATCTTTCTAATTGCTAACGCATCTTTATACCCAAGATATACCCTACTCAAGCAAAATTCAGCATTTTTCATTGCTCTTGACACCGACGATATTCATGTTCAGCGCGGGCTCTTCTTTCCATGGAAACTTGGTATTTCTGAACGCATTGTAATACCCGATTTAGAAGAATTTTCAGAAAATCAAAAAGGAAATCTAATCCCAATCATGAAAAATCTTTCTATTGACTACAATAAAGTAACTTCTATGGCTATCGCTGGGAACAGCGGATCTGGTAAATCTTATGCTCTGACCTATTTTTTGACTTTGCTCAAAAATTTTTCTGACTTGATTATTGTAGATCCAAAGTTTGATACTCCCAGTCGTTGGGCCCGCGAAAATGGATTTCCTGTTCTCCATCCTCAACGAAATCGTTCTAAATCAGATTTTGTTTCAGAAATCAATGAACATCTTAGTTCTTGCTTAAATCTTATCCACCAAAGACAAGAAATCCTCTATGATAATCCAGACCATAAATTTAGGCATTTTACAGTTGTAATAGATGAAATGCTTGCATTATCTGAAGGAGTCAATAAAACTATAAGGGATTCATTTTTTTCACTAATTTCAGAAATCGCTTTGCTCTCGAGATCGTCAAATGTACATCTTTGTATGGTAGGACAACGTTTTGACCATACTTCTATACCGGTTTCTGTTCGAGAGCAATTAAATGTTTTAATTCAGATAGGCAATATCAACAAGAAAACAACGCAGTTCCTATTTCCAGATTTAGATCCCGAAGGAATTGTTATTCCTATTGGCAAAGGTACTGGACTAATACAAATTATTGATAGCGATCATCCATATCAGGTGCTTCCATTACTCTGTCCCACTTATTTTACAAAGGAAGGTGTTTTATAACAATGAGGAAGAGTTTTTTTCAAAAAACATACAATATTAACACTGGGTTAATCTATTTCATATTTATGAGCATAATTTTAAATCTAGCATTAAAACAACTTAGACAATTATTTGAAAAATTAAATATTCCGCAACTTAAAAATACATTCTCTCTTATTCAAGAAAAATTGGGAATTATCGAATACATGAGTAAAGTAACATCGATTATTTTAATAACTGTAATTGTTTTTCTTATTACTATCGAGTTATTTCAAAGATTTAGAAGTGATTCTGTCTTTAATTATTTTAAATCAATTTTTCAAACAAATAGATTTCGACATTTTTTAAAACAGTACGAAAAAACTGAAACAGTCAATGATAGGGACAATAACATAACAAAAACTCAGTTAGATCCTGTCATACAAAATTTTAACAGTTCGATCTCTAAATGTACGATTGACGTTAGGAATACAACTGTAAGTGTCGTTATGCAATATCCAAAGACTCAACAAGCACAAAAAATTCTACGAGAAATGACCGGACAAATTAAGGAAGAGATTTCTAATTATAACCCACGTTATATTTTCTCATCTCCTACTAGGGAAGGGGATAAATACTGGTTTAAGGCAACAAAAGTATAACAAAAGGCAGTGCTTGGCTCATATAATGATAGCCAAGAGCACTGCCTTTTGTTATTTTTAATCAAGATATCTAATGGGGCCCACTACGACAGCCCCCAATAGATAGACAATCATTAATCAAATTATTTTTTAAATCATTACCAAAAATGGTCAAAAATTCTCCTAATTAATGAGAATAAAAAAGGAGGTTGTTAACTTGGCAAAAAACATACGGTCAAATAAATGGACTTTCTTGTTATATCAAGAAAGTGCCCCTGAAAACTATCTTGAGATTCTAGAAGAGATGCATGTTCCTTTTGTTCTTAGCCCTTGGCATGATAAAGATGTAAATAAAGAAACTGGAGAATTCAAAAAAGCTCACCGACATGGTGCACTATATTTTGATTCGCTTAAAAGTTACACTCAAGTTTCTGATTTACTGACCAAGAATCTTAATACCCCTGCCCATGTGGAACCAGTCATGTCTCCGAAAGGGATGTACGATTATTTCACTCATGCTCAAAATCCTGAAAAAACTTTATATGATATCAATGATATTGAATCCGGTTGCGGTTTTGAACTAGATAAATTTCTTATTAGTAATAACAATGACGAATTTCTTTCAATGGTAATCGATGTCATTGAAGAATATAATTTTACAGAATTTAATGCACTAGTAATATACGCTAGAAAAGAAAATAAACAGTTGCTAGGTTTAATTATGGATAAAACTTACTTCTTTGCTAAATATTTAGATTCAAGGAGACACGATAAATCAAGAAAGGAAAATACAAATGACAAATATTGAAAGTACAAAACTCGATCATATTGAACAGCTTCTGATATGCTTGGTATCCATTTCTCAGAAACAATTGGAAAGATATCAAAATTTAAAGATTGTAACTCAGAAAGAACTCTTAACGATTTTACAGATATCTCCTAACACTCTAAAATCTTGGGAAAAAACGGGACTTAAGCGTCTTGAACCACCCATTGAAGGAACTCGAACAGTCTATTATAAGATGCAGGATGTAATAGATTATTTGACTCCATAATATTTAAAATGTGTTAAAATAACAATATCACATAGAATAGTGTGAGGTTGTTATTTTAGCCTTTTATATATCCGAACGTGAAAGGCTACTATGCAGAAAGAAACTATCATTCACAACAATCGAAAAGTCATTAAAACTATCAAGAATAATGGAACTATTAGCTATACGCAACGTGGTGTGTATATTGGTGTAGATGTTAAGACTGGTAAAAAAGTTACATCATCTATAACTGCTAAAACTCTAAAAAGTCTTGATAGGAAAATCATTCAAGCTCGAATTGATTTTGAAGCAAAGGGATCAACTCTAAAAGAGACCTTGTTGATTAATAACTTCGAGGAGTTAGCAGAAGCCTGGTTTGTCAGTTTTGTAACTTGGGTGACTTCTCAGAATACGATCAATCGAGTTCGAAGCTATCTTGATACCTATCTAATCCCTAAGTTTGGAGAATATAAGCCTGAAGAAATAAAATCTGCAGATATTCAAATTTGGGTTAATAAATTAGCTCAACAATCTAAAAAGTCTGTTGAATCGGGTGTTAAAAAATCCAAAAAGGGACACGCCAAAGATTTCGGTGCAGTTATCTATAAGCTTAGTGATATTTTCGATTATGGGATTACAAATTTCGAACTTTCTCATAATCCAGCTCGGACAGTAAAAATCCCTCCAAAACCAAAGGTGGTAAAGGAGAGAATCATGGTATTACATGGAGAGGACTTGACTACTTGGCTGAACTATCTTGATACTCTTCCTGATACACGAGCTAATCGAAGATTCAAAGTTATCTGCGACACACTTTTAGCTTCTGCGCTTCGAATCAATGAGCTTCTAGCTTTGACGATCAATGATTTAGATTTTGATGCTAATGAAATTATCATCAATAAAACACTAATGTGGAAAGCTGGAAATAAGAAACTCGGGATCAAAGGGGAAATAATTTGTAAGAACAGTGCCAAGACTGATGCTGGCAACAGAAGAGTTGCAGTTCCGAGACAAGTTTTGGATGACTTGAAAGCTTTTCATGCTGAGATGAGTGATTATTTTGTGAGTCGCGATTTACCAACTGTAGACTTAATTTTCCCTACAATTTACGGGAACTATATGTGTGACAGAAATGAACGTGCAACGCTTAAAAAGCGTTTGACCGAGTTAAGACTACCAAACTATGGTTTTCACCTTTTCCGCCATACACATGCTTCTTTAATGCTGAATGCTGGTGCAAACTGGAAAGAGCTCCAGATAAGAATGGGCCATAAGTCGATTAAAACGACAATGGATACCTATGCTGAATTGGCACCGAAAAAGAAGGCAGAAGCAGTTGAAATCTATCTCAAAGAAATTGCAAAATTGACAGCATAGCAAAATGACTACATTTATGACTACATTTTCTAAAGAACAATCTAAAAACGTTGATATGACGGCGTTTAAAGAGTGCTAAAATACCATTAACAACCTTTACAGAGGTGAAATAGGGGTTCACTACACGTCAATAGATGTTAGAAACCTTGATTTTAAGCGATTCTTGAAATTCTAAATTTCACTACATTGCAATATAAATCAACCGAATCACTACCTTTTTCACTACCTTTTTTGAAAT
>QWCZ01003119.1_pt1 | contig 13036 bp, 10 predicted proteins | sample 1972651 | NCBI WGS metagenome assembly QWCZ01 (sample SAMN09866695, study PRJNA288562) | Human oral metagenome isolate pre1_saliva, whole genome shotgun sequencing... | isolation source: mouth | host: Homo sapiens | place: USA: California
TCAGAGGGGTGACAGATATTCCTTTCTTTTTATATAGGCTTATGAAATTGTGTGCTTAAGAGAATAGGCTTGCAACTGGGTTTTAGGACTGACCCAAAACAAATGCTTTGTTTTCAACACATTCAGCCTCAACTATATATATGTATCCACATGTATCTTGTGCCACCGAAATAAGGTAAATATTGCCACCATTATCGTAAGCAAAAGGAATTTTGCCATCAAAAACAACGCCGCTCTTTTCGTAATCGCTTATAATTTTCTCAACAGAAAGCGCACCGTATTTAATGGGATAGAAACCGTTGATAGTAAAAAAATGGTCCTTTCCTTTTACATTTTCATAAGGAGGATAGCCTCCGTTGTATTTTAAATAATGCTCTTTGAAAGCCTTTGGAAGAGCAATATTATATTGCTGTTCAAATGCTGCAAGTTCTTCTGCTGTAAGTTTTTGTTCGTATTGTTCAAACTCCATCACTCTTTAAGTTCTTAATTTGTGCATTGCAACTCGTTCACAAGAATATGCTTACCATAGAGTTACACTGTTTTGCAAAGATACTCATTCCTGTCTATTTCTCCAAAACATTGTTTTAAAAACTGTTATCGCTGTTCGTTGCAATCATTATAACTGTGCAGATGTGTGGCACAACAAGCAAAACAGCTTATCTTTCTATCTCGCCATAGTCCGCTACTTTTTTGTTATAAAGTCTATCTATCTGCACAACAATAATACAAAATTTGTCAAAGAACCAATGTCTAACCTTGTTAAAATACAACAAAAACAAGTTACATAGAAAGCCATAAAAATTAGAAGAAATATAGAAACCATAAAACATAGAAGCATAAAACATAAGATAAACGCTAATATATCTACACGTTATAAAATTGCCCAAAACGCTAAGACACCTCAAAAAACTATACCGCACCTATTTGCATTTATCCTTATTATTCTCACTCTTATTATTTGTTTCTTTAGCCGTTTTTTGGTAACTTTGCAAGAAATTAGCTAATTATGGGATTTTTTGGACTTTTCAATAAGAAGAAAAAGGAAGTACTAGATAAGGGTCTTGAGACCACAAAGCAAAGCGTTTTTTCGAAAATAACGCGTGCCATAGCAGGAAAATCAAAGGTAGACGATGAAGTTTTAGACAATTTAGAAGAGATACTTATAACGTCTGACGTGGGCGTTAATACTACCGTAAAGATTATTGAACGCATAGAAGAACGCATTGCACGCGATAAATATGTATCAACTTCCGAACTTAATAATGTGTTAAGAGCAGAAATAGCAGCCCTCTTAACCGAAAACAACACTGAAAATGCCGAAGATTGGGACTTTCCAACCAGCCATAAACCATACGTAATTTTGGTAGTTGGTGTAAACGGAGTGGGCAAAACAACCACCATTGGTAAACTTGCCTATCAGTTTAAAAAGGCAGGAAAGAAAGTTTATTTAGGTGCTGCCGACACCTTCCGTGCTGCTGCCGTAGAGCAAATACAAATATGGGGCGACCGTGTTGGTGTTCCTGTCATTAAGCAACAAATGGGTTCCGATCCAGCAAGTGTGGCGTTCGACACACTTCAAAGTGCAAAGGCAAACAATGCCGATGTAGTTATCATCGACACAGCTGGCCGCTTACACAACAAAGTTGGCTTAATGAACGAGCTTAAAAAGATAAAAGACGTAATGAAAAAAGTATTGCCCGAAGCACCAGACGACGTTATGTTGGTGCTTGATGGTAGTACAGGGCAGAACGCATTCGAGCAAGCTAAACAGTTCGCATCCGTTACGCAGATTACTTCCTTAGCTATCACCAAACTCGATGGAACAGCAAAAGGTGGCGTTGTAATAGGCATTAGCGACCAGCTAAAAGTGCCCGTACGCTACATTGGTTTAGGCGAAGGCATGGAAGACCTACAACTGTTTAACAAAGAACAGTTTGTAGACAGCTTGTTTAAGCAAGACTAAGCCCTACCCTACACTCTATTCGAGGAGAAAAAACAAATACCCAAAGCGTTGGAATACAACTGAATGAAGAAGAATCAGATAGATATTATAACGATGGGGTGCTCAAAAAATCTTGTCGATTCAGAGCTCCTTATGAAGCAATTCGAAGCAAACGGCTATAACTGTGTGCACGATTCGGATACACCCGAAGGCGAAATTGCCGTTATAAACACTTGCGGTTTTATAGAAACTGCAAAGGAAGAAAGTATCAATACAATACTTGAATTTGTAAACAGAAAAGAGAACGGACAGCTCAAACAACTATATGTTATGGGCTGTTTGTCGCAAAGATACAAAGAAGAACTACAAAAAGAAATTCCTGAAGTAGATAAGTTCTACGGCAAATTCAACTTTAAACAGCTCATTTCAGACCTTGGAAAGGCTGAAATACCATCGTGCGATGGGCGCCGACACCTTACTACGCCACCACATTATGCTTACATAAAAATTGCCGAAGGGTGCGATCGACATTGCGCCTACTGTGCTATTCCGCTGATAACAGGCAAACATCACTCGCGTAAAATAGACGATATACTGAACGAAGTTACCGAATTGGCTGCCAACGGAGTTAAGGAATTCCAAATAATAGAGCAAGAACTAACTTACTACGGTGTAGACTTAGACGGTAAACACCATATTACCGAACTTATTTCGCATATAGCAGACATTCCTGGTGTTGAATGGATACGACTCCATTACGCTTATCCAAACCAATTTCCATACGACTTACTCGATGTAATACGCAATAAGCCACAGGTTTGCAAGTATCTTGACGTTGCGCTACAACACGTTTCCAACAATATGCTAACTCGTATGCAGCGCCACGTTACAAAGCAAGATACCATCGACTTTATACGTACCTTACGCGAAAAAGTGCCTGGTCTGCACATACGAACAACGCTCATGGTGGGCTTTCCGGGTGAAACCGAAGAAGACTTTAACGAATTATTAGACTTCGTTAGATGGGCACGATTCGAACGTATGGGTGCTTTCGCCTACTCGCACGAGGAAGGTACGTATAGCGCACAACACTACAAAGACGATGTTCCTTCTGAAGTAAAGCAGCAACGACTTGATAAGTTGATGGCTTTACAGCAAGAAATATCGGCTGAAATAGAAGCTGAAAAGATTGGACAGACACTAAAGGTGATTATCGATCGCAAAGAAGGCGACTACTATATAGGTAGAAGCGAGTTCTGTTCGCCTGATGTAGACCCCGAAGTGTTGGTAAAAGCTAAGCAACCATTGGTTATTGGTAATTTCTATTTGGTAAAAATAACAGCAGCCGACGAGTTCGATCTCTATGGAGATGTGGTTGCTACACCGCAATAGAACAACAATATATACTGTGGTGCTGGTACGCACAACGCAAATTAAGATGCGCAGAAAACAAACACGCATAGCACAGCAACAAAAAACTTCCTTATAAGGAATAACAGAACAACGTTTTTAAGAAGCAAACAACCCTAAGATGAACAATAAAGAATTTATAAGTGCATTGGCAAACAAAGTGGGACGAACACAAGACGAAACACAAAAGCTTGTGAATACTGCCTTGCAAGCAATGGGCGACAACTTCGAATCGGGCGATCCTGTATTAGTCTCAGGATTCGGCGCCTTCGAAGTTAAGAAGCGACTCGAACGTATTATGAACAATCCAGCCACAGGATTGAGAATGCTTGTGCCACCTAAACTGGTGCTAAACTTCCGTGCGGCAGCCTCTATAAAAGAAAAGCTAAAGAAAGGAGGGGCTGAATAATGGCAAAAACAGCACTACAGCTTATAGCCGACACTGTAGCTAAGAAGCACAAAATAACGGTTAAAGAGGCAGAAAAGTTTGTTTCGGCTATGTTCGATGTAATGAACGAAGGACTTAAAACCGACAAACTTGTTAAGGTAAAGGGGCTTGGCACATTTAAGGTGCAAGCGGTTAAGCCGCGCGAAAGTGTGAATGTAAACACGGGAGAGCGAGTGTTAATAGAAGGACACGATAAGGTATCGTTTACGCCCGATGCCACAATGAAAGAGCTTGTAAACAAGCCTTTTGCACAGTTCGAAACGGTTGTACTGAACGATGGTGTTGATTTTACCGACATAGATAGTAAATACGAAAACGAGGCAACGCTCGAAAATGCTGACGAAACTACAGTATCGACAAACAACACTGCTATTCCTGACACAAAGGTTGTATCGTTGAACGAAGAAGAAACAACAGATAGCACCAACGAAACTGCTAACGGTGCACAAGAAACCACTGTAGAACAATATACAAGCACCGTAAAAGATAGCGTAGAAACTGGTAGCGAACCCGAAAAAGACCACAAGATAGTTGTAGCCAAACAAGAAGTGGCAATAGAAACTGAGGCTGAACCTATTAAAAACACATCGGAGACGACAGAAGAAGAGCCTATTCCACTTGTTGAAACACAACCAGAGAACATTGCAGAAGAACCTACTGTTACGGCAGAAATGCCGGTTGCAACAGAACAAAAACTGGAAGATGCAAACCAAACACAACCAGAAAATATTGCAGAAGAACCTATTGCAACACCAGAAACGCCGGTTGCAACAGAAAAAAAACTGGAAAGTGCAAACCAAACACAACCAGAAAATATTGTAAAAGAGCCTATTGCAACACCAGAAACGCCTGTTACAACAGAACAAAAGCAAGAAGAGACAGCAGAAAAACCAAAGAAAATTAATTGGTTAATGTGGTCTGCTATAGGCTTTTTCGTAATAGCTATTATGTATTTCTTCGGCTATAAGTTTGGAAAAGACGCAGCACTTCGCGACAATGCCGTAGCAGTTAGTGCTCAACCAAAGAGCAAGCCCACCGCAAAAGCTAAACAAACAAAACAGCATTCCTCTGCAAAGGTAGCCCAAACAACACCAAAGCAGATTCAACCCACTCCAAAACAAGTACAATCGCCCATTGACGATACTGAAAAGTTTAAACAACTCAGCAACGATAAACGTATCAGATATGGTGCTTACGACATCATTGGCATAGAAAAGGTAGTGGTTTTAAAGAAGGGTCAAACCATGCAATCGTATAGCAGGAAGGCTCTTGGTCCAGATATGGTAGCCTATTTCCAAGTGTTAAACAATGCCACAACTATGGCAGCAGGCGACACTATGAAGGTACCAAAGGTAGAATTGCGCCCACAATATCGTTCAAAATAAATCGACTTTTTTCATAATTAGTAATTTTTATTTGTCTGTGCGTAGCTTCTTACGAGGCTGCGCACATTTTGTTTTATAGCATACAACAGCAGTATGTATAGAGGCATAATTAAAAGTGTTTTACACCTGTTTTATATACAAATAGCAATAAACTAACGAATATATCGCCTAACGCTACAAACACTGTGTAGCATTGCAACAAAATATGTTTAGGCTTAATCACCAATTTAGAACAAACATCTTTCTACCATTAATATATAGAGCCATAAAACTGGTAGTTTTCTATGATGTCTAATTTGAAAATAACAGATATCTAAAACGAACGTTACAGATATCTGAGACGAGCGTTACAGATATCTAAAACGAAGGTAGTAGATATCTGAGACAAAAATAACATAAACATCTTAGTAATTTTTCTAAACACTTGGAATGGCACACATCATTTGTGCGCAATCAGTAAATTTTGTTTATATTCTCTCCCATACTTTCTATTTAGCCATATCAAACACCATTTACTGTGTCTACACACGCATATATATAGAAAAAGCGGCTACCCTCTCAGGCTGCCGCTTCTTAAACCTTTAATAGGTATTAGTGGATTTAAGGTAAAAAAGATTGTTTTCAGGATAACGATGACAAAGTTATGTAAATAAATCGGTTGTACCAAACGTTTCTATTGTTTTTTTACTGTTTTTTTTCTGTGTACGCTAACACAATCAATGCTTTTACAATACAGATACTTTTCTTATGCAAAACAGTCCCCATTCTTGTTTGTTTTTAACGCCAACACCACACAATTGTGGGGAGAAAACGGGCACGATAAATCAAATCAGCCCCTACGCCTAACGGTGTGTACGTGGACATATATTACACACAATAAATACACACAACGGTGGGTACGTGGATAGATATTATAATACACACACCATAATGCGTATCAAATGCAAAACACATTTAGCAAAGAACATTCCGTGAGGCGTACCAAACACAAAACACATTTAGCAGAGAACATTCCGTGAGGCATACCAAACACAAAACACATTTAGCAAAGAACATTCCGTGAGGCGTACCAAATGCAAAACACATTCAGCAGAAAACACTATTAGAAATATAAACAACCCTGCCTATTGTGCACCAACTTGTGTTTTTATTCGTCATCGTCTGTACGGTCTGCCTGCAATTTATAATACGACAGAGCTAAAGCAGCCGCCCCCATTACGAGCAGAAATCCTATTACTTCCCACGAAGTGTCTTGCATTCCAACATGCCAGAACACGGCTCGTGGAATAAAAATTAAGCTTATAATAATAACAATAGCAAGTATTAGCAAACCAGCAAAGAACGAAAGGAACGAAAAATAGATAGAACGAAGCTGCAATGCAGCAAACAAGTATAAATAGTGGGTAGATTACATATATAACCGAGCCGCCTCCGCCGTTTCCGGTGGGCGAACCAAAGCCACGAAATACAGCGGCTACCATCTCTAACAATACCATTGGTATAAAAATAGCTATTGCTGTGTTGCGTCTTTTCTTCTTTGTTGCAGCCCATAAGGCTCTTGCGTAAGCTACTATATTTACATGTGCACGTCTATTACAATTTCTTTCCATAAGGCTTTGCTATTTTTATCATTGGTTCGGTGTCGTATCCAAATGTTATATCTCCTCGTTTCTTTTCTGACACTTCTATTGTTTTATACGATTTGCGTGTAAAGAATGGCATATTGCCCTTACCTGTTAGTAGTAGCGTGTCCACCTTGCACTCCTCATCGTAGTAGTCTGTTTCGCCATCAACATCTATGCGCATATTTTTGATATGGGCTTTTCCGAGGTCTACTTTGTAATTAACCCACTGCGTCCAGAACTCTCCCAGTTCTGTTTCGCCATAGAAACGGAGGAATGTGTTGTAGTAAGCTGTGAAGTAGAGCGATGGTAAATGTGCATCAATCAGATAGAAACAGAATCCCGGACTATCGGTTCTGATGGCACAGAAGTCTTTCATCACCGTCATATAAACAAAGATAGTGTAGGTGTCTTCCTGCTCTACCATATCTATAAGTCGGTCGTCAGAGCCGTTTGTTTTCCAGCCCGCAAGCAATTGTTTATCGAAATTGGTGTAAGTATGAATCAGCCTATGCTTCCTGGTGTCAAGTACCTCTCCGTCTTGAGTAGCCTTTCCGTAGAGTACATCGCCATTTTTTGCTATCTGCACCAAATCTTTTGGATATTTAATACAGCATTTGTTAGGGTCGTCAGTAAACGATATTGCCACAACAAACGAAACATCTGGCATATCGCGAAACCACAATTCTTTTGTACCAGTAATACGACTAATGGTATAATTGTCTACATTTACGTTTACACGTTTGGCTTCATCTTCAGCCATTTGATAGTCGTAGGGGGGTGGTCCTTGTGGTGCGTTTATGCCTATTTGCACTAATCCAAGAATAAGCAGTGCCAAATAGATTACTCCTAAGATATAAGCTTTAGTCTTCATATAGGTTTCTATTTATTTTTTTCTATCGTTTTTACGAAGTCTACCAACCAGATGTGTTATGTTTCAGCAATGGAATATTGTATGACTTTGAAAGGCAACAGGGGTACAATCTGTTTCTTGTTAGATTGTACCCCTGTTATTATATTCTTATGTGTTTTTTACATCTACTCTCTTTGTTGGAGCTTTCTCTTTATTGCGGCGATTCACTACGGTTACTACGGCTTGCGCCAAATTTAAGAAAGCCTGCCCTGTTACACTATCTACATTCACTGCCGATGGCTCGCCTTTATCGCCATTTTCGCAAATGCTCTGCACTAATGGTATCTGCGCCAGAAGTGGGCAACCCATCTCTTTTGCCAATTGTTTAGCACCTTCTTTGCCGAATATATAGTATTTATTATCGGGCAATTCAGCTGGCGTAAAGTAAGCCATATTTTCCACCAGTCCCAGTATTGGCACATTCACCTTGTCGTTTCTATACATATCAATGCCTTTTTTAGCATCGGCAAGTGCCACACTCTGCGGTGTAGACACTATTACTGCACCCGTAATAGCCAATGTTTGCAACAATGTTAGGTGTATATCGCTTGTTCCTGGTGGCGTGTCAAGTATAAAATAGTCTAATTCGCCCCAATCGGCATCGGCTATTAGCTGCTTTAGGGCATTGCACGCCATACTGCCACGCCATAATGTTGCTGTATCTGGATTAACGAAAAACCCAATGGAAAGTAGTTTCACTCCATATTTTTCTACGGGTTCTATAAGTTGTCTGCCATTTTTTTCTATGGCGTATGGTCGTTCCTCTTCAACGCCAAACATCTTTGGCATACTTGGACCGAACACGTCAGTGTCTAACAGTCCCACTTTATAGCCTAAGCGTGCTAATGCGATGGCGAGGTTTGCTGATACGGTACTCTTGCCCACTCCGCCTTTTCCTGAACTAACGGCTATTACATTCTTTACTTGTGGCAAAAGTTTTTCTACTTCGGGACGTGGTGCCGATTTGTATTCGGTGTTAATTTGTACCTCCACATCTTTGCCTACAGAATAGTGTATTTGTGCTTCGGCTGCCTTTATAGTAGACTTTAAGAAGGGATCGGTGTCGCGTGGAAACACCAAAGTAAAGCTCACCTTGTTTCCGTCAATGCGTATATCATCGGCAAGCATTTCGCTTGCTATAATGTTTTTCTTTGTTCCCGGATACATTACCTGCTCTAATGCATCGGTAATGAGTTTTGGATATAATTCCATATTTGTTTGTTTATATTGTATAGTGCTTGCAAAGATACAGAAAAAAAATTGAAGTTGCAAAGAGATATTTGGCTTCAATAGAAAAGAGACTAACAATTTGTAAGCATCTCTCGCTGTGTTTACTCGCAAATTGCACAAGGTGTATATAATGTTATATAAAATTAGGGGTGCAGTTTGTGGCTTTTGTTTTAGATATCTGTAACGATTGTTTCAGACGTCTGTGGCGATTGTTTCAGTCGTCTGTGGCGATTGTTTCAGATATCTATGGATTGCGCTTTGTATATCTATGGATTGCGCTCTGTATATCTATGGATATACAACGGTAGATTTAATAAGAAACTGCAATGTTTATGTTTTCATACTATTACACATTAGAGGGGTTTATTTTGCTGTACATTATGTATGTTTTTATGCGGCAATGCAGCGGTAAGGTTTATAGCAATTATGTTTTACTATATATAATAAGGTGTTCTGGAGAATATTAAAATTCAGCAGAACACCTTACTATATTATGGTTTATGGTGGTTTTTATATGTTGTTGGGTTTATTTTGCGGTTTCTCTTCGCTCTCTAATCACCTTTATTTGTCGCAACAAGTCGTTGTAGTGCAGCAAGTTGATGCCAGAACTTTGTGCAGCCTGTTGTTTGCAGAAAGTCTCCACTTTAGCCATTTGCTGTTCCATATAGAGCACAACATCAGAGTTAGAAGCTCGGTCGGCAGCAGTTGGTTTCTCTGTTTTCACTGGATTTAGCAATACATTTAGCTGTTCTAAATATGTGCGTTCCAACAATCGGCGTGTAGCATTCTTCGTCTCGTTCGTTGCCGTTAGTGGTTTCCAAACGGCTTGGAACACATCGTTCAGATAGTCGGCAAACTGGTATGCGCCCTTTGCTTGTTGGTCTTTATACATCTTGTCGAGAAGTGCTCCGTTCATTAATACCTTTAGCACCCTACTTTGTTGTACATTTATGTCGGCAATTATGTCTGTTCCAGCAACATCGGTCATAGTAGTAGGATATAGCCACAGCGGAGCATCGAAGAGCTGTTTGGAGATATATGCTACGGCATCGCGTCCCTTTTGTGCCGGTGCCACTTCGTAAGGTTTCTGTCCTGGCATATTGTTAAGGTAGCGTCCGCCCACGTTTTTCAGCACGTGGTTAGTGTAGCGGTTAAATTGCGACAAAACACTTTGCCACATTTCAATGCGGTCTTTATACTGGTCGTTAGGTTGCTTGGTCCACTCTGGCAATGCAACAATAATGCGTTTTAAGTTCTTTATGCCATATTCGCTGGCTCTAACATTATCGTCTCCTAAATCTTCGGTTTGCGCGCGAGGGTCCTCATTGCGTCCTTCTCCACCAAACCATAGGCGTGGGTTTTTAGCAAGAATAGCCGTTGTTTCGTCCATCAGCTTATTCTTTTCTTGCATTTCGTCTTTAAATTCAGGTCTATATTGGTATCCCCACTTTATCGCCCACTTGTCGTAGTCGTTTATTCGTGGAAAGAGTCCGCGTTCAGAAATTCCGTCTTCTGGTTGCGCAACATAGTTAAAGCGAGCATAGTCCATAATGCTGGCAGTGTGTCCGTGCTGTTCCACCCATTTTTTATCGCGTAGTTTTTCTACAGGTGTAGCGTGGCTTGCTCCCATATTGTGTCGCAAACCAAGCGTGTGTCCCACTTCGTGGCTCGATACAAATCGTATTAGTTCGCCCATTAAGCGGTCGTCCATTTTCATAGTTTGCGCTCTTTTGTCTAATGGTCCGCACTGTGTCATATACCATTTTGTAAGTAAATTCATTACGTTATGATACCAACAGATGTGACTTTCTATAATTTCGCCACTGCGTGGGTCTACAATTCGTGGACCGTAAGCATTTTCTATTTCGGCAGGTAAATATCTGAGAACGTTAAATCGTGCATCGTCTACACTCATAGTAGAGTCGTTCGGGAAGTCTTTTGCCAATATTGCATTCTTAAAACCAGCCGCTTCGAATGCAACATTCCAGTCTTCAATGCCTTTTTTTAGATAGGGCACCCACTTTTTAGGCGTAGCTGGGTCAATGTAGAACACAATGGGTTTAATGGGTTCTGTGAGCTGTCCGTTGCGGTAACGTCGTGGGTCTTTAGGTTCTAAACGGAAGCGCGAAATAAACTGTTCGCGGTCTGTTTTAGTCTGTTCGTCGCTAAATATAGTATATCTATTGGTGAAATAGCCCACACGAGAGTCCCAAATACGCTTTCGCATAGGCACCTTCGGTAGCAAAACCATACTGGTATTCAGGCTAATAGTAACCGATTCTGTATACGAAGCCGGTGTAGTAGATGGAGTACTGTTATAGGTACGTGTAGTAGCCACCTCTACATTAATAGGGTAAACCTTCATGGTATCTATAAAAGTACGGTCGGGTTGCAATGCGCCAAGCTTTAGTTGCTTTGCACTATTGGCAGATATGCTTACCACTCCGTTATCTTTCGCAAATAGTGGAGTAACATCTATGAGCTGTGCACCAGTAGTTTTGTTGCGTCCAATTATTTTGAACGAAGCTATAATAGGGTCTACTGTCGATGCTTTTAACGTTTTTGAGATACGACTGTTGGGGTCGGCTTCTTGCGAAAGAACGTAGGCGCGAAGCAACATTGTTTTGGCATTGCGTTGCTCAAAATATAGCGTTTGCTGGTTAATAGCTTCGCCAGAAAACTTACCAAAACTTTGTGGCACACCTGTAAAACGTGTTACAGCCAATATATAGCGTCCAAGAAGAGAATCAGCAATTTCGAAATACCACTTATCATCTATGTGCCTTATAGTGAAAAGTCCATCTTGCACGCTACCTGTACGTTTAATAAGCTGGTCGTAAGGCAGTTCTTTCTCTTTGTCTTTCGCTGCTTTCTCTGTTCCGTTCAAATTATTCTCTTTTTGTTTTACAGCAGTAGTTTTATCGTCAGTAGAGTCTTTTACATTGCTGTAAATGGTTCTGTTGCTAGCAATTGAAATGCCGGCAGTCATACAGAATGCTATAAGGCAAGTCGCCATTTGTCTATTAATCATCATAATACGATTTATTGTTGTTTGAGCGAACAAAGATAGACAAAAAGCTACAAACTGCAAAATATATTGCATATTCTCGGCTATAAGATATATTAAATAAATACAAGTAAAATATGTTTATATATGTAAAGACTAACGAAAAATAGCTTTTACTTTTGTAAATTAATTTTTATAAAAAAGTAATAATTCCATTTATAAAGCATAAAAACTTTGGTTTTGTAGTCAAAAAACAGCTCTTTAGACAATAAAGGTGCACATTTTACAATGTAAAGTAATATATTTTGTAGTGTACTGATTATAAAACAGTTGAACCATTATATAGCTTATGAAATATAATCACACCGTTTTAGGCATATTGTTCTATATTTCTACTATTTTATTTGGGTATCCAGTACATTGTAAAAAAGCGATTTTAATAAAAATATATTACAGTTTATGAATTTATATAGGTTAATTATTTATAAGTATATATATAATTCAGTTAAAGCGTTTGCGTGTGTTAAAGTTAATAATTACCTTTGCACCAGATACTTGGAACAATCACATTAGTTAAGATTATCGCTGAGTAAACTAAATAGGAGTGCCACTACATTATTGTTAAATCTATTATGTAACCCTCCTTGTATAAGTTAGATAAATGCGTAGTATAAATCTTTTATAAACCCAAAAATTTTAAAACGATGATGAAAAAGTACATTAAACCCAATGTAGTGTCAGTAGCAACAATATCAGAAGGCTGCTTATTAGCTGACACAGGAGAAGCTGGCAATGGTGGATTTAGTAATGGTGGTAGTGGTAGTGGTAGTGGTACTGGTAGTGGTACTGGTCATGCCAAAGTAAGCAATTTTGACGAAACAGAATTAGAATTTGACCAGAAAGAACATACCGAGAACTAATTAATTAACACTTAACAATATGATTTTGAAGAATATTTATGGCGCATTGCTATGCGCTGGAGCGCTTGTTATGGCATCATGTTCAAGCGAAATAGACACTAACGACTCAAACGTTACAAACTCAAAAGATGCTACCGAACATTACGTAAGCATCACACC
>QWCZ01002711.1_pt1 | contig 13034 bp, 13 predicted proteins | sample 1972651 | NCBI WGS metagenome assembly QWCZ01 (sample SAMN09866695, study PRJNA288562) | Human oral metagenome isolate pre1_saliva, whole genome shotgun sequencing... | isolation source: mouth | host: Homo sapiens | place: USA: California
AATAAAGTATATGCTAATTTACCAATTTCATAAGGCACTAAGGCTGCTTGTTTCGTGGTACGTTGTATTTCAGCTTTACGAAATACTTTTTCTTCATCTATTTCTTTTGGTAATTTGAAAGCTCCCATCAACTCCATAAAAGCAGCACTATCTTTATTAATATAGTGAACAAAGTCTTCTTTGACTTGGCTTACTTCTTTTTGAATAGCCTTCATCTCCTCATGGACCACTTCGTATTTTGCATTCCCAATTGTTAAATTTGCTACCATTTCAATTAAAGCGGCCGCCATAGCACCATTCATCGCCGCCACACTGCCACCACCAGGTGCAGGTGCACTAGAACCAAGGTCACGAATAAACTCTAATACGGATGCGTTATGTAATTCCATGATTCCTCCTAAAATAATCCTTGAATGGTCCCATCTGTGGTAACATCCATAGCCAATGCGGCTGGCTGTTTTGGCAAGCCTGGCATAACCATAATGTTGCTAGTTTGGCACACGATAAACCCTGCGCCATTAGCGATGCGAATATCTTGCACTGTAATTGTAAACTCTGTCGGCGCTCCTAATAATTCTGGATTGTCGCTTAATGAATATTGCGTTTTTGCCACACATACTGGCAAGTCTGCTAATCCCCATTCTTCCAATTGAGCGATTTGTTTTTTCGCTGCACTTGTAAACGTGACACCTTTGCCTCCATAAATTTCTTTGACAATGGCGGTTAATTTATTCGGAATACTATCTTTCACATCATACAAGAATGTAGGTTCAATGTTTGTCCCTTCTAACATACCCATAACCTGTTTCGCCATATCTATACCGCCGGCACCACCTTTTTCCCAACATTCGTTAAGGCTCACATCTACACCGTAGTGATCGCATAATTGTAGCAATGCATCGATTTCAGCTGGTGTATCCGTAGCAAATTTATTGATGCTCACCAGTACAGGTAATCCAAAAGCTCTCATATTGGCAATCTGTTTCCCTAAGTTCACAAAGCCTTGTTCTAGGGCTTTTACGTTTTCTTTCGTCAATTCTGATTTGGGCACTCCACCATGCATTTTCAAAGCACGAATGGTCGCTACAATGACTACCGCATCCGGGAATATATCTCCATAATGGCATTTGATATGCAGAAATTTTTCTGCCCCTAAATCAGCCCCAAATCCAGCTTCTGTAACGACTACATCACCTAATTTTAAGCCTAGCTTAGTAGCGATGATAGAGTTACAGCCATGGGCAATATTGGCAAAAGGTCCTCCATGAATTAATACAGGGGTATGTTCTAAGGTTTGTACTAGATTCGGTTTAATAGCATCTTTCATAAGCAATGCCATCGCCCCTTCGCAACCTAATTGATGCACAAACACCGGTTCTCCAGATAGATTGGTACCAATCACAATACGCCCGAACCGAGCTTTTAAATCTTCTAAATCACGAGCTAAACATAAAATAGCCATAATTTCAGACGCAACGGTAATCATAAAATGATCTTCCCGTGGCACACCACTCATAGGTCCACCCGTACCAATGACCACATTGCGTAGCGCGCGATCATTCATATCTAATACACGTTTCCAACTAATGCGGCGCACATCGATTTGTAACGCATTGCCTTGGAAAATATGATTATCAATCATTGCCGACAACAGATTATTGGCTGCTGTTATGGCATGCATATCTCCTGTAAAATGTAGATTAATATCTTCCATAGGCACAACTTGAGCATAGCCACCACCAGCTGCACCACCTTTGACCCCAAATACTGGTCCTAGGGATGGTTCGCGCAACACAGCAATACTATTTACACCAATTTGTTGTAAGGCTTGGGTCAATCCGATGGTCGTGGTGGACTTACCTTCCCCTGCTGGTGTAGGCGTAATAGCTGTGACTAATACCAACTTACCATTGGGCTTATCTTGTAAACGTTCCATCGCATCAAAGGATACTTTGGCTTTATATTTCCCATATAACTCTAATTCATCTTCCGATAGATTACATCGTTTGGCAATCTCTATGATTGGTTCCATCTGCGCCTGTTGGGCAATTTCAATATCACTTAACATAGTCGTTCTCCCTTCACATTCACTATCGTACACTCGTACGAAAAACTCTATACTATGATTTTCATTAACTCACTTGTATAGGGACTCCTATCCATACTTTTCACTAGTATCATAGTAAAGAAACTGTCTATTAGAACTATGATACAACGATTTCCTATATTTCGTCTATTAATAATTACACGGAAATTACTTTCATTTCCTATAACCAGTAATAGGAATCTCCCGATGCTATCTAGGAGAGATGTCAGCGAGTCTTTGTACCGTACTAGATGCATAGAAAACACCCTATCCCATCTCCTAGAGATGACATAGGGTGTTCTATCTAACAATATGTGTTATGTGCGTGACATCCGCTATATATTATGCATGCGATTCATTACCTATTATGCATGTGCTTCCGCCATATCTTCTAAACGTTTTTGTTCCATAGCTGCTACTTCTTCATCGGTTAATGGATTGTCAATCAATCGCGTTAAGTCTTCTGCGGACACTTCATTTTCCCAGCGACCTACTAGAGCAGCTGCAATACAGTTACCCAATAGATTACATACGGTACGACCCATGTCTAACACACGGTCAACCCCTAAAATAAGAGCCAACCCTTCCACGGGAAGACCAAAGGCAGCGCTGGTAGCGGCTACGACGATTAAGGAACCACCTGGTACACCAGCAATCCCTTTCGTAGACAACATCAAAGTAATCATCATCAAGATTTGTTGTTCTAATGGGAATGGTACACCGTATACTTGCGCAATGAAGACTACTGTCAAAGCAGAGTACAAAGTAGATCCATCTAAGTTAAATGTATATCCTAATGGCAATACGAAACTTACGATATGGTTTGGAATCCCCACTTTTTTCAATTTTTCCATAGCAATTGGCAATGCTGCTTCTGAAGCGGCTGTGGTAAATGCCAAGATGGTTGGTTCTTTCAAAGCAAAAAATAATTTAAATAAGTTCACCTTCGTAAATGCAGAGGCCATACCAAGAACGAGCACTAAGAATACAATCAAGGCTGCATATAAAGTAAGGACTAATTTTAACAACGGAATGAGCATTTCCAAGCCGAAAGCCCCTACTGTGTACGCAATAGCGCCGAAAATGCCGATTGGTGAAATATACATCACATAGTGTGTTACTTGGAACATGATATGGGTAACGCTCTTCGATAAATCGACGATTTGTTTCCCCTCTTTCCCCATGCTTGCTGCGGCAATAGCAAATAAGCAACTAAAGAAAATAATTTGCAACATATCCCCACGGGCCATAGCATCTATGATATTCGTAGGAATGATGTTCACCAGCATTTGTACATGATCCATTTGTTTGGATGCCGCTTTGTTAACGATGTCTGTGGCACCACCTGTAGCTGTCAAATTGACGCCTACCCCTGGTTCCGCAATATTAACGGCAAAGAGAGCAATGAATAATGCCAAAGTAGTAGCTATTTCAAACCATAAAATTGCTTTCCCGCCTAAACGACCTAATTTTTTAAAATCTCCAGTGCCCGCAATCCCCATGATGAGAGAGCTAAAAATTAAGGGCACAACGATCATTTTAATCATGCGAATAAATACGTCACCTAACGGTTTCAACTGTTTCGCAAAATCTGGTGCTATGGCACCCACAACGACACCAGCTAAGAGGCCAATGCCAATCCAACCTGATAGTCCAATTTTCTTTACCATGTCATAGAATTTCCTTCTTACGTACCAACACTTACCTAGGCCATCGTAAAAAGAGGCGATGGTGTACAAGTACAGAACGTCTCTTTTAGAACCTATTTTAAAATTCTATAGAATCTATTATAACAAATCTTAATCCATGGATATAATAAAATTTTTTTTTATTTGACATTCCTTGGACGTTCGTAGTTTATACTACAGATACAGAGTAACAAAACTATGATACTCTCTTTCTTGTGAAGTGATGTACGTATATTATAAACTCCTCAACTCCTTTATAGGGCCTAATAATATATGTATGCAACACTACCAGCTACCTCTACCATGCTACCTCTACGGTGTGTTGCTCATAGATACGCATCCTTCATTCACATCTTTAGGTCTTCTCCTCTACTCTTCCCTACAGATGGCCTAAAGAACTCTATCAACAAATACCATGTACATCGTAAAGATGCACATGGTATTTTTTCTTTTCACCTATTTACATCTATAATCCAATTTCTACAAACTCCACTGCCCTACCCTCATACATCACTATATCTTCTACTATCACAACATGCCAAAAGAGACTGTTCAGATGCTCCCCATCTAAACAGTCTCTTGTTATACGTATCTATTGAAAGATTGGTTCTTTCAAGACTTTACCTAATTGGAAGACCTTTACCTTCGTAAAGAAGAACCCTACAACTATTGCTTTATTCCTTGTATCGACTAAACGGTAATACTTGTACTAAGGTTCCTTTCTCTAGTTCTCCACTATTGCTGGGGATTTTTATTAAGCCATTCGCCACGACTAAGGCTTTCAATCCACCTGATGTCATCCCAAAATTAGGATACGCCCAACAAGAACCAGATTCATAGGCAATATGGCCTTGATAATACCGGTCAAGGGGATGCGTTCTATCCACCACTTCCCCTAACCGACATTCTATCCAAGGGGACTTCACAATCTGTCCAGATAATCGTTCCAAAATAGGCGCTGCCAATACATAGAATTGATTCATTGCTGCCGTGGGATTTCCTGATAGCCCCATACACCAGGTATGATGTCCATGTGGAGCCCAATGTATCCAACATATGTTGCACTGTAGCAATATTGGTCTCTAACGTGTCTGGCGCATCGGATAGATGGGCCACACCAACAATAGCCACACCTAAGGAATGTAATGTCCCTTCCAATAAATATCGATTGGAATTATAAATATGGCCTACTTGTAATGGTTCCGATGGATCTTGCACCTCACGGCCAGTGGTCAAAATCATCACTCTTGGCTGGCGGTACACTGTCACCTGGCTATAGCCCTGTCCCGCTAATGTTCCTACTTGTTCTGCCTCTAATACAGTGCCTGCTGGCAACAGTTTTTGTCCAATCTGTATATCTTCCCCTTCATGGATGATATGCTTACCTCGCTCGATGCGAGTAGGCACGATTACGTCTTTGTCAGTAATCCATCGTAATGCTTCTTTCACTACTACTGTATCTGCAGATTCAGGCACCATGGCACCGGTCATAATATGAATCCCTTCACCTGGTTCTAACTGCCCTTGAAATACTTCACCAGCGCCAATCTTGTCTAGCATCCGATAGGTCTCTGTGTCAGGATTATATCGAATGGCAATACCATCCATGGCGGAACGCCGGAATGGAGGGTAATTCATCTGTGCCAACGCCGTATCGCCTAACACTCTGCCATACGCCTGTCCTATAGGAACTGACTCAACGTCTAGTCTATAACTAGCCTCCGTAAAGGGAGCTTCTAATCGTTGCAAGCCTTCTTCTACTGTTACTACTTGCATTATAACAACTCCTTTACTATCCAATCTGCCAATCGTTCCATCTCTTCATCACTGAAACTGAATTGTTCGCAAATGGTGTTTCCCTCTAATACATCGTCTATATCTGTGACCACCGCCACAATATCTTCTAATTGTGGTAACCGTGTATCATTATAATTTTCACGAACCACTTCAATAATAGGCGCCACCCCATGACTGCGGCTTTCCAACAACACTAAATCCACGGGCATCTCATTGGCCAATCGGATGAGTTGCTGTTGCCGTTGCATGCTTTCACCATGCACTACCATCGCATACCCATTGGGTCCTGCAATAGCCACCGCTTTGGCACCCGCTTGGCTCGCTTTCCATGTATCAGAGCCTTCTTTGTCCATGTGAAATCCATGACCATCACTTTTCACCATGCCCACTACGATACCGCGTTGTGAAAGTCTATGAATCAAGGCCGTAGCCACCGTAGTTTTACCCGTTTTCGATTGGCTGGCACTAATGGTCACAATCGGCACTGACCGATCGCGATTCACTGCTTTGGCCTTTGCCAATTTGTAGGATAATCTCGTGTTCACATTACTATATAATTCTGCCTCTTCAATCATATCCATTTCCATGAAAGGAATCCGATCTAAAATACCATGCATGGATACGTCTTCACCTTCTAATGCTTCTTGAATCGTGTCCAATATATCCCGCTTATAAATGGCCGCCAATGGTTCATATTCTTGTAAACCTACATAAGGAACCATCGCTAATAATTCCCCTTGTAAAAACGTGTCGATATGCACTTCCCAAGATGGCAACCAATGAAAGGAAAACCACGGCATATCTGCTGATACTACGATATAGGCTTCTTTCGTACCTACGGAAAGAGCAGATTGCAAGCCACTAAGAGGGCCTTTCATAGAAATGACATCGGGTACCAATTGAATATCTCGTCCAAAGGAACGAGCTTCTTCAATAATATGCGCTTCTGATTCTTCTAATTCTCGATTGATGGAGACTAAAATTTCTCCACATTCTGTGAGTACCGCCTTGCGGAGCATTTCTCCTAATAGAGTAGTGCTCCCCCAAGGCAATCTCGTTTTATCGGTTCCCATACGGGTGCTTAACCCACCCGCCAATACAATAATACCTAATTCAGAAATCATATAACTCTCCTGTCCTATATGTCTTCTTATTTATGAATGGGTGTAACACGACCCAAACCACGCATCACTGGCACATATAACAATGCCAATACGACAAGATTAATGATCATATCTGGTAACATATACGTTGCATTATACGTTAGAGAGTAAATCCAAGGGTTTGTTCCTTCTGGTGCATAGGAGCCAAATACAACGACACCGCTAATGGCGGACATAGCAAATCGTGTTAAAATCGCATACACCGCTCCGAAGAATGCTTTTACTGTTCCAGAACCACCAAAGAATCCTGCCATACCAATGGCACCATAGGCCAAAATATAATCCAAAATAATGCTCATATAGTGAATAGAAAATTTAAAGCCTAGTAAGAAATGGACGATCCCATAGGCAACGCCAGTTAAGATACCCGCACGACCACCCCAACGATAGGCGTAAATTAATAAAGGCACCAAATTAGCTGCTTTCACAGCTCCACCTTGAGGCATTTGGTAGATGACATACATACTTAAGATTTGTGCCATGGCGATGACTAAACCGCCTTCGACTAGCATTTTGGTTTTTGCCGAACTTGTATAACTCATATAGCTCTCCTTTTACACAGTATGATACATTGAAATATATTGTCAAAGTTTTTACTTATATTTCTATTATTGTATCACTTTTAATCTATTTTTATCTATATGTTTTTTCACAAAACCTCCGATTCTCCTAGTACAATTTAGCATGACAAAATCTCTATGCATATGTCTCCTCGTATTGCCAAGACCGTAGCTCTTATGTATAATAGATAAGGATTATGTCATAATCCTAATTATATCTATTTAGGGGGCAACAAATAATGATCAATACTACAAACATTTTCGATTATGAAGACGTGCAATTGATACCGAATAAGTGTATCGTATCTAGCCGTAGCGAATGTGACACAACGGTAAAACTTGGGAATCGTACATTCCGTTTACCAATTGTGCCAGCAAATATGCAAACAATTATCGACGAAAAGTTAGCAAAACAATTAGCGGCAGGAAACTATTTCTACATTATGCACCGCTTCCAACCAGAAAAACGTTTGGACTTTGTAAAAGATATGCATGAGGCAGGTTTGTTCGCATCTATTTCTATTGGTGTTAAACCAGAAGAATTTAATTTCGTAAAAGAATTAAAAGATGCAAACTTATGCCCAGAATATATTACTATCGATATTGCTCATGGTCATTCCAACAGCGTTATTGAAATGATTCAACACATTAAACGAGAACTTCCTAACAGCTTCGTTATCGCTGGTAACGTAGGTACTCCTGAAGCCGTTCGTGAGCTTGAAAATGCTGGTGCTGATGCTACCAAAGTAGGCATCGGACCTGGTAAAGTATGTATTACGAAATTAAAAACTGGTTTTGGTACTGGTGGTTGGCAATTATCTGCTGTTCGTTGGTGTGCCAAAGCAGCTACAAAACCTATCATCGCAGATGGTGGCATTCGTGACCATGGTGACATTGCGAAATCCATTCGCTTCGGCGCTTCCTTTGTTATGATCGGCTCTTTATTCGCTGGTCATATCGAATCTCCAGGTAAAGAAGTAACGATTGACGGAGTAGCTTATAAAGAATACTTCGGCAGTGCTTCTGAACATCAAAAAGGAGAACGCAAAAACGTAGAAGGTAAAAAAATCACAATCCAATCCAAAGGCAGTATCTTTGATACTTTGACAGAAATGGAACAAGATTTACAATCTTCTATCTCCTATGCTGGTGGCACTACATTACAAGCCATCAAAAAAGTTGACTACGTAATCGTTAAAAACTCTATCTTTAACGGAGACCGTTAATCACATACTATACATGAGGACATTTCTTCGGAAATCGTCCTCATTTTTTTATATCTCAAATCGTATTTTAAATCCATTGTATGGAATAGCCTATAAAGCCCCCGCCTCCTCTCACCATTCCTACTCCAGTCAAATAAAAGAGCTATCCTAAACTATATACATAGTCTTGATAGCTCTTTTATGTATCTCATCTTAAGATGGATTATTTAAATTTAGGACGTCTGCCTTCTGCAAAGGCGCGCACGCCTTCTCGGAAGTCTTCTGTTTTCCCTAAGGAATTTTGGAGTTTTACTTCTAATTCCGCATATTCCTCAAAATTAGTAAAGAAGCTTGCCCACATCATTTGCTTCATAGCTTGGAAGGATTGAACTGGCCCTTTTGCCAAGCGTTGTACTAAGCGATTCGTAGTGCGTTCCAAAATCTCTGGTTCACACACTTTGTATACGAAACCATATTCCTTACCTTTTTCAGCAGTAACCGCTTCTCCAGTCATCGCTAATTGCATAGCACGATTAATACCTACTGCACGGCTTAACAAGTACATGCCGCCAGCATCTGGGGCTAACCCTACATTGACGAAAGCTTGAATAAAACGACTATTGGTAGAAGCTACGCACATATCTGCAGCCAACACCATATTGAAAGCCGCCCCTGCCACAGCACCATCAGTACACATAACTACAGGTTTTGGCAAATGTTTCATGGCTAAAGATATTTCCATGACTAAATGCGTAATTTCAAAGAGGGATTCCGTATCGTCTTCTTCTACAGCGCGCTTCATTTCTGTTAGGTCACCACCTACAGAAAAGACCTTGCCTTCGGCCTTGAATACTAATACACGAGCCTCGTCTGTTTCTTTTACCACCCGGATAGCATCCAAAATCTCTTCGCACATTGGTACATTAAAGCCATTTTGTACTTCTGGACGATTAAATGTGATAGTAGCCACATTATTTTCGATAGTAAATAAAATATTATTATACGTCATACTTCACCTATTACAGTGTTTTAGTAGGATCTGCCTCAGTATCTTCTGGTTCTTGTTGCAATGTAAATGGTTTACCTACACCATCATTACGCAAACGATCTGCTTTGATTTTAGCCCAGTCAATAGGCGCCCCTTTTTCTAAGGCTTGACCTGTCACTGCATCTACTTTTACACTATATTCCTTTTCATCTGTATCTTGGGTACGAACAATGTATACCACTTCATTATTTTCCGCCTTGATTTCCCAACCTCTAGTGAAAGAACCTTCTCCTACCAAAGTGCGAGCAGCCATTTCAGCTTGTTTTGGCGCAATGACTTTCAAAGGATTGAACACCTTGGAGGCTACATCTTTCGCTTTGCTAGAGCGGAATTCACGCACTACTTTACCAGTAATTACATCGACATCAATGGTAATTTTTTGTTTTGGTGTGTATCCCACTACCACATATTGATAATTACCTTTCGATGGATCTAGTGTAATTGAGCTAACAGCTGCTTTCACATAACGTCCCACAAAGATACCTGCCACCTCACGCATGGACAACACCATGGATTGACCTGGTTGGCGCACCACCACTGTTTTATCATTTAAATTAGAATATTCATTGATTTCAGCATGTGCTTGTGGCGCTACTGCAAAGGTTGTAGCAAAGGCCATAGCTCCTACTAAGGCTAATGTACTTTTTTTCATTGGACTCTCCTATATATACAATTCTATGAACAAAACTTACATGACTATACTCCATGAAGTTTGCATTCTCAATCTTGAGATATCTATTTCATTATACCGTATCTACACTAATTCTTCAATATAGTACCTATATAGTGCTGATGATGTATGCCTCTATCTTACTAGAAAGTATAAAATCATGGTTATCCAAATAAAAAACGCCCCTACCAAAGTAGGAACGTTTTTATATGTGTTATAGATACTTAGCAAGTACTGCTTGAAATGCCTCTGGTTGTTCTGCAATCCATGTATCAAAATCTTGCTGTGCTGTTTCTAAGGCTTTTGCTAAGTCAACGAAGAAGTTAGACAATTCCGCTACCGTAATGATACCTACTTCATCAGACATGCGTGAACCATCCAACTCACCATTACCATTGACAAACACTTTGAAAGCTGGTTGCGGTTCTTTATCTACTACTTTAGTAAATCCATGAAGGCCTAATGATCCGACTTGGTGTGTGCCGCAAGAAGAAAGACATCCAGACACGTGCATTTGTGGCAAACGATCTGTAGATATACCTACTGCTTCTACTGCGTCTTTCACCACCCGTACCAATCCAGAGGAATCTTGGAAACCGATTTGGCAAATAGTGGCTCCCACACATGATACCGTGTGCTCGAATTTATTTTTCGCATGCGTATCAGCAATAATCGCCGCCACTGCATCCGCTTCTTCACCCGTTAAGTTTACGATGTATACAGATCCATCACCACAGATACGGATTTCAGTTTCATCTAAGCCACCTACATAATCGAATAATTTCACAAATACATCCATAGGTGGTGTACCTACTAATGGCTTATATTGAATATAGTATAAACCTTTTTGTTTTTGAGGCTCTGCTAAGGCTGTTGTCGGCGTAGTAGTACCTACTTTGTTCACTGTGTATGGTTCAACAGATAGCGTTAAATCATGCGCCGCTTTAGATTTTTCCAAATAGGTATGGTACGCTTTACGGAACTCCTCTTCCCCTAAGCGTTTAGCAATGAACCGAGAACGAGCTGCACCACGGTTGTTAAACTCACCTAATTCATGATACAAATGCATCATGCCTTCCACATGATGTAATGTTTCTTTTGGATCTACATTTTCTGCTACTAACACGCCAAATGCAGGACCACCACCGATACCGCCACCAGCATAGACATCGAAGGTGCCATTGTCTTTTGCCAAAAATCCTAAATCTTTATAGTTGGCATGGCCCTCATTGTCTACCACAGAGAAACCAATTTTATATTTACGTGGTAAGGCTAATGTACCAATCAAAGATACCGCATACTCGCTCGCGGCTTGTAAATAGGGAGTCACGGCGAATGGCTCATCTGGATGCACGCCATGTAATGGACTTGCCGTTACATTACGCAAATTATCTCCACCAGTACCACGGTTATAAATGTCATGTTCAAAACAGTCTTTGTACAATTCTAAAATTTGTTCACCTTGTAATTGATGGAATTGAATACATTGACCTGTTGTAAAATGCACGTATTTCAAATCATACTTTTTTACAGATTCCACTAAGAACTTCATTTGGTAAGGAAGAATACGAGATCCCATGAAACGCAAGCGCAACATAGCACTTTCAAACCCACGCTCCGCATAACTACCAAATCCTCCACCAATGCCTTTGAAATCCTTTGGGGCGATTTCCTTCTTAAAGAACCCTTCAATCCCTGCTTGGAATTTTTCAAACTCTCCTGCAAATCGTTGTCGTACTTCTTCTGAAATAGCCATTATACTTTCTCCTCTCCTGAGCACTCGCTCAATAGAAAACTCTTCTTCCCACCTTGAAATCCGGCTCTTTTCATGGGTTATATACGTTCGACATAGTATCCCTGTATTCGTTCTTAGTTATTCCATAAACGCCACAACACCGTCTGTCAATTCATTTTGCAAGTCATTGGATCGGTCTTCCGAGTCAAAACTTTCATCGAAGGTCACTGCCATGCGACGAGCTTTTGCTTTCATGCCGAGCACAAGGCGCATAAACATTTTCTTTGCCCCTTCATCATCACTATACACGATATCCTGTACATCGTCCACTAACAGCAAGTGCAGTTTGCAGTATTCTTCCATATAGTCTGCCACTTCACCATAGGTCACGCTGTCGTTGTATTCTTTCATAAACTGTGCACCCGTCACATAACGTACACGCAGGTTCGGATTTCCTTTCACCGACTCTTGCTCCATAGCTTTCAATAGATGGGTCTTTCCCACACCTGCTTGGCCAAATAGAAATAGAACTGGTTCAAAACACTTCGTAAAATCAGTCATCGCCAACGCAGATGCCATACCAAATTTATTTTGTTCTGTTACGTTGAAAGTTTCAAATGTTTGCATAGTTACTCCTTACTTCCTTGCCACAATGGAAAAGAGTGGCACTGGATTATATAATTCATCTTCTTTATCATACATACGGCTACTCACTGCCATATCTAAATACACGCGGGAAAAGCCCGCCTTACGAATCATATGCACGTCCCAATGGGGACGATCCATACGACTGATGGACAGTTCTTCCGTAATAGCAATGCATTCTTGCAGGGTCTCATTCGATACTGTCTCATGAATATGATGCTGTGCCACCACGGGCACTTTGAGTTCTACCCCATAATCGCCATCGATATTGATGAGCACACCTTTCGGCGCTAGCACTCGATACCATTCCTTATAGGCTGATTCCACATCTGGTAAGATCCAGGTTAGATTTCTCGCTAAAATCACATCGAAAGACTCATCTGGAAAATCTAATTTCATCGCATCCATACAGTGAAAGTCAACTTGACCCATTAGAG